>Ga0315545_1001216_pt1 | contig 25717 bp, 17 predicted proteins | sample SalMarSW160210MG_FD_203096 | JGI IMG/M metagenome (GOLD analysis project Ga0315545, IMG submission 203096) | Salt marsh sediment microbial communities from the Plum Island Ecosystem LTER, Massachusetts, United States - Salt Marsh Sediment SW1602-10 ...
TCTCCCAGTCGCGGATATATATGGTCATATTAAGGAGTATATGTTCAAGTGCCTTGGCCTGCCGAATCACGGTCGGTTCACCTTCGGTCATTTTGTAGGACTCGGTCAGCAGGTTATTCCTCTCCAGACAAACCTTTACGCCCGACCGGTAGATCTCCCGCCCCTCCTCAAGCTCTTGGCCCCTGCGAATGTTACGCACCGCCTTAATACTGATCTTTTCGTTCAAATGTTCAACCTTTTTGAATTTGGTTACTGCCATTGTATTTCCTCTCTTTAAGGCATTTAGGGTAGTTTCCTATAAATTAAATTTGGGGCTTACCGCCAGATATTGCATCTGAAAGAAGCATAGCAACCTCTTTAATTTCCGCCATCTTGTCAAAATTTCGACCATGATCTATTACAAACCACCGGAGTGTCATATGGCTAAATGCTCCTAAAAACATATTTCTGAAAACCCTGATGTTAATATTCTGTACACCTCCTTCATTAATGACTTCCTGTATCAGTTTTTCAAGTTCGATGGCGTAGTCATACTGGCTTTTGTATGCGCGTGATTGATAAAAACGGCGGTTAAACTGAATCATGGTTAAAAAGACTACGGCAAAATTCGGGTCATCCAGATACTGCTGAAAATGGGTCTGCATGAAAAGCCACAGCTTTTTTGGGAGGTTGTTACCGCTGAAGGTCTGTTTAAGTTGTTCCAGGTGTTCCCTGAAACGTTCTTCCGCAATAGAGAGTAGAACATCCTCCTTGTTTTCGAAATACTCATAAACTGTTCCGTCCGCCACACCAGCCTTGTGGGCGATCTCCGCAATGGTCGCCTTGGAATACCCTTTCTCGGAAAATGCCTGAACTGCTGCTTGAAGAATACGCTGCCTTTTATCCGCAGGCTGGTTTTCGGTTCGATATTTGCGCAATAGCATCTGATCGAGAAGCTGCATAATATCTTCCAGGTCTGAAACGGCATTGGGCTTTTCTCCGGTTGCAAAATATTGGATCGCCTCATAGTCCATGAGACCAAAAATGATGTCCCGAACCAGCGGTACGTTCATGTCCGACCTGAAAAGGTTCTCCCTGACACCTTCGTTAAGAATGGACGAAAGAATTCCAGCATACTTTCGAACCAGCTTGTAAGCGCCAGATTTATAAAAATTCCGGTTGTTTCTACAGTCAAACAGCACTAGACTCATAAATTCTCTGTTTATATCGCTGTGTCGCAGGTGGGCCCAGACAAGTTTACGTAATTTGTTATGGGCGCCGCTGATCCCCTGTTGGTGTTCGTCAAGGAAAAGGAGGTATCTGGACATATGCTCCTCAGCAACAGAGAACAGCAGACTCTCCTTTCCCTTAAAATGCAGATAAATAGTTGGTTCTGTGGCGCCTGCTTCTTGCGCTATCTCGTTCAACTTGGAACCCTCGAATCCTTTTTGAGCCATCCCTCTGGAAGCAGCGTTTAAAATATTCTGTCTGGTTAGCACCGTAGCCCGTTTGTTTTCGCTCATTTTGTCCTCAACATTAGTCTCATTCAGTTTTAATCTTGGCGTCACATTAGATTATCTGTGAACCGTTTTTCGTTAAAATTATCATTTATTGGGAATGCCATTTTGCCTCAACTTTAGTCTCATTCAGTCTTAATGCTAGCATTACATAGAATTAGCTGTCAAGTGTCTGTGTTAAAATTATCATTTATTGAAAATACCACACTAATAAGGAATATTATCGACCATGCAGGGTTTTAATTTATATAATTAAATAGACCTATCTCATATACAAGCAAGTTGTTGAAGCCAGCTAAAGTTTAGATAGTGGTGTTATCTACATTTGAAGTCAAATGGGATTGAGCACATCTGGTAGCGGAAGCCGCTTATGTGGTAAAATTCCATTTTGACGAAATTGTCTTCGGCGACTTTCTTTTATCTGTGTCATGCTAACCCAGGAGGGCTAGCGGTGCACAGCGCAAGGAGGAGAATATGAAAGTGCTAGCGTTTAACTGCAGTCCCAGGATGGACAACGGCAACACAGCCCTCATCTTGAATCCCTTCCTTGAAGGGATGAAAGAGGTGGGGGCGGAGGTTGAGCTCTTCTATACCAGGAAGCTCAAGATCAACCCTTGCCACGGTGGGTTTATCTGCTGGCTCAAGACGCCAGGCGAATGCTGGCAGAAAGATGACATGCAGATGCTCTATCCCAAGTTACGTGAGGCTGATATTTACGTGTTTGGCACTCCGGTCTACGTGGATGGAATCTCCGGACCGATGAAGAACCTGCTGGACCGAATAATCCCACTGGTGCAGCCCTTTTTTGAGCTGCGGGATGGTCACTGTCGTCATCTGGTGCGTGAAGGATACAGGCATGGCAAGATGGTGCTGGTGTCCAACTCCGGCTTCTGGGAGATGGACAACTTCGACCCGCTGCTGGTCCACATGAAGGCCTTTTGCAAGAACGCCGCCAAGGAATTTACCGGGGCACTGCTGCGTCCCCACGGAGAGGCGCTGAGGCCCATGATGAAGATGGGTATATCATTGGATGATGTCTTTGAGGCTGCGAGAGAAGCTGGTCGCCAGCTGGTGAAGGATGGCAAGATGTCCGCCGAGACTCTCAACATCGTCAGCCGCGAACTTATGCCGCTGGAGATGTATGTCAAGGCTGCCAATGAGATGTTCCAGCAAGCGTTGGGTTCGCTGAAGAAGTAGGACAAGATACATCATTCACTTTTGACACCCATGAAGGTCATGATTCGTCAATGCGATAACAGCGAGGTTGAGCTAATCTACTCCATTATCAATGATGCCGCCGAGGTATACAGGGGAGTCATCCCCGGGGACCGCTGGAAAGAGCCTTATATGTCTAAAGATGAGTTTCAGCACGAGATAGACCAGGGTGTTGTGTTCTGGGGATATGAACAGGATGGCGAACTGGTTGGCGTGATGGGCATTCAACATCTTCAAGATGTGACCCTCATCAGGCACGCCTATGTTCGCGCGGCTAAGCAAAATCAGGGCATAGGGGGGAAATTACTATCCTCTCTTCGCCAGCAGGCGACTCGCCCGCTGTTAGTCGGCACCTGGGCGGATGCCCTGTGGGCAATTCGCTTCTATGAAAACCATGGTTTTCAGTTGGTTTCCTGGGAAGAGAAAGAACGGTTGTTGAGAAAATACTGGTCAATCCCCGAACGTCAGGTCGAGACCTCTGTGGTTCTTGCCGACCAGAGGTGGTTTGATGCCCGGCAGCACCCTTAAAATACAAAGGTTTATGATGGTGAGAAGATGAACAAGCTTGTCCAGAACTTTGTCCACCGCCCTGGTGTGCACTGCGAATCAACGGCGCTGAGAAATATCTATGAATTTTACGGGTTTAATTTCAGCGAGCCAATGATTTTCGGGCTTGGTAGCGCTCTGGGTTTTGTCTATTGGAAGACGGAGTGGATGAAATTTCCCTTTATCGGTGGACGAATACATGATTTGGATAGAAATCTGTGCGATAACCTCGGTGTGGGTTTAGCGATACGCACGACATCAAGCAGAAGGGAAGCGTATCAATCGTTAAAAGAACTGATAGGCAGTGGTGTTCCTGTAGCAATTCATGTCGATATGCCTTATTTAAGGTATCTTAAGCTATCAAAAGAAGCCCACTTCGGCGCACATACTGTGGTTGTTGCTGGTTTAGATGAGGAAGGAGGCATCGCTTACATTGCCGATACTCAGTATGAAAAGCTGCAGATTGCGACGCTTGGTGAGCTTGAGGAGGCAAGAGCATCCAAATTTGGTCCCTTTCCCGCACAGAATGTGTGGCTCGAGTTTGAATTCCCTCTCAAGCTAAGTCCACTTAATAAGGCGATTAAAAGGGCGATTGTAAGGACGGTGGATTCCATGTTAAATCCACCGATAAAAAATCTGGGCATAAAAGGCATTCGCCATTTTGGCAATGAGATTGTCACGTGGCCTGAGGAATATCCGCCTCAAGAATTTGGCTGGGGCTATAAATTTGCATACGTTTATCTGGAGGAGGACGGCAGCGGAGGTGGTTGTTTTCGCTACCTGTTCTCGAGGTTTTTGAGAGAGGCGAGCGAGTGCATTAAAAGCGATGAACTAAAGTCCTTAGGGGATAAATATGAGCAGGTAGGAAGAAGGTGGACAGAAGTAGCTTATTTAGTCCAGGATATTCCCAACGGCGCAAGGGTCGGTGATATTCAGAAACTGCTTTTCGAGATTGCCGATGAAGAACAGGAAATACTCTCTGAGTTAGAGAGGGGTGGATAAGAAAATAATTATTTAGTAAACCGAAAGGTAGAAAACATTTGGTTATTAGAAACCACGTCCGATGCAATACTCTCTTTCATCTGGTCCTTGAATTCCGCAATCAACCATCCCTTCTCCTAAAGGAAACCCATCGATATCATTATTTATATTGGGACAATTACTATTGGTGGGAATTCTTAGGGTCTCTTCAAAATGGGTATCTAAAGTTACTTTAAGAATATATTTTTGGTTATCAGAAGAAACCCAATATTCAAAGCGAGAAGAATCTAATCCTTTTATTGAGATAAGCTCATCAAAATCCTCGGGGACTAAGGCATTTTCCAGAGCTTCCCATTGATTGCTTCCCGCTTTCCCTGGATACTGCTGATGAGTCTTGTAATAAGTAAACCCGAAGGGACGAGAAGATATCCTGTTCAATGTTGCTATTCTGTACGCGTCTTTCCTTCTCTTTGGGAGCAAATTTTTTTCTTCAAATTCTTCCCTATCTTCTATTGGCTCAATTTCTGCTCCCAGTAATTGAATACTTTTTATCATTTTGTTAAACAATTCCTCTTGGTTTTCCTTCCCTTCCTCAAAAGTAAAACTAACATAAATTAATTTCTCATCTTGATAGGGAACAGTTAAAATTGCGTCGTAGAAGTCCCTAGCTCCGACGTCCCATCCTTCGCCTCCTTTAGCTACTATTCCTATAAGGGTACCCGATTCACTTAAAATTAAAGTTTCCTCTTCAACTGCTCGAAGTCCCTCTGCAAATAGCATGAATACGTTCAAAATCTCTTCTTTTAACTCTTCGCCTATTTCAATCTCAGGGATTGTGGAGATCTTTTCAATGGTTTTAGGGAATTGGTCAATATCGAATTCTAATTCTGCGTTCGCGGCCAAAATCATACCAAGAACGCCTACAAGCGGAAACGATGGATTATCTACTATTTTTTGGACTGAGGTTACTCTGATATGAGGGCCCCATGCTTCAAGGTTCGAAAAAATAAGGTATTCTCCACTCTTTTCAAGCTGCTTTTGCTCTTCCTCCGTCAGTTCCCACGCATCCGCAAAACCATCCATAAAATCGGTTACCTCTCCCCATTCTGCAGGATAATAAAAGCTAATGCCTATTTCTTCATTTTCATAACTTTTCCAGCCGGCGGGTACTTCAGGAACCTCTGTTTCCTCTTCAGCTACTTGCGAACATTGACAACCTAAAATGCCTCCAACAACCAATCCGGCTGAAATTACCACAATCAGAAGGTACCTCCAGTTAGTTTTAGAACCTTTTAAAAAATTATTGAATTCTTGGGTGTTCATACTCAGAAGCCGATCTACTTTTCCTTCTGCCTGTAGTATAGTAGGGCGCAACGTGATAACTCAAATTTTGAATTAGCCAGCGTCAAGATTTTTTCTAAAACAAGTCCAAATTCTATTCAGAATACTGTGTTTGGCTGGGGATCCAGGATTCGAACCTGGCCTAACTGATCCAGAGTCAGTCGTCCTACCGCTAGACTAATCCCCAACGATTTCAATTGTAGCTGTCGGCTCCAGCCATGTCAAAGATATTTTCCTCAACATCTCTGTGATAACTATTGAGCCTATCAAGTAAGTTAGCCGGTGCTGGTGTCCTATCACGTCCAAGCTGAGATAGGCCCTTAGGTTTTTCTGGCGGATCATCGGTCTTCTATTTAGCAACGAGCTCCTCTTAATTGTCATTGCGAGGCACGCCCCCCTTCTGTCATTGCGAGGCACTTCGTGCCGAAGCAATCTCGAAGGTAGTAGCTATCAGCCTTCAGCTTAGTGACCAAAACCGAGAGAGTGGAGAAAAATGTAACTAAATATAACTAAAGTTAACTAAGCGCAACTTGACGAAGGTGAAGTAAGGTATGTTATAATTGAGTACCGCACACGAATAGTTAATACGAGATTTGTAGAGGCTTTCCCACAACTACATGAAGAGTAAATTTATCAGTCCAATTTTAGCCATAGCAGTAGTTTTAGCTATGGGGCTGGTGCCAGTGGCGGTGCCACCCAAAATGGCTCTGGCTTCTGGCAATGTCACCGTTGCGGTTCAGCCTGCTACAAAGAATGTGAACTTTAGTGAAGCGTTTAACCTCACCGTGGAGGTTGACAACCCAGATGCGGTGCCAATTTCTGGAGTTGCTGCTCGACTGGACTTCGATGCTACTTACTTCAATGTGACCAGTATTACTGCTGGCCCGACCCTTACCACTGTGTTATGGAACCAGTATGACAATGTTAACGGGACTATTGACTATGATGCTGGTATGCCCATGGGCGTCAACACTACCAGTACTTCCATCCTGGTGTGCACCATACACTGTATGTCTAAGGGTGCTGCTGGAAGTAGTACAGTGGACTTTGTGTATACTTCTGGGCCGCCATCGCGAAAGACTATAGTTGCATATGGCCCAATTGACTATCTTGAGAGTGGCAACATGAGCTTGATGATTAGCGGCACGGTGATAGTCGGCTCTCCCAAGCTGACGGTGAATGTAACCCCTGCTGGCAAGGGAGATGTAAAGGTAGCTGGAGTGATTCCAGGTTCCTATCCCGATGTTAGCAGTTGGGACTGGAATGATGTGGTTGCCCTGGAAGCGTTTCCAGCAGCATGCTGGAAGTTCGACCACTGGGGTGGCAACCTCACTGGCAGCACCAATCCCGACAACATAACCATGAATGGCAATAAGACGGTAACCGCTAACTTTGCCATGAGCGGTATTTATGTCAATGAGACTGGCTGGTGGAGAGACGGAGGTACTTTTAATGCCAGCAGTACGCCCATTCAGGATGCAGTCAATAATGCCACCAGTGGAGAGACAATTTGCGTTAAGGATGGCTTATACCACGAGAACGTGGATGTGAACACGGCTGGTTTAACCATTCAATCTGAAAATGGCACTGCGAACTGTGTGGTGAGCGCCACGAATCCAGGTGACCATGTGTTCTATGTAACCGCAGATTACGTGAACATAACCGGGTTCACTGTGGAGAATGCCACTGAAACTCATAAGGCTGGAATATATCTTGGGAGCGGCACAGCTCACTGCAATATTTCCAGCAACAATGCAACAAACAACTACTATGGCCTCTCCCTGTCTTCTTCGAGCAACAACACGCTCACCAACAACACTGGCTCAAATAACAACTACGGCATCTACCTGCATCATTCTAGCAACAACACCCTCACCAACAACATCGCCTCGAACAACAACCGCGGCATCTCCCTGTATTCTTCCAGCAACAACACCCTCACCAGCAACAACGCCTCCAACAATAGCTACGGCATCTACCTCGATTTTTCCAGCAACAACAACATCACCAGCAACAACGCCACGAACAACCACTGGGGCATCTTCCTGTATTCTTCCAGCAACAACAACATCACCGGCAACACCGCCTCGAACAATACCATCTACGGCATCTTCCTGCGTTCTTCCAACAACAACAACATCATCACAGGTAACAACGCCTCCAACAACGACTACGGCATCTACCTGTCTATTTCCAGCAACAACGCCCTCACCAGCAACACCGCCTTGAACAACAACAACTACGGCATCTGGGTAGAGAGGTCGGACAACAACAACATCACCAGCAACAACGCCACGAACAACAGCGACTACGGCATATACGTGTATTCTTCCAGCAACAACAACATCACCGGCAACACCGCCTTGAACAACAGCAACTACGGTATCCACCTGAGGTTTTCCAAAAACAACACCCTCACCAGCAATAACGCCTCGAACAACAGCAACTACGGTATCCACCTGTATTCTTCGAGCAACAGCAACACGCTCATCAACAACACGGCGTCAAACAATACCTATGGCATCAACCTGTTTTCTGTGAGCAACAACACCCTCAGTAATAACACAATGTCTGGAAACCAGTTCAACCTCGGTGTTTACGGCGGCGGCCTTTCCGAATACGTCCAGGACATAGACACAAGCAATAAAGTGGATGGAAAGCCGGTCTATTACTGGGTCAATCACCAGGACGAACAGGTTCCAGGGGATGCAGGCTTTGTGGCAGTGGTGAACTCCACGAACATAACGGTGAAAGATTTAACATTAACCAAGAACGGCGAAGGGGTGCTGTTGGCATATACTGAGAATTCAATGGTAGAGGATGTCACCGCCTCGAACAACGAACATGGCATCTGGCTGTATTCTTCGAGCAACAACACCATCTACAACAACTACTTCGACAACACCAATAACGCCTATGATAATGAAAATAACACCTGGAATATCACCAAGACACTTGGAACGAACATCATCGGCGGGCCATACCTTGGTGGAAATTACTGGTCGGATTACAGCGGCGTTGATACCAACGGCGACGGCTTTGGCGATGCACCTTACAATATCACCGGGGGTTCAAACAAAGATTATCTGCCGTTAGTTGTGACAGGCACCCTGGAAGGGCATGTTAATTTTGCGGGAAGGGGTAGTGCTCCTGATAACAGGTGGATAGAGTCGTTTGTGGTGAGAGGCTTCGAGCCTGGTAATCTGACCAACGAGCTATTGAACACCACTGCCACCACCAACAATACCGGTGTTTTCACCATCAATGTTACTCTAGGCACCTATGACATCGGAATTAAGAACTGGACATGCCTGAGTGCACTGATGCCTAATGTGGTGTTGAATGCCGACATGACCACCTATGTTTATTTTGGCACTATTCGTGAGGGCGATGCCAATAACGATGATTTTATAAGCAGTAGTGACGCCTCTCTGATGAGCTTTTCCTACAACACCTGGCCTGGCCAGCCTAAGTGGAATCCCAATTGCGACGTCAATCGGAATAGCTATGTAGGTAGCAGTGATTTCTCGTTGCTGAGTTTCTACTATAACACGTGGGGGCCTTTATATGGGATTTGATTAACAAAGGGGATGTTCTTTGTTGCAGGAAATTTCCTGGTAAGTATGAGTGAATACCGCTGGGTTTGGGGAAAAGGTATCTTCTCGTAGTATATTATTTGTTACTATAGCAGTGGTGGCGCTTGTTGCCCTCATGCCTCTGGGTGTAGCCCTGGCGCAGGAAGCTAATCCAGAGATGGTTTAGCCCGCATTAACCCTACGATAAAGTCTCAACCTATCCTCGAACTTAGCAAACCCGAATTCTGTTCCCTACATACTCGCAATTAAAGCTATGCAAACAGTGGAATTTTCCACCCACGTCTAGATGGATAACCTCACAATTCGCAAGGCCGTACCCCCTTTGGGTTTTCTTTTTGAGGCAAGCCAGATATAGCCCGATGCCTTCCAGAATGCTTCACCTCTTCTATTTAAGGTTGACTGGGGGTATAATTAGAGGCGACCATGAAAAGATTGCTAGTTCTGTTAACTCTAGTTGTCGTGGTAGCAGGCTTGTTCGTGCCGGGAGATAGCAAGGCATCAAATGTTGATACCAGCATTCCTGATAATGAAATAGCCAGCAGCGTGAATCAAACCGATAGTCCCCTTTCTGCAAATGCTACAATTCAGAAGATAGTAACAGTCCCTGGCTGTGGTGTAGTTGGTGAGACTCGCGATGTTAATGGGAACCTGCTGCATACTGTACTGGTCACGCTGTACGAGACCCCTGCTGTCTGGGAGGATGATGATTCAAGCAGTATAGTAGGAAACGTTGCCAGGTATGAGAATTGCCCGGATGATACGGGATACTACTGGCAGAATGCTACAAGATACGGCTACTACCCTGTAGATACAAGGCCCCGGGTAGACGGTGGTGACATGCCACCAGTCAGAAATCCGTCTTACCCCGACTACATAGACTTGTCAACGCCAGAACTACTGTTTGCAGGAAACGTTACTAACTTCGTGGGTGACTACGGACTTGTTCGCAAGACAGTCTCGGAGTCCTATGCTATGGAAAGCATCAATCACTGGCTATTCACACCGGTTGACGGAAACGGAACGCCGCAGCCTGACTGGAAGCTTTCTAACTGGAAGGCCATGCAGTCGGTCCACTGCTGGCAGTTTCCACCTTTGCTTGGGGAATAGCTAAGCCAGTGGATTTGGAGAGGATAGAGCCTCCATCTTCCTATAAAGCCTCAGACTATCGTCAAACTTCACTGACCGTGTATATCTCAGCACTATATCAAGGCTTTCCCAGCCACCAAACATCATAATGTGCTCAACATCCAAGCCAGCACGATGGAGAAGTCTGCAAAGCTCACTGGAAGGCTCAAAGGTTGATCTCTATTGTCTTGATTTGGCTGTACCTCATGCCTTGGAGACTCATTATTTCCCCAAAATCCCTCAAATCTGCCTGAAATCCGTCCGATCGTATTGTAACAAGCGTTATTTTTCCAGTATTTGGAGGTTGAGTGAAGATAATGCAATTGACCTCTCCCGTCCTGTATGGGAAAATGAGGTTAGCAAGTGTTTAGCCGAGGGAGCGATGAAGCATAGCCCGTAACTGGGCGCTTGGGCTTTGTGGAGCTAATAGCGAAACCGACCTCATCAAGAGGTCGGTTTTTTTGTTTGGGTAAAAAGGCGTGGTAACCAGCGACAACTACAAGAACAGGGGGGTTACGGTTAAGCTATGTACATGGGAATAAATTTCATACTCTTAAATATAATTGACGCCTACTTGACAAAGGAGGCTCTAGGGATGGGGGCTGTGGAGTTAAACCCTATAGGGATGTTCTGGGGTAATATGGGCGTAAAGGGACTTATAGCAGTGGCAATAGTTGCTGGGCTTTGTTTCTGTAAGGAAGAAAAACTCTTGCTTCCATTATCTGTAGGAATGTTGGGAATTTGCTTTTGGAATTTCGCAATGTGCTTTATGGGCGCAGCAGCAAATGCTTTTTCTTAGCGAAGAACCTATGCCATTCCCGGCAAGAAAACCTTGCGGCGTTACGCATGCTCTGGGGCTAAACATTTAATTTCTCTTTCACCAAACTTTTGGTTTTCCCTACAACCAGGTTTGACCCGCCTCCATCCTTTGTTACTTGTTCTAAAGGAATGCTCAATTCTGTTGCGAGGATTGCTGCTACCCTGGGACCACAGAATCCACCCTGGCATCTTCCCATGCCACAGCGAGTTCTGTACTTGATTCCATCCATAGTACGGGCGCCACGTTTGGTAGCATCGACTATTTCGCCTTCTGTTACCTGCTCGCACCTACAAACGATGTGGCCATATCTTGGATCTTTGGCAATGAGTGCATCTTTTTCCTCGGAGGAAAGGTCTGTAAACCTTATTGGCTTTTCTCTGATTGGATCGAATTCCTTTTTCGGCTTCAATTCGAGGCCCTCATATTTCAGTATCTGTATTACCAGCTCTGCTATTGCCGGTGCAGCAGTTAATCCCGGAGATTTAATTCCGGCAACATTTATAAAGCCTTTTATATCTTGATAAGAACGAATAATAAAATCCCCGGTGTTTGGCTCTGGCCTTAAACCTGCAAAATTTGTGATGGTCATCGCTTCTGGAAGGTTGGGGACCAGCCTGGACGCCGCCTGCAATACTTCTGTTAACCCGTCGTTTGTAGTTGCATCTCTGGCTTCCGCGTACTTATATTCTATATTCAAATTTTGTGCATTGGGCCCTATCATGGTATTTCCATCGATTGTCTTGGTCACCGTTATGCCCTTACTGATGGGTGTTGGGGTTGGAAATATCGGTCGATTAACCAAAGAGCCCACTCCTTTATCAAAGATGAGATACTCACCTTTTCTGGGATATATATGAAAATCGTCTATGCCAACCATTTGTGATACATCATCTGCATAAAGTCCAGATGCATTAACCACGAATTTTGTTTCTAGCGTCCCTTGAGTGGTTACCACACGTTTGATCCTGTTATTCTCCTTTTCTATTGCTTCAACACTGGCTTCAAGTAAAGGTATAACGCCGTTATGAATGGCATTTTCGCAGAGAGCAATGGCCATTTCGTAAGGTGAAACTATTCCCGCGGTTGGAGCATAAAGCGCGCCAATGGCATTTTGTGTCAGATTTGGCTCCATCTCGTGCAATTCATTTTTTCCAATGATCCTGAGGTCTGGTACTCCATTCGCTACTCCTCTTTTGTTCAGTTCTTCCAGGATTTTCAACTCGTCGGTATTTAATGCAACGACTAAAGCCCCATTGCGTTCGAATTCAACTCCTAATTCCTTGCAAAGTTGTTCATACAGCGCGTTACCCGTTACACAAAGCCTCGATTTCAGCGTTCCCGGTAGATCGTGGTATCCTGCATGTATAGTCCCGGTATTTGCTGCAGTCGCACCAAAGCAAAAATCAGCCTCTTTCTCAACCAGGATTATATCCAGAGCGTATCTTGACAATCCCCTTGCCACGGCGGCGCCTGTAATGCCAGCACCAATTACTACAACGTCTGCATTCATACCTATCGATTCTCGTCCCAATCTCTGGTGCGTTCGACTGCCTTTTCCCACCCTCTATATTGTTTTTCTCTTTTTTCTTCGTCCCATTGCGGTTCAAATTTCCTATCCATCCTCCAGTTCTTTTTGAGTTCGCTCAGGTTATCCCACAAACCAATGGCAAGACCGGCACAATAAGCAGAGCCGAGTGCGGTGGTCTCTTCGATGAAAGGTCTTATACAGGTAACGCCGAGTATATCTGACTGTAACTGCATCAAGAAATTGTTCTTGCTCGCACCACCATCAACTTTCAGCGCAGCGAGCTTGATACCAGAATCTGCGCACATGGCATCTACTACATCTTTTGTCTGATAACAAATGGCTTCAAGGGTTGCTCTTACGATGTGTTCCTTTCTTATGAATCTGGTCAGACCGACAATGACACCTCTTGCGTACATATCCCAATAAGGTGCAAATAGCCCCGAAAAAGCAGGGACAAAGTAAATTCCCCCGGAATCTTCAACAGACTGCGCAATCTCCTCTGTTTCTGGAGCACTTTTGATCAAGCCCAGGTTGTCGCGCAACCATTGAATGGCCGCACCAGTTATGGCGATTGAACCTTCCAGAGCATAAATTGCCTTACCTTCTTCCAATCCATAGGCAACCGTAGTGAGGAGACCACTTTTTGATTTTATCGGTGTAGTCCCAGTATTTTGTAGAAGAAAACAACCTGTGCCATAGGTATTTTTTGTTTCGCCGACTTCAAAGCACGTTTGACCGAACAATGCAGCCTGCTGATCGCCAATATCACCACATACCGGGATCTCGGCGCCGAATGGGCCGTCTTTGTTCGTATAACCATAGATACTCCTGTCACTGGATGGTCTGATATCTGGCATCATCTCTCTGGGAATATTCATTTCCTTCAAAAGTCCATCATCCCAATCCAGAGTTTTGAGATTCATTAGCATCGTCCGTGAAGCATTGGTGTAATCTGTTACATGGGCACCGCCATCAGGTCCGCCAGTCAGGTTCCAGATTATCCATGTATCTATGTTCCCAAATATGGCGTTGCCACTACAGGCTTTTTCCCTTGCCTCTGGTACGTTCTCCAATATACATCTTATTTTTGGCCCGGAGAAATACGTACTTATGACAAGCCCGGTTTTCTCCCTCAGGATTTCTTCAAATCCTCTATCTGCCATACCCTGGCATATCTCGCGTGTTCTGGTATCCTGCCACACGAGTGCATTGTGCAATGGCCTACCAGTATGAGGGTCCCAAACTACTGTGGTCTCTCTCTGATTCGTTACACCTATAGCAGCTATTTCAGCGGGTCTAATGTTCTTAGATATCAAAGCACTTCTTACTACACGTTTTGTTTTCTCCCAGATTTCCAGTGGGTTATGTTCAACCCAACCGGGTTTCGGGTAGATTTGTTGGTGCTCTTCATAGGCGGACGAGATAACTTCTCCTTCCTTACTGAATACCATACATCTTGTGCCCGTCGTTCCCTGATCGATGGCGGCTATGTACTTCTTTTCTTCCATTACCAGAATTATATCCTTACTTATGGGGAATATTACATATTGAGTCCTGGATGGTACCTTTAATATTTTGTATTACTACAGCTGGCATGTATAGCACTTTACCAGAATGGTGTAAGCCATATTGGAGTCATTCGACCAAAACCTATATAATGTCCAGAACGAAATCGGCAAAATAGCTATCAATGGGATTATAGAATTAATTAGAGGTGGAAGAAAATGGCTAAAATGTGGGAACCTTCAGAAGAACTATCCGATAGAGTAAAAAAGCTCAGAAAGGAATACTTCTCGTTCTATGATAGAGAATACTTCAGGAATGAGGTTATGCCTTTTACTACCGGCACCGACTGGGATGAACTTTATTCATATCATGATTGGGGAGATGTTCCAGAGTTATTTAATTATTTTCCCGGCATCAGAGACTCTTTAAAGTCAATGGCGATAAAGGTTGATTTACCAGAAAATTTCTGGAGTGAGTCGTCAGCTACAAGAAGAGCTGTGTTCTTCAAGAAGGTCATAGAGCAGTACTTGCCCGTCAAAATATTGGACGGGGAACTTATAGTTGGCGCTCAGTTCAGTACCGCACTTTCAAAATGTTTTACAAAAGAGGAAACCAGAGAGTGGTGGAAAGAAGAATCGAAGTGGCTTAAAGAAATGATGAGATTACATGAAGTGGGAGTGATGAATTGTGGAGCGATTTCAGGTCATATAGTGCCGGATTACAAGAAAGTTCTCGGGAAGGGATTTAAAGGAATAAAAGAAGAAATAGAAAAGCAAGTGGAAAAACACGATAAAAAGGGGGAAAAGGACTACTGTAAATCTATGATAATAGCCATAGAAGGTACAAAAAGGTTTGCAGAAAGATATGCCGAAGAAGCAGAAAAAATAGCCGAGGGTGAGAAAAATGAACAAAGGAAGAAAGAACTTCTGGAGGTAGCTAGAATCTGTAAAAAGGTACCCTGGGAGCCAGCAGAAACTTTTTATGAAGCCTTGCAATCTGTATGGTTTACTCACATGCTGGATATGGCTGCTGAATCATATCCGGGGCCAGGTTTATCTCACGGAAGGTTCGACCAATATATGTATCCCTATTATAAGAAGGATATAGAAGAAGGAAGATTGACAAAGGAATTTGCAAAGGAACTTCTGGAGTGTTTTTGGATAAAACACAATTATGCCTATGACTTCATGGGATTTGTGGGAGTGAAGCAGGGAATTACTTCAGGCTTTGGTCAACTGATGACCATTGGTGGAATTACTAAAGAAGGGGAAGACGCCGTAAATGAGCTCACCTGGCTTTTGCTCGATGTTATCGATGACATGAATATGTTAGAACCAAAACGAAATATCAGGATAAGCAAGAAAACATCGGATGAGTTTTTGATGAGAGTTTGTGAGTCAATAAGGAAAACCCAAGGCTCTGCATTTCTTCTGAACTTCGATGAAAATTCTATAAAGGGGTTGCTCTGGGAAGGACTCAGTGAGGAAGATGCTATGGATTATGGGGTTGTAGGATGCTTGGAGAATACTGCTCAGGGCAAGGATCGTAGTGGAACTGTGGATGTTAATCCAAATCTCGCCAAACCTGTTGAGTTAGTTTTAAGCAATGGAAGAGATATGCTTACGGGAAGACGTGTTACTTCTAAAACAGGAAGCCCAGAGAAATTTAAATCATACGAAGAATTCGAAAGGGCTTATCTTGAACAACTTGATCAATGTATGGGGAAAAGTCTAGAGAGCGCAAGTAAAGCCGACGAGATAAGAGCGAAGTACGAACCAACTCCATACCTATCAAGTCTAATTGAAGGCTGCGCCGAAAAGGGGAAGGATGTAAGGAATGGAGGACCAATATATAATTTCATTACCGTGGAAGGAGTTGGCTTGGCAACTGCCGCTGATTCATTAGCCGCTGTCAAAAAACTTGTCTATGACGACAAACAAATCACGATGGAAGAGCTTATCGAGGCGATAAAGGATAACTTTGAACAGAAAGAGAACTTGAGGAGAATGCTAAGTACCAAAGCACCAAAATACGGAAATGATGATGATTATGTGGATGATATAGCAAGGAAGATATCAAGGCATTGGACTGAAGAAGTATTCACTCATACCTCTCCTTTCACTGGAAGAAGATTTAGAGGTGGGTATCTTTCCTGGAACTATTTCATAGACTTTGCTCCGTTAACTGCCGCTACACCAGATGGAAGGTTGAGGGGAACTTATCTGAGTAATGGAATTCAACCGGTGCAGGGGAAGGATAAGAAAGGCCCCACGGCGGTGATACGCTCTGCAGGTAAGCTGGGGCTCGAAACTGTTCCAAATGGTGCGAGCCAGGTCATAGCATTTAGCTCGGCATCTTTAAAAGACGAAGAACATTTGAAAAAGTTCGCATCTTTACTTCGGGCATATGGAGAAGTTGGTGGCACATCACTGATGATAAACATGATAGACCCGGAGACCTTAAAAGATGCGCAGAAAAGGCCAGAAGAGTATGAAAATCTTATCGTTCGGGTAACGGGCTACAATGCCTATTTCGCTAATCTGGGGAAAGAGATTCAAGATGAAATAATTGCCAGGGAGTCCCATGCGGTGTAGAGATCATGTTAAAAGTGCCTTTGGTTGGAAAACAATCTGACGGAAACAAGGACTTGGTAAGCGAGACAAGAAAGTCAGAGGGAATGATTTTCAATGTCCAGAGATATTCCACAGAAGATGGCCCGGGAATCAGAACTACCGTTTTCATGAAAGGATGCCCATTGAAATGCATATGGTGTCAGAATCCAGAGGGATTAAGCAAGGAGCCAGAGCTCATGTGGTACCAAACGAGGTGTGTCGCCGCTCTTGAGTGCGTAAAGGTATGCCAAGAAGGGGCGTTGAAATTGACTGAAGATGGCATGATAATAGACCGAAAAAAATGCACAGGATGCGGCGAATGCGTAAAGGCGTGCCCGGCTGGCGCCCTGGAACTTATAGGGAAAACATACAACGCAGAGGAACTTCTGGACGAAGTCTTGAGGGACAAGGCATTTTACGATAAATCAAATGGAGGTGTAACTTTTGGTGGTGGTGAACCAATGCTACAAGTCGATTTTCTTGAACATGTTCTGCCCAAACTCAAAGAGACGAATACACATGTTGCCATAGACACCTGCGGTGCTGTCCCCTGGAAATATTTTGAGAGAATAATAGATTATGTTGATTTATTCTTATTTGACTTAAAGCTTTTGGATGAAGAAAGATTTAGGGAATACACCGGGGGGAATATCCATCTGGTAACAGATAATGCGCGGGGGATTTCCTCCCATGAAATTCCAACGTGGGTAAGGACGCCTATCATACCGGGATACACGGATGATGGGGAAAATATTGACGATATTGCACAATTTATAAATAGAAATCTTGCAAGTACACAGAGATACGATCTGCTTTCTTTCAATAATATGTGCAAGCCAAAATATGAGAGATTGGATATGAATTGGGAACTGAAACATGCGCGTTTAATTGGAAAGGAGAGAATGGAAAAACTTAAGAAAATTGCTGAGGACACAGGACTTAGTAATGTAAGGTGGTCCGGCCCTACGAAAATGGAGGATGATTAACAATGTTGCCTCCGGACGCTGTGGGATATTTTAATACATTGATGGCCGGTAAATTCCTGGCCACGCAAAGCAAAGACGGGAAGGTAAATGTCGTGTTCATCGCTACTATGAAGGCCTATGATGACAGAACTCTAGTTTTTGGGAACATGATGCTGAGAAAAAGCCACGGGAATCTGGAGGACGATGACAAAGTTTCGGCATGTGTCGTCACTGCAAACTTGAAGTCTTATGAGGTAAAAGGAAAATTCAAAGGGTTTGAGAGAAGTGGGAAATATTTCGATGAGGTTTCGAACATACCTGTGATCAGGTATATTGCGTATGGCGCATTGAGGTCCGTGGGGATAATTGAAGTAGAGGATATTTCTATTCCCCTGAAAAGACCTGTATTGGGATTAGTTTCTGGTATAGCAACGACCCGTCTTTTATCAAAAAAATCATTGCAAGCGGGGAAAATGCCCCCAAATGTCATGGAGAAATTTGAGAGATTAAAAGCCATCAAGGTGATCGCCGCTAGGGAAGACGGCTATCCAAGGATTATTCCCGTGCTTTGTATGAGGGCGGTGGACCCAAATACGCTCATCTTCAGTTGTGCGAGTTCACCAAATTTACTTTATCTCAAAGATGGACAATACGTGACATCTTCTGTTCTTACAATGGACGCAATATCTTATCAAGTAAAGGGGATATTTGAGGGGTTTAAGAAATCTGGGCTGGGTAAAATTGGAAGGATTAGCGTTGAGGAAGTTTATTCCTCGTCACCCCCGCGACCTGGAGAAAGAATCGCATAAACTGTAGTTCGCGGGATAGTTTTCCCATTTGCGTTTTTACAACATATAGTGGTACAATTACCTTATAACACAACTTCAAGGGGTAATTATGAGGTGTCTTTATTGTGGTGAGGCGAAATCGAGGGTGGTTGATTCCCGTCCTATAGGCGACGGGATAAGGCGGCGAAGGAAATGTACTAATTGTGGTGCTCGATTTACCACTTATGAACGGATTCAGCCGCGTAATATCTTCATAATTAAAAAAGATGGGCGCCGTGAGGAATATGATCGTGACAAGCTCTATACTGGCATTCGCAAAGCCTGTGAAAAACGCCCCCTGCCTACGGGGGCTATTGATAAACTGGTAGATAGTATTGAAGCTGAGATTTATGAAATGGGTAAGGCTGAGGTCCCCGGTTCTTCTATTGGCGATTTAGTCATTGAAGGGTTAAAGAAACTTGACCATATCGCCTATATCCGCTTCGCCAGCATATATCGGGAGTTCACCGATATTACCGAGTTAAAGAAAGAAATTGACAATTTGGCGGAGGGGAAAGCAGCAATGCCGTCTAATCAGTTGCCGCTATTACCTCCTGAAGTGGTGAATTCACTGATGCGACGTCGAGGAAGGTAGGGATGGCTAATCCTGGGAGGAAGTCTACTCGAGCTAGATCCATTGACCAGAATAGGATAGTTAAGGCTGTTTTCGCTGCTGGTGAGGCTATGGGTATTACCGATAGAGGGATGCTGGAGAGATTCACTGAACAGGTAGTGGAGCGGTTGCGACTGGCCCAGCCTTTACCAGGTATGGAGAAGTTTGTTAGCGAGCAGATTAAGCAATCAGTAACCGAGTCTCAGCTTCAGGCGGTAATCAGTGAAATCCTCACTGCAGATGAGTTTTCCCCCCAGGCAAGAGGTCAAGTCGTTTCGGGGATAAAGCTCAGCCAGAACGCACTGAGAGTCCTGGAGAAAAGATATTTGATGAAGGATAAAGAAGGGGAAGTTATTGAAACTCCCAGGGCGTTATTTCATCGTGTGGCAAAGCACATCGCTACAGCAGAGCTGATTTACGATGCCAAGGCAGATGTCTCTTTCTGGGAAAAGATATTCTACAAAGTGATGGCAGACCTGGAATTTCTGCCCAATTCTCCTACGTTGATGAATGCCGGCAGGGAGCTGGGGCAACTTTCAGCCTGTTTCGTTATCCCGGTTGACGATTCTATGGAATCCATTTTCGATGCTGTGAAATACACCGCCTTAATCCATAAGAGTGGTGGCGGCACTGGTTTCTCCTTTTCCCGGCTCAGACCTGAGAGTGATAGGGTTGGTTCTACCGGTGGTATTGCCAGTGGTCCCATTTCATTTATGCGGACTTTCGATGTCACTACTGACGTGATAAAGCAAGGGGGGATGCGGCGTGGCGCTAATATGGCGATTCTTAATATTAACCATCCTGACATCTTGAGGTTCATCACTGTTAAAGGAGACCCCAATGCCCTGACCAATTTTAACCTATCGGTAGCAGTAACTGATGAGTTTATGGAAGCGGTAAAGAAAGGGGCTGATTATGACCTGATAAATCCGCAAAGTGGTGAGGTGGCGGGGAAACTTAATGCTAAGGAGGTATTCCACAAAATAGTGGAAATGGCATGGCGCACTGGCGACCCCGGGGTCGTATTTATAGACGAGATAAACAGGCATAATCCCACACCTGAGTTGGGCAAAATAGAAAGCACTAATCCCTGCGGGGAACAGCCTCTGCTTCCGTTTGAATCCTGTAATTTGGGCTCCATAAATCTATCCAAGGTGGTTACTCAGCAGAATGGAGAACCGAAGATTGATTACACCAGATTGTCTCGAATAGTCAGGCTGGCAGTTCACTTTCTCGATGATGTCATCGATGTTAACCGGTTCCCGCTTCCCCAGATAGAGGAAAGGACGAAAGCTACCAGGAAAACAGGCTTAGGGGTTATGGGATTTGCTGACATGCTCATCCAGCTTGGTATTTCTTATGACAGTGAGCAGGGATTAGCCACTGCTGAGGAAGTTGCCTGTTTTATCTCGGAAGAGGCCAACAAAGCTTCGCTAGAGCTGGGAGAGCAGAGGGGGGTTTTCCCTGCTTTTGAAGGGAGCGTTTATGATGTGTCTGATGGTCCTCGATTTCGAAATGCTACTCGAACCACCGTGGCTCCCACCGGCAGTTTAAGCATAATCGCTAATTGCTCCAGTGGTATCGAGCCAATCTTTGCCCTGAGCTATGTACGTCATATCCTCGAGGGCGAGGAACTTGTAGAGGTGAATCCCTATTTTGAGCAAGTGGCTAAAGATAGAGGGTTCTATTCTCCGGAGCTGATGAAGGATTTAGCCCTCGGGGGAAAACTGCGGGATATAGAAGGCGTTCCTGAAGATATGAAACGGATTTTTGTTACCGCATATGATATAGCTCCCGAATGGCACGTTAGAATGCAGGCTGCTTTCCAGAGATCTTGCGATAGCGCCGTTTCCAAAACGGTAAATTTTGCCTATGATGCAACGCCAGAGGATATAGCTAATGTATATTTGTTGGCTTATCAAGAGAAGTTGAAGGGGATAACCATTTACCGGGATAGGAGCAGGGAGAGCCAGGTTCTCACTGTAGGTGAGGCAGGTAAGGAAGCTGAAGGGAAAGTTACACCCCGAAAAAGACCCAAAGTTACCCGGGGCATAACCGAGAGGGTGAGCACAGGATGTGGCTATATCTACGTGACTTTGAATTTCGATGAGCATGGGGTAGTTGAGGTTTTCTCCACTTTAGGTAAAGCTGGAGGATGTGCTGCTGCTCAGCTTGAAGCCATAAGCCGTCTTGTCTCTTTAACTCTAAGGTCCGGGGTGGATTTAGCCTCCGTTGTGAGGCAATTGCGGGGTATTCGTTGTCCTTCCATTGCTTGGGAACAAGGACATGCTGTTACCTCCTGTGCGGATGCTATTGCCAGTGTGCTACAGAAATATATTAAAAGCGAGAGCAGTAGCAGTTCTGATGTTCCAAGTAGCGAAGTTATCGGCAGTAGGGAAATATCGCAGCCTGGTAAGGCTGACGTGACCATGAGTGGGTCAGGGCAGTGTCCTGAATGTGGAGGGCCCCTTATTTACCAGGAGGGGTGTAATATTTGCCTTAATTGTGGCTTCACCAAGTGTGGCTAAGCTGTTAAAGTGGCTAAAAGAAGGAAGGATAACTACTACTTAGCTCTGAGGCAGATATCCAAAGTTGCTAATTCGAGTTTGAGCATCAGGAGGGTCTTCAACTCTGTGGCCAAAAGTACTGCCAAAGCACTAGGGGCTAACGGCTGTCGTATCTCATTTCTTGATACACAAAAGGAGTATTTGACCAATGTCGGTGCTCACGGTCTCAGTGACTTTTATCTAAAGAAGGCTCCGCTTGATGCCCGCAAAAGCATTCCCGAGGTTCTCGATGGCGAGGTAGTATATATTGCTGATGCTATCAAAGATGAAAGGATTCAACATCCCCAGATAGCAAAGGCGCAAAGAATATCTTCCATATTGGCTGCTCCCATAATGGCAAAAGGTGAAGTGATTGGCGAGATCAGGCTTTACACACACGACCCTCATATATTTTCGCAGGATGACAAGAATTTCGTTGTCACTGTTGCCAATATTAGTGCTGTGCTGGTGGAAAGAGATGAGCTTCACCGCTTATTGGGAAGCGGCTATAAAGGTGTGAAGGAACAGTCAAAGTTGGCTCAGTTGCCCACCATGTCGCTAAGACCAGCTGAGTTTGCTCATCCCAGCGAGGAGGAATTTGTCCGGCTTCTGGATTTCTACCAGATTGAATGGCTCTATGAACCGCGCGCCTTCCCACTTCGCTGGGAGAACGGCGGAATAGTTGAGATGTTTACCCCTGACTTTTACTTACCTGAGTTTGATTTCTACATCGAGCTCACCACCTTGAGGCAAGATTTGGTGACTGAGAAAAACCGCAAGGTGCGTCGGCTTAAGGAACTTTATCCTGAGATTAGCATTAAACTGCTTAATAAAAACGATTTCCTCAGGCTTCTGGCAAAGTATGGCTATGGCTCTCTTGGCGAAGCTAAGTTGCAGGGTATTGACCGCATTCTTCTTACTCACAGTCAAATCCAGCGGAGAGTGAAAGCGTTAGCAAGGCGAATCTCTGGTGATTATGAGGGAAAACACCTCGTCCTGGTGGGAGTTTTGAAAGGGGTTATCTTCTTCATGACTGACCTGATGGAGCATCTCACCTTGCCTGTTACCGTGGATTTTATGGCTATTTCCTATTATGGTGGTGAAGAAGACCCGGTGGTTAAGATAACTAAAGACCTTGATAGTAGCATAACCGGGCGCGATGTATTAATGGTTGAGGACATTGTGGATACGGGTATGACGCTAAACTATATCCTCAAATATCTGCAGGCTCACGCCCCAGCTAGTCTTCGTGTATGCACTTTACTCGACAAGCGAGCGCGGCGGTTGGTGGATGTACCCCTTGATTATGTAGGTTTTGAAATCCCTGATGAGTTCATGGTTGGCTATGGGCTGGACTATGATGGGGAATATCGCAACCTTCGTTTTATCGGCACTTTCCATCCAGAACTGGCTGGGAAAGACGAATCCCAGAAATAAAAAGTCCCAAGCAACCTTACTTTTTACTTAGCTTCCTCACCTTCGCACTTTCCACTTGGTGCCTACCTTGCCCCGGGCTTTCTTCCCGGCGCCTTTCAGCCTCCACTTTCCAGTGCTCGGCCCCACCACCAAGCTTCCGGTTTGGTTGCTTGGAACAATTATTTACTGTAGCATACTCTTACAAGTTTGTCAATAGTTTGTTCTGAGAAATCTTAAATTAATGGTTATAACAGCTTTGCCATCTCTTTCTTTGCTATTTCGCTCTTTAACTGGTAACATGGTCAATCGTTCTACGGTTAACGAAAGAATGCAAACTATCGAAATATCTCGTTCGGACAAGTTGAAAACCAGGCTACTCTCACTTTCAAGAGAGGTTTGCATCGAAAGGGCTTTGCTGATAACCGAGAGCTACAAGGAGACCGAAGGAGAACCAGTACCTATTAGACGCGCAAAGGCCCTCCGTAAGATACTTTCCAATCTATCAATTAACATCTGGAGCGATGAACTCATAGTGGGTAATATCACTAGCAGAGAGCTTGGGGCTGGGATATATCCTGAAACTATTGGCGGGTGGATTGATGGGGAGCTCGATCAATTAAAGGAGCGAGTCCCCAATCCTTTTGTGGTGAAGTTGGAAGAGGTGGAGAAGCTAAGAAAAGAAGTTTTTCCATATTGGGAAGGCAAGAACATTCCAGATGTTGTTGACAGCTTGTGGCCGAAAGATGTAAGTGACATTCATTTCAGTGGTCAAGCTTTTGTTATAACTGAGTTCGCAGGCTTCGGGCACATAGTTTTAAACCACGAGAAAGTCCTTAGCAAAGGACTAGCAGAGGTCATAAAAGAGGCAGATAAATACCTTTCTGAAAGTACAGATCCTGAAAAGAGAAATTTCTATGAGGCAGCGAAGATTGTGTGCCAGGCGGTGATTGATTTCGCAAACAGGTATGCAGAGAAAGCCGAAAGTCTCTTGTTGGGCAGAAAAGATGAGAGGAGAAGAAGAGAGCTCGAGAACATAGCCAAGATATGCAGAAGAGTGCCGGCAAACCCAGCGGAAACTTTCCAGGAAGCTTTACAGGCGATTTATTTCACCCAGATAGCTGCCCAAATAGAGGACTATGAAGCTTCCATCTCGATAGGGCGGATAGACAGGCTTCTTTACCCTTTCTATAAGTCGGATGTCGAAAAGGGTAAAATCTCTCGAGAAGAGGCACAAACTCTTCTAGAGTGCTTCTTCCTGAAGCTTAGCTCGGTTATCCCGCTGTGGAATTATTTTACCACTATATACTTCGGAGGCTTGCCGGTTTACACGAATGTGGTAGTTGGTGGGTTGGATGAAAAGGGCAACGATGTAACGAATGAAGTTTCCTATTTAGCTCTAGAAGCCAGGAAGAAAAGTCACACACAACCTAATTTTGGGGTTAGGATTCATGAAAATATCTCCCCGGAGTTCCTGGAACAGGTTTGTCGGGCAGTCATCGGTGGAGAGACTGATCTATATTTCTACAACGATAGCATCACTATTCCAGCACTGATGAGAAAAGACATCTCGAAGGAAGACGCTTTAAACTATGCTTTAAACGGCTGCGTTGAAGTCGCAATCCCGGGCAAGAGCTTTACCAGCGGAGATTCCGGTTTGCTTAATCTCGCCTTTTGCTTGGAGTTAGCTTTAAATCAAGGAATAAAGAGTGGTGAAAGGCTTGGAGTTGAAACCAAGGACCCTAGGGAATTCGAAACAATGGAAGACTTGATGAACAGTCTCAGAGACCAGGTGAATTTCCTGGCTTCAAAACTCATCGAAGGGATAAACTCAATGGATAAAATCCTGGCAGAGCAAAGGCCTCTTCCGTTCATCTCTTCGTTGACCGAGGGTTGCTTAAAGAATGGGAAAGATGTAACCCAGGGAGGAGCGATTTACAACTCTTCTGGAATCCAGGTTGTCGGGGTTGCTACGGTTGCTGATTCACTGGCAGCGATAGACAGGCTCGTGTTCAAAGAAAAGAGGGTCAGTATGGAAACCTTGCTCGATGCATTGGCCAACGATTTCGAGGGTAAAGAGAGCCTTAGACAATCGCTGGAGGTCAAAGCGCCTAAGTATGGAAATGATAATGACGAAGTTGACGAGTACGCCAGAAGATGTGTAGAGATATGGTACGATGCCATAAAGGATTATCGAAATTATCGTGGCGGTAAATTTTGGGGTGGGATCTATTCAGCGACAACGCATGTCCCGTTTGGACTACAGACAGAAGCGCTCCCGAATGGCAGGAAAGCGGCAGAGCCTCTATCAGTCGGAATCTCAGCTTCCCAAGGAATGTCGGACTCAGGCCCAACGGCAGTTCTCAAATCGGCATCAAAGATAGATTACAAGCTGGCGCCTAACGGTGTGGCCTTGAATTTGGAATTCAGTCCAGGCTACTTCAAAGGAAAAGAAGGTATTGAGAACTTCTCTGCTCTCCTCAAAGGTTTCTTCAGCTTAGGGGGGATGCACATGCAGTGCAATTTCGTTGGTAAAGAAACCCTCATTGCAGCCAAGAAAAATCCTGAGAAATATAAGCACCTGATG
>Ga0315545_1001217_pt1 | contig 25715 bp, 25 predicted proteins | sample SalMarSW160210MG_FD_203096 | JGI IMG/M metagenome (GOLD analysis project Ga0315545, IMG submission 203096) | Salt marsh sediment microbial communities from the Plum Island Ecosystem LTER, Massachusetts, United States - Salt Marsh Sediment SW1602-10 ...
CCTCCAGCAATCCATTGTTGCTTCAATCGAGAACACGCGGCCACAGACGCATTTGCTCGGCTCGTTCTTCCAATACGCCAGACTGGAGTTGTAAATGCTCCTTTTATTTTACGAAGTTCAATAATCGTTTTCATCAGCGTATCTCCTAGCCGGTTCACCCCCACGTGTGTGGGGACGATCCAGCAGCGGGCTGTCGCTTTTCCTGGAGGTGCGGTTCACCCCCACGTGTGTGGGGACGATGAGCAATCCCGGCCTTGACATCAGGAACGGCGGCGGTTCACCCCCACGTGTGTGGGGACGATAGGTTGAATTGTAGGGAAGATAGGTATGGGGTTCGGTTCACCCCCACGTGTGTGGGGACGATAGAGGACGCATCCGTGATCTACCCGTCGGTCGCGGTTCACCCCCACGTGTGTGGGGACGATTCGTCACAGCCTTCCTTGCCACCAGATCCACCCGGTTCACCCCCACGTGTGTGGGGACGATTTCTCGACGTGGTCGGTCCAGTAGTCGTCCAGCGGTTCACCCCCACGTGTGTGGGGACGATTTGTACCAGGGGCTATAACCACAATCTACAGACCGGTTCACCCCCACGTGTGTGGGGACGATCCGAACGACATAGAGATATACGGATGGGTCATCGGTTCACCCCCACGTGTGTGGGGACGATGCATAACTCTTCTCTATCGCATAGCCCGTAGTCCGGTTCACCCCCACGTGTGTGGGGACGATGGTCTCTGCATCGACGTGGTTCGTCTCATACATCGGTTCACCCCCACGTGTGTGGGGACGATCGGATCGCGTCCCACCGCATCGCTTCGCCGCACGGTTCACCCCCACGTGTGTGGGGACGATTATGGAGATAGATAGTATCAGTGATGGTTTTGCGGTTCACCCCCACGTGTGTGGGGACGATTTCCACAGCGCCCCTCGCTGCGCCGCCAGCGGGCGGTTCACCCCCACGTGTGTGGGGACGATGCTCGCCGCCGGGCGCTTCAGGTTCTCCGCCGCCGGTTCACCCCCACGTGTGTGGGGACGATTGAGGCCGGAGGGGATAACCGACAGGGAGGCGTTCGGTTCACCCCCACGTGTGTGGGGACGATTGATCAGCTCGACGACGCCGTCGGTGAGGGGTAGCGGTTCACCCCCACGTGTGTGGGGACGATTAGAGGCGGGCAGTCAGTTGAGAGCGCGACTCGCGGTTCACCCCCACGTGTGTGGGGACGATCTCTGGCGCGGCCCATAGCCCGTAGCGGTAACGGGTTCACCCCCACGTGTGTGGGGACGATCTACGGCGAACTCCTGGAACGTGGGGATCAGCCCCGGTTCACCCCCACGTGTGTGGGGACGATCGGAGCCTGGAATTGACGCTTACCGCGCTCGCTCGGTTCACCCCCACGTGTGTGGGGACGATACGAATCGCGCTTTTGAGTCTATTCCCCAAAAGGGTTCACCCCCACGTGTGTGGGGACGATCCCCCTCGATCATCCGTGTCAGGAGGTCATTGCGGTTCACCCCCACGTGTGTGGGGACGATGAGGAGGGATTGAGCGCGGGGGCGGGGGAATGGGGTTCACCCCCACGTGTGTGGGGACGATGCAACCTCTACCTCGACCTTTCCCACTTTTCTCGGTTCACCCCCACGTGTGTGGGGACGATCGCGTTCTGGGCCACCGTCGCGAGCTCTGTCGCGGTTCACCCCCACGTGTGTGGGGACGATCATCGCCGGGAGCGTCCCGGTCGTGATCGCGTACGGTTCACCCCCACGTGTGTGGGGACGATTAGCGTTCGGGTTGTCTGCGTCGTCTGGATCGGCCGGTTCACCCCCACGTGTGTGGGGACGATTAGATCGCCTTGACCGTCGCTAGGCAGCGTCCCGGTTCACCCCCACGTGTGTGGGGACGATATTCCACTGCCTCCTCCGATTCACAATCGAAATCGGTTCACCCCCACGTGTGTGGGGACGATTCGTAGGGGCGGGTCTTTGACCCGCCCCTCTACGGTTCACCCCCACGTGTGTGGGGACGATTCGTACTCGATCACCAAGTCCACGGCGATACGCGGTTCACCCCCACGTGTGTGGGGACGATGGATGGGAACATCTTTGAGCGCGTGACGCTGCGGTTCACCCCCACGTGTGTGGGGACGATTCTCGCCTGTACTCTGATTCTTAACGCGAGTACCGGTTCACCCCCACGTGTGTGGGGACGATCGGTGGAATCTCCCCATTACGAAGCCACTTACCTGGTTCACCCCCACGTGTGTGGGGACGATGGCCGCGCCGACCGCATTCTGCAAGGCCCCGATCGGTTCACCCCCACGTGTGTGGGGACGATGAAACGGACACCGGCCCCCTCTAATCTCTCCGACGGTTCACCCCCACGTGTGTGGGGACGATTCTATGGATGTTTCCCACCGGGTAGACCCACGCGGTTCACCCCCACGTGTGTGGGGACGATTGGCTGAGTTTTGAAAACAAGCTCAACGTACATCGGTTCACCCCCACGTGTGTGGGGACGATACCCATCTCACCCGGACTTTGGCAGATTACTCCGGTTCACCCCCACGTGTGTGGGGACGATGCACGGTCTGGACTTTGGCAAGTTCGTGGTCAACGGTTCACCCCCACGTGTGTGGGGACGATCCCTTCATTAACAGTGATGTGTGCCCGGTGCCCCGGTTCACCCCCACGTGTGTGGGGACGATTATCTCATCATAGCCGCGAGCCTGCATCGGTTTCGGTTCACCCCCACGTGTGTGGGGACGATGTGCTATCAGGCTTGCCCAATTTCTGGCCCACTTGGTTCACCCCCACGTGTGTGGGGACGATTTCAGAGAAATTCAATCGAAAGCTGGATGATGCGGTTCACCCCCACGTGTGTGGGGACGATTGGCAGCATCATCATTGCATCCTGGGCGCTGTCCGGTTCACCCCCACGTGTGTGGGGACGATGCGGAGCCGCAACTTCAGCGGCAGGCCGGTCGCGGTTCACCCCCACGTGTGTGGGGACGATTGTTCCACTACTTCACGCCAGATCGCGTCTTGCGGTTCACCCCCACGTGTGTGGGGACGATCGCGCTCAACCTTCTCTACCACAAACGTCATTTCGGTTCACCCCCACGTGTGTGGGGACGATACCTATCCAGACGGTGGGGCCATCACGATTGACGGTTCACCCCCACGTGTGTGGGGACGATTGGTCGCGGGCTTCTCTGCAATCGCAAGCATCCGGTTCACCCCCACGTGTGTGGGGACGATCTAGTCGTCAAATAGGCAGTTCGGGAATACCGCGGTTCACCCCCACGTGTGTGGGGACGATTACCAGTGCCCACAGGCGGGGCGGGTACTCAGGCGGTTCACCCCCACGTGTGTGGGGACGATCCCAGGCTGCTTTTCCCGCCATGCCCAGGCTGCGGTTCACCCCCACGTGTGTGGGGACGATCCATGGCGCTCGACGCTTTCGATTCCGCGCTTGCGGTTCACCCCCACGTGTGTGGGGACGATTAGTATAGCCTGTTTCTGCTGGAAAGGCAACACTGGTTCACCCCCACGTGTGTGGGGACGATCCTGGTCAACGAGTATGCCCCGAGCCGTTCAACCGGTTCACCCCCACGTGTGTGGGGACGATCAAACTCTGCTCTGCTAGTCTTGCCTCTGCTTCCGGTTCACCCCCACGTGTGTGGGGACGATTGCCAGAGCCCCATTTTGTAATCGGGGGAGTTCGGTTCACCCCCACGTGTGTGGGGACGATTGGGCCATGCTTGGCATTATGTACTTTCATGGCGGTTCACCCCCACGTGTGTGGGGACGATTGCCGCGCTCTCGTATGAACTCAACCGTGTAAACGGTTCACCCCCACGTGTGTGGGGACGATTCTTTTTCCTTGCCGGTTGCGCCTTCTCGAGTACGGTTCACCCCCACGTGTGTGGGGACGATCTGTGCCAACTTGACACAATCTGGAAGGCTGCCGGTTCACCCCCACGTGTGTGGGGACGATGAGAGGGTTGGGCCAGAGAGGGGTGGAATGCCGCGGTTCACCCCCACGTGTGTGGGGACGATTCTTCGCCTCGACAGCCGCCCTCACCTCTTCGACGGTTCACCCCCACGTGTGTGGGGACGATGAACTCTACACAATCCGTATCAGATACCGCAGCCGGTTCACCCCCACGTGTGTGGGGACGATTCTAGAGCATCGGCCCAATGCGGACGTGGATTCGGTTCACCCCCACGTGTGTGGGGACGATGTGGTAGGGCTGTAACTCAGTAGGACTCGTCTCGGTTCACCCCCACGTGTGTGGGGACGATGGTGGGCTATGACTGGCCGGACATTGGCGCAGCCGGTTCACCCCCACGTGTGTGGGGACGATTTTTTGATCACCACGGCTCTGGCAGTCGTTGCACGGTTCACCCCCACGTGTGTGGGGACGATACAGCCCCGCCATGATGCTTGCACCGCTGGCCCTCGGTTCACCCCCACGTGTGTGGGGACGATCCGACTTGCGTAGCGGAGATTTGCTGTCTGGTCTGGTTCACCCCCACGTGTGTGGGGACGATACTAAAAACCCTCCTTGCGATTTTGTGCTTCGAACTCAATCCAGTTTGCATTGGGCCTCTTTGCCATTCTCTGTGAGAGGCACACAGATCAACTGTAACCCGTCCAACTCTACCACGTCCCGCTTGGTCGCGCCATCCATACGGATTTGAAACCGCTGCTCGGTGTTGGTCGACCACGCCTGGACAACACCGCCAGTTCGCTTGGCCTCGCGGCACTTGTCCCACAGCCGGTCGCGCACCATCGCGTTAACGTGGCCGACGAAAACACCAGGGTGAGGTTCGATCAGCCAGCGGGTCAGTTCGCCGCGCAGCGAGGCGGGCACTTTTTCCAATATCATCACGATCATCATGTACCTCGCTCGGACTCCCGTGCCGCTTGCGTCAATTCGACCGCTGCTGTGTGTTTGCATATACCCAACCCGTTTTTGGCAAAATCAGGGCAATCACACTGCCAGGCTCCTTCGGCATCCGACCGGCTGCGGTCGGCCTCAGGGCGGGCTCCTTCGATCTGGTGGACGGTGTAGCCCGGGCTGCCGGGGCGGGTAACGACGTTCCACACGCCGGGCGCACACGGGCGCACTGTCCAGTCATTGCGCAAGCCCTCCTGGGCGCGCTGGCGGCGCCGTTGGCGCGCCTCGCTTTCCGCAACATCTGCGGGTGTGGCCGTTCGGGCCACGTGATCCGGCGGCGTCCACAGGGGTTCAGGCCGGGCCGGGTCGCTGTCGGCCTCCTGCCCGGCCAGGAGCACCTCTGCTGAAAGGTCCAGCAGGTTGTCGATATCCGGCAGAATACGCTTGAGCAGTTGTTGCTCCTTGAACGCCTCGCGGCAGGCCAGCCGGACGCGACTGTGCAGTTGGTCGGTCGATTCAGCCACGACGCGGAAGGCCAGCGGGATGGTGATCTCGGCCTTGTATAGGTCGGCGATGTCGTAGACGAAGGAAAGCTGCTTACCGGTGTGGATGAAGCCCAATGCAGGCGAGTAACCACCGGAGACGACTGCTGCGTGGCACAGCCCGTTGAGCAGCGCGTTGGCCGCCGAGAGCGCCCGGTTGATCGGGTCGCTGCTGTTCCAACTGCTGCGATCGTATCGCCGGCCATGCCACGGTACGCCGTATTCGGCGCTGGCACGCGCGTAGGCATGGCGTACCCGCTGGCCCTCCAGGCCCCGCACCTGTTCCAGGCTCAAACCCGGGGCCAACTTGTCGCCAAAGCGGTGCTGATACATTCGTTTGACCACTTGAAGCCGTCTTTCTGGATCGCTAACCAACTCGGCCTGCTGGAGCAGATGATAGGCCCGGCGCGTCTCTCCGCCGCCTTGGGCATAACAGCGGATGCCATCCTCGCCGACCCAGACGGCCAGACAGCCGTTATCGGCCAAGGCCTTGATCGCGGCGTGAGTAACAGACGTGCCAGGGCCTAACATCAACACCGATAGAGCTGCAACGGGGATCATCGTACATCCCTCTTGATCTATGAACTCGACGGCTTTGTGTTTCTGCTCGATACGACAGTGTTCCAGGTAGAGATAGGATAGGCTATCACGCAGTTTAGGTAACTCGTGCAAGTCACGCATCATACAACCTCCATATTGAGTTGTTAAGGTGCAAACCCGGGTCTACACGAATCAGCGAATGAGCGAATCAATGATCGGACGAACACTGAATTGCGTACAACCAATCTCGCATGGTTTACAATGGGCGGGCAAGGGATAAGAGGCCAAAGCCCAGTCCCTTGCCGCTGCCGATGCCTCGTCTGACTGTCTCTTGCAGCCGATTCGGATCGATCACCTGCAGTAGACCATCAAACTGAACAGCCAGCAGTTTGAGCTTGTGAGTCGCATCATCGCGGTGGATTGTGCTGTGGATGGTATCCCTACCGACGATGCGGACAGAGAGCACACGAAAACCGCCTTGTTCCCCCTTGCGCTTCAGCCAGGCAATCTGTTCTTCTTCTCGATAGAGGCCAACTCGCTTGTGCGCGCCATCCTCGAACCGGCGCTTGACGGTGGGATTGGCGAGCAAGCGAAAGGCAAGCACCTGCCTTGGCGTGAGACGTAGGTCAAAAGATTTGGCCTCTGGCGGTTGGAGCAAGTAGCCACGCGCGCCGTTGCCCTCAAGCCAGCCCCATCCGGGCTCGAGGGTAGATTGGAGCAAGATGGTGGGAACGCCAGTGCGCGAGTCTGTATCGACGCGGAACAGAACGCGGTCTTTTTCGCGGTCTATGCCAGAGGGAAAGCTGCGCATCAGGGATTCGTGCATCTGGTATGGCCCGGCAATCTCCCGCTGCACGCGGCGATTGCGTGGGTTGAGGATCAATCGGGAGAGGTACATGGATCAGCCTCCTATCTTAACGGTGGTACCGGAATGAAGGTAGTAGATACACGTCGGGGCGCAAAGCGCCGCTCGGCGAACGAAAGCGGTTGATCGGGGCGCACCTCGGAGCCGTTCCTATCCTCGATCACCAGGCGCACTTGCTCTGGAAGCCTGTCAGGGCTGCACCCCAACCAGGGATACTCTTCAAGCGCTTCGATCAACGTGAGATCAGCACGCAACCCGTCTTCCAACCAAACCGGCTCACCGGGCACGAAGGCTTTACGGCCCAGGTAGAGCGGCCAGAAAGGGTCGCGCAGGGCGTCTTGGAGCCGCACGAGCAGATCAACGTCGTCTCCCTCCAATCCGACCAGGAAGCGGGCGTCGGCGAGGTAGTAGCGGTTGGAGGGCTCGGTCGCTTTGATACCGCCCGAAGCCTTCAGGACATCCGTCGCCGTGTGGAAATCGCGGGCCAGGGTACCCTCCTGATCCACGCGCACGCCCACCGCGACCGCAGCCAGATCGTCTATCGGCTCATCCCGCCGCCGCCCCAACGCAGCGCACAGGAGCCCCACGACACCGCTCTTGGAGGGTTCCAGTCCCGTATCGCGTACAGCGAAGCGACTCTGCACACCCCAGGATTGCATTGGGCCAGAGAGACGCAGCAGTAACACGCTCATTGCTCACGCCTCCCCGGCAGGAAGCGCCTCCACTACTGCTCTGATCCAGCTTTCCATCGTGTCCACCTTCGCTTCAGCGAGAGCTTCCAGTGGCAGATCGGGGTTCAGCGCCAACGCCGCCTCGCGGGATATGGTGTCTTTGCCATAAGCCCGGCACAGATTGCCCCAGTAGGTGTCGAGAGCGGCGACGGAAGGCGCAATCAGGCCATCGTTACCGCGGGCGCTGACAGGTTGCTCGAAGGCATTGGCCAGAGACCAACCCATACCATCCTGCCGCACGACCGCCAGCGCAAAGTCAGGCGGGTTGTTAGCGGCAAAGCTGTTCTGCTTGCCGCTGGGAACGGCAGCAGTGGCGGCGCGGAGAAAGCCCTCGACGGTGCGGCGGGCCAAGTCGACGTCGTTGTTGAGGTTGGAGACCAACTGCTTCCAGTCGATGCGGGCATAGCGGTAGAAGCAGGCGCTATCGAATCCGGTGAAGCCCATCATGCCGGCACCGGCCGTATCCTCGGGATTGAGGTCATCGACGGCGGTGTAGAAATCCATCTCCATCGTGACGCGATGCGTAGAAATGGCGTGAGCCACCTGGCAGGCGGCCTCCAAACCCAGCTCTGGCTGCTCGGCTAGCATACGGCCAAAGAGGGCAATATCGGGGGCACTGGTCTGCCCCTTGTGCGCTTTGACGAGGGTTTTGGCCAATTGTTTGACAGTCTTTTCTTGGGTCTTGTCATTGGACAAATCTTCCCAGTTCTCGCGCAAAGCCTGCACGACGTTGTCAACCTCGGCCTGGCCGAGATAGAGCAAGACGGCGGTCTTTTCGCCGCTGCTCTCCAGTTTGCTGGCGTACTGGGGAACGAAGGCTGTCAGAACAGCAGTGATTTGCTCTTGCTCCTCATCCGACGTGCCTTCGGCGACCAGTTCCTTGCGCAGCAAGTCAACGAGCCACTTGGTACGCTTTCCTATGTCCACACCAGTGGTCTTCTCGAAGATAGGCGAGGTACGGATAGCACGCTTGATGCACTGGGACGAGATGCGGGCACGGCGCACGCCGCCGAACTCGCAATCCTTGGGATTGTTGGTGTCGTCCCGGTTGAGGTTCGCAGGCGCGAAATTCTGGATCATGTGTAGTTCGATAAACATAGTCTATTCCTCCTCTGTTGTTTGATCTTGTTCTGTTTCCTGGGCAACGCGTCCCCAAAAGGAACGTGCCCAGCGCTTTTGGACGGAACGGCTCTCATAGCCCCATCCCCGCAAGTCCTGGAACAGGGTGTGCCAGTTGACGGGAATCCCGCCAGTTCCCTTGGACCTGAGGAAGCTAATCGCCTGGCGCAGGTAGAAGGGCAGGTCATCAGAGTGCGCAGCCAGGAGCGCGGTGAAGCGGCGCTCGATGGCCGTGTTATCCCCTTGAGGATCGCGCGCCCGAGCAAAGTGATCGCCCATGTTCCCCTTTCCACCTTCGGCAGGGTGGTAGGCAAAGAGAGCGGCGATGAGGTAGTAAGCGTCCTCCACCCAAGGGGGTGCTTCGGCCGGCAGCCAGGGCTCGACGTAGCGGTACATATCGGGCACAGTGCCTGGCGGCCGGCCCAGGCCGCGCCGCAGCGCCGCCAGTGCGGCGCGATTGTCGCGCAGGCCTTCGAGATATTCTACGAACGGATGTGTTTTTTCTTGCATACGAGACCTCCTTAGCAGTTGCTCATTCAAAATATCTGAGGAGTTCCCTCACACGAGTAATTTGCGGTCCAAGCCAAACAACTCGGCGCTAGAAGCGATGGTAACTTGAATCGGTGTTTCACCTTGTTTCCTGCCGGTGTATCTTACATCCTCAGTGACAATACTACCGACTGGATCGGCTTGCTCTCGCAACGAAAAGGCAATGGCACCTTCGATCCGACGTCGGGTTCGTCTATCAGTTTCAATGGGAGCGATGAAGATATCAAGGACCCTCAAAAAGTTCCTTATTCGAGGAGCTAGCTCCACATATTTCTCATCAACGAATACCGGCATGAGATCGCGAGTCCCCTTACGCCACATGCCATTCCACAGTATTTCCTTCCTGCCCTTCAACAACTGCTCAGCGTCGCAGATGCGATAGTTTCCTCCCAGACTTTGTATCATGTGATCTTTCATTCTGCGATAGAAAGACGTACCCGTTTCTCCAACGTAATTGATCAGAAATCCATCTCGAAACCGTACTGTCCAGAGATACACTCCTTCTAGCCGAGCCATTTCTTGATCAAACAACAACTTTCCCTCGGTACCGCACAACTTGAAAGGACCATAGAACTCCAATGCTAGCGTAAAATCCGACTTGTTCTTTTCCATAATCCTCTCACCATAACCTTCACTCAGAAAGCGCTATGAAGGCAATGCTTTGCCCAGTCCAGCTGCTAATTGGTCGCGAGCGCGGACAGTAGCTTTGAGCTTGTGTGGGTCGCGCTCCAAATCGCCGACCACGCGGTCGAAGGCGGCCCAGGCAGTACGGCGCACCGTCTCGCGCCAGCTCTCCAGAGTTCCCTCAATGTCGCTGGGGAGAGCTTCCAGTAACCGACGGAAGGGAAGCTCCAGGCGCGACCAGTAGTCACGCTCGATGGCCCATTGATTCATCAGATTATCCATGTCTTTCGGATCAGGAGAGTGGCCCTCGGCCTTATCTGACTGAGGCGCGAGGACGAGCTTGGCTAGGGTCCGCGCCGCTCCCCAAAGCTGTCCGCGAACGTCCTCGGCCATCTTTAGCGCCTCGCCCAACCGGCTCACCAAGTTGTCGTCGGTGAGGTACCGAAGGGGAAGAGGCATATGCTCCGTGCGGTAAAAGTCCACTCTGGCCTGGTTGTTAGCCATTCCCAGGGCCAAGTAGCGCCGCGTCTGTGATATGCCCAGATCGACCTCGTCCACCAGTTCCGACAGCCACTGAAACGTACGTGGAGGTCGGTAAGCATCGCTGCGCAGGCTGAACAAAGCGGCACTGTCGCGCCAGAGGACCCTGCTTTCATTGAATCGTTGGACGAGCAGGCCGCGCTGTTTGTCCACTCGATAGTGTTTCATCGGATCCTTACTCATAGCCTCTCTATCCAAACGCAGCCCTGGTGCGACCGTCATCTCGCGCACGGCAGGCCCATCGGGTGTGGTTTCTGCCATCAAAAGGATGCGACGATTCTGCCAGGTGAGATAGTCCAGATATCCTCGTGGGATGGGACGATCGGGGGTAAAAGGATCGTCCATTTCCCAGGCAGGACAATCGTCGGGGTGATGGGGCATGACGTCATCTTCGGTTGGATAGCGCAACATATTAAGCATCAGTGTCTCGAACAGTATGTCTCCTTGCACGAAGAATATTACCCCACGGGTGCACGTGCCGTCGGTGAACTTTTGCGGCAACCCGCTCAACCCGGCCAGACCGAAGGACTGAGCCGCGACTACGGCTCGCGCAGCCTCTGCCGGAGTAAGCACGACTCCCTCAGCATCCGTATGGTGGTCAAAGAGCGTGGCTTTGTTGCCAAAAGCCAGATCCAATACCAGACTATTGAGAGGTTTCGGCTTTACGCGATCATCGGCAACCTGATAGAACGGGCGTCGTGAATCAAGGAGATTGAAGCGGTGCTCCCATTGCTCCAAATAGGCGTCCAGCCGCGCGCCATCCCAATGCCCAGCCCTCCACAGCGCGTACCAGGCATCGTAACCCTCAGGGCCAAAGACGCGGTGCAGCACGACCAGCAGCAGCCGATAAAGCGCTGCCACCACCAAGGGAGACTCCCCTGCCAGCTCGCGCAACTCGTGGGCCTGGACCAGGGTATCGCGCAACCCTAACTCTACAGCCTGACCCTCAGTACGGATACAGGGAATCCAAGGCTCGTCAACTAGATTGAATTTCAATGCCATATGTGCCCCCTTTCTCGGACGCTAAAAACTGCCTCAACAAAGACTAACTCTTTTGCCTCTCGACTATAAGGCCCAACTCACGATCCAGGTGCAGCGTGTACGATATCGCCGCCAAATCGCAGACTCCGTCAGCAAAGACCGCAACCCGATACTGCTTTAGCAGGGGATGATCCTGCCAGCCCGGCGGGGGTTCTTGCTCTTGAAAATACTCTACCACATCACGATGGGCAATAGCGAGCGTAGAGCGCACTAACTGGCCCGTTGCTTCCGCGTTCGGCTTTTGCGCCAGATCAATTGTCAGGCCGTTGCCATCCGGTTCGGTGTTCAATTCACCCTCTACTCTATGCAGGCAAACCAGTGAAATCGACGGCGGTCCCAGGCGGGTCAGTGCCTGGAAAGCCTGATGTAACTCTGGGCTATCTTCGGTAAGGCCCAGATTGCTCTTGCTCAATAAATTATCGGCCGCAGGTTGAGCGATCAGTTTTGTCCGGGCTATGTAGGCATCTTTTTCCTCGTGTTGCTTCATCTGCTGCAATGCCTGCGTCAACGCTTCTTCCAATTCTGCTGGTAAATCTGCTGTTACCGGCCCATCGCCGTAAACAGACTCGATCAAGGAGACTGTGTCGTCTGGCAAAGCCAGTTGATCCAAGTCGCGCAGAGCCAGGTATGAGCGCAAAAGCACGTAGGGTTCATAGACCCAGCCATCCGGTCCAAATGCAGGCATACCATCGCGCATGTCGGGATGGGAGACCAGCATCCGGGGTGCAGCCACGCGTTCAGGGCGCCCATCGCGCTCGTGCCGGTGCAAGCGTCCGGCACGCTGCAAGATCAGGTCCACCGGAGCCAGGTCGCTTATCATCAGGTCAAAGTCCAGGTCAAGGCTCTGCTCGATGACCTGGGTGGCTACGACTACTGCCTTGTGGGGGCGATCTCCATCCTTGCCAAACCGAGCCAGTACCTCTTTCTCGATGGCCTCCCGCCAGGCAAAAGGAAAGCGGGCGTGGAATAGGATCAAGTGCTCTTGAGGAACAATGTCCGTCCGACGCAGCGCCTGGTACACTTCTTGCGCGCGGGCCACAGTATTGCAGATGACGGCGGCGCAGCCTTCTTCTCGGAGCGCATCCTCCAAGACACTGGTGATGGCATTCGGCTCTCTATCGATCCACTCCAGAGCCAGTTTGCGTGTCTCCGGTGCCTCGATGGACTCGATGCCAACCTGCCCCTCCATCGCCCAGGTGATCGAGGGGTATGGTGCAGGCAGCACATCCGAAACGCCTGCATAGGCTTGCAAAAGCTCGCGCCGGGTGCGTTCCGGCAGCGTCGCGGAGAGAATGACGACCGACGTGCCCACAGCCCGTAGCCACCGAAGCAGGTGCTGGAAGAGAGTGGACATATAGGTATCGTAGGCGTGAACCTCATCGAACACGACGGTCTTGTGACTCAGGCCAAAGAGCCGGACGAAGAAATGACGGGTCTGCAATACACTCAGGAGTGACTGGTCAACAGTCCCCACACCAAAAGGAGCCAGTAGGCTGCGTTTTCGCGGCAAGAACCAGGACAGCGCGGCCACGGTGCCGCCCTCGCGCTCATCGGTTGTTTCCAAGCGGAGTTCTTGCACATCATCCGACCACCGCGCTTGGCTGTGGACAAGATGCAGATTGACCAAATCATCAGGATAGCGACGTGCCAACACTTCCTGCACGCGCCCAAACATCTGGTTGCTGGTGGCCATCGTTGGCATGGCAACGTACAAGCCACGCTGCTGGCAGGTTCTCGCCCAATGATCGGCCAGGTAAAGTGCGGCCTCGGTCTTGCCGGTGCCGGTCGGCGCCTCGACGATCACCAGCGCCGGACGATCCAGCTTCTCGGCCAAATCCACGACAGTCTGCTGCATCGGGTGGGGTTTACATAGGAACAGATCCCAGAAAGTAGCGGATTCCGAGGGGGGCTGCCACCCAATCCAACCCAACTCCTCCAGCGCCCGGTCGGCCTGAGCTGCGGCACGCTCGGCATAGCGCGATGGATCTACAGGCCCTTCGACGTAGGGAAAATATCGTTCCATCGAACCGACCCAATCGGCTGCCGCGGTGAAACCAGAGAGCAACGTCAGTAGCGCGTTCTCCTCCAATTGGGTGGCGCCCAGGCGCTCGGCAGGCACTGGTGGGAATAAATCACCCATCACCTTCAGCAGATCACGACGAATACCTTCCCAGCCATTATCGCCGATCTGGGAGGGCGCAAGGGCCTGTAGTTCGCCTGGTGTAGGCCATGCTCCGTGGTGACCGCCCACAGCCCGAGTGATCTTTTTCGCTGCACGGCCTGGCAGGCCGGTTTCGGTTTCAAGCAATGTATCCAGCGTCTTTGCCGTGATCGTCCCGTGGTAGCAGGGTTCCTGTGCAAAGCGCTTGGGGAACGCCAACTCAGCCTTGGTCAAAGTCGCTATCGCAGGACGGTATTTGCGCTGGAACCCTGGGCTGGCCTTGCCCAGATCATGCAGTCCAGCCCAGAAGGCGATCACCCGGCCCGCATCCTCCGTATCGAGGCCTAAAGCGCCTGCAATCTGAGTACGCAGGCTGTCTGTGAGCACTCGGCTCCACAAAGCCGAAGCGACTTGAGCCACGTCGATCAGGTGACAGATGAGCGGGTGGGTGCGCGTTTTGTCCTTGCTAGTTTTAGCCCACAGCAACTGGTAGATTGGGATGGGTTGTACATCATACAAGGCTGCAAACCTTCGCGCTTCGCTCTCCAGTGCCTGGCGCAATGTTTCTGGGCCTATCGCCTCCACATCCGCGCCCCATCCCCGGATCCAGGGCAGCATCTCCTGCGGTTCAGCCACCTTGGCGCTCCAGATCAGGCTGCCGTCGGGTTGTTCCTCGACGCGCTCGCTGCGGTGCCACCGAGTTTCTCTCACCCGGTGGGCCACACGGGGATGGAATCGCAGCACCACCTCCACCGGCTCCGCCTCGGTGTACCAGATGCCCCAGGCGTCGGCCAGCGTCTCTCGCGGGTCAAAGTCGTCGGGGATGGTATAGGGCCTGGGTGGAACGATCAAATCGGCACGCTGGATGCGCTCGATCTTGAAGGTGCGGATTGCCTGCGGCGGACCACGCCAGCCGATGACGTGCGAGGTCTGGCCCACAGCGTAAGGCTCGATAAAGTAGGGGGCAAAGTCATATTCATAGACCTGCCCGCTTTCGAGCCGGTGGCAGACGCGTACCATCCGCCCATCGGACCAGGCGCGCGTCAGCGTCTCCAGCACATCCAGGTACACAGGATCGCGTCGCCGGGCAGCATCGTCCATCACGTCGGCTGAGGCCCGCAGATGGCGGCTTACCTGGGGGGAGAACGCTTCCAGGGCACTGCCTAACTTGCGTAGCGCCGAGGCCGCGTGAGGGTTGTGCTTGTCGGTGCGGGTAGCCATCAGACGGGCCGCCAGGTGCAGCGCCATGCTCTCGTGAATCGTCAGCCGCACGTGGGTGAGGTAGTCATCGCGGTTGATGCCGAGCCGGTTGCCATCTTGCCAGATCGGAATACGGCGGCTCAGGTCGTCGACGTATCGCCCTACCGTCGAGCGGTGCACGCCCAACTTCCGGGCAATCTCTGCCTTGTGTAATCCCTCGGGGTGAGCCAGCAATACCTGTTCGAGTTGCAACAGGCGCTCTGCTTTAGAATCGGATCGCTCCATATCCACCCTCCGTGCAGCCTGTGTCTTGATGCAGCTTCATTCTACCACACAAGTCCGCCAAATCCCGCAACAACCGTGCGGGTTCTCTCACTTCCGCTGCTTGAAGAAGTGCAGACCACCCCGCTCGTCCTCGCTGTAGAGATATCCTGCCTCCTCCATCCCCGGCAATCGCCGCGTCACGGTCGATCGCGAGACGCCGAGGCGCCTCGCCAGTTCCGCCGGGCGAATGCCTGGGTTTTGTTGGATCAGTCGATCCATCGCCTCGCGCTCCGCCTGTTTGCTGTTCCAGTGGGCCATTTTGCCACCTCCACCTGGGATTTGCTCCCAGTGTAGAGGTGGGGTGTTGCAACGTTTGCAACACCTGGCGACTTTTGGACAGATTTTCTCGGTTTTTGATGTGATTTACGGGCTTGCTAGACAAGTGAGGCGTGCAATGTGGGAAGATGTTGTGCAGACAGGGAACCGAAACGACGTTAGTTGAGCCACATCCTGTCTACCCTAGAGGAATAGATCACTCCTTCCTTTCCGCAAAAGGCTAACAACGTTGACAGGTGGGCGGGCGTCGTGGCAGAATCGCGTTACCCTGGCGTCCGTCTGCTCGAAGTGCGGCCTCGGTCAAGGCCGCAGGACTCTGTTATTCTAGCACACTCTCTTGGTGGACGCAAAACGTGGTGACAGACTACAGCTCGTCGGCGGCGCAGCTTGTCACCACTACTCGCCCACGCTTGACACCTCTGTCACCGGCATATAATAGAACCTAGGTTCTGTTTAGTGGATGGATTGGAGCGAGGTGGTCAGCGTGCGCGTGGCCTGTGTGCTGGCCCTCCACCTGCCGGTGCAGGTGGAGCGGCAAAACGACCCATCCCCGGCCGGAGCCCTCCTAATCATCGGCGGCCAGCCGTGGGACGACGGCGCGGTGCTCGATTGCTGCGCGCGGGCCGAGGCGCACGGCGCCATCCCCGGGATGCGGCTGGCGCGGGCCGAGAAGCTGTGTCCCACGGCCGGCCGGAGGCCACGTTGAAGGCCACTCGCATCCCACCGCTGACCCCGCCGCCCACCAGCGCCCCCACCGCCATCCGCGCCGGCAGGCATTGGGGATTGCACACGCCTATTGAGTTTTGAACGTGCTACCGATGCCGCCAGTACACCCCAACCCAACTGCCCCTGTCAAACGAAAAAGCGCGGAAGCCTAATCACGCAACTCCCGCGCCTCTCTCCCGCCAAGCCTCGTCAGTTCCCCAGCGGACTTGGAATGTCCCGCTAACGCTGTTCCTCCAACATATCCCCAATCGCCCGCCTGAAACCAGGCAAGTCACGCTCCACTATCAGCCAGGCCCTTTCCAGATCGACCCCCAGATAGTCGTGCACCAATACGTTGCGGAAACCGGCAATCTTGTACCATTCCACCTCTGGATGCGCCGCTTTCAGGCTGTTCGAGAGCCGCTGCGTCGATTCCGCCAAGGTTTGAAGGTTCCGCAGCACAGCATCCTGGATCAACGTAGAGGCCATAAACGCATCTTTGCCGCCCTCGCCAACATAGGTCTCGATGCGCTCGATACACTCGCCGATGTGAATCAAGTAGAGCTTATCGTCCTTCACAGGGGCCGCGCCTCCGCAACAACTTGATCCCGAATGTACCAATGCAACCCCTGCTCAGTCACCACGTCCACTTCACGCCCCAGCAACTCCTGCAATTCCATCAACAAGCCGCCCAGGTCAAGCAGGCTTCGGCCCGGCTCCAGCTCCACCAGGAAATCAACGTCGCTCCCCGAGCCGGCCTCCCCCCGCGCTGCCGAGCCAAAGACACGCACGTTGTACGCGCCGTGCCGCGCGGCAAGGTGCAGGATTTTCTCCCGCCTTTCTTTTAACAATTGCTCAACTTGCATAGCCGACCTCACCATCGAGTGAAAGACTACAAGCAGTGGCGAACTACAGTTAGTATAACCCAGGTGCACTCAAAGTCAAGAAGTGGTGCGCCCCGCGCCCTTGCACCCGACCTGCGATTCCTTGCGCGGCCGCGTCGCGCCGCCGCCCTGCTAGTATTCCTCCGGCAGCAGCAGCGTCGTTGCGGAGCGATCGTCCTAGGCGTGAGCCACAGCCTGACCCCCGGCGAGCAGCGCGTACCCCTGCTGCTCTTGCCGCGACTGAGCGACCAGCAGGTAGAAGGCAGGAATCGCCGCCAACAGGAGCAGGTGGCCGATCAACCAGAACGCGATCACCAGCCCGCCGTTGGCAATCCAGGTGAGAATTAGAACGAGCGTATCAAAGATATCTTCCATCACAGTCTGCCTTGCGTGTTCCCTCGGGCCAGGCCCCTGTGGCCTTGGCCTGGAGACCTGCGTCCCTACACCCTGCGCCCGCCGTACCTGGCCAGCCGAGCTTCGATCTCGCGGCGATATCCCTCTTGCGGGCGCGGGCGCTGTCGTTGGCGATCAGAAACAAGAGCAGGGGTTGCACTCAAGTGCCATCAGCACCGCACTCGAACGCTTGAAACAGCACTTGGGAGTGTGATAGGATGATTCAAAAGCACAGGGGGCGAAGTATGGACAGTACAGCCAAGAGATTCCTTTTGGTGTCCGCCTACGCCATAGCGATGGCGTACCTGGAGGCTGCCGTCGTGGTCTACCTGCGCGCCGCACTCAACATCACCGACATCACCGCTATCGACGTCTCGCTGGGGCCGTACGGCCTGGTAGAGATAGGCCGCGAGGCAGCGACGATGGTGATGCTGGTCACCGTCGGGTGGATGGCCGGCCGCCACGCGAAGGAGCGCTGGGCCTACGGGCTGTTCACTTTCGGCGTGTGGGATGTCTTTTACTATTTCTGGCTCAAGCTACTCATCGATTGGCCATTGAGCCTCCTGGGGTGGGACCTGCTGTTCCTGATTCCCCTACCCTGGTGGGGGCCGGTGCTGGCGCCAGCGCTGATCGCGGCCCTGATCTGCGTCGCAGCAGTGCTGGCCGCCGTGCGGATGGAGCAGGGGCAGAGGCTGGGATTCGCGCCTGTTCGTCTAGCGACCGCATTCGGCGGGGGCTTGCTAGCGCTGTGTGTCTTTATGTCGGATGCGATCCAGGCGCTGCTGGCCGGGCCGGTCGATTGGGACGCGCTCCGCCCGACGCCGTTCAAGTGGCCGCTGTTTCTCGTCGCGCTGGCGCTGATGGCGGTGCCCACCCTGCTGGCGGTGTGGCCAAACACCAAGAAGGCCCGGCCTTGACGTGATGCCGCCACCTCACGAAACCGGAGCAGCGAGGGAGCAACCTGTCCCCAGCAGCGCCCCGCGCACAAGTGCGGCGACTTGCGCGATCCGCCCGTCTCAGGTACACTGGTGTTCACACTGCTATCCAAGGACGTGATATGGCCCGCACGCGTGAATCCAAGACGAGCGCTCACTCCGACGCCTCCCTGTCCCGATCTACCGCGCGCATCTTCATGGCCGCCGCCTACATCACTACGGCGGCCGTCTACGCCGTTGCGCTGTTCACCGATGCCGATCTGCGCCGCCCCTCGATCTGGATTCCGCTCACCATCCTTTTTGCGATTTTCACTCTCACAGTCTATCTCGATCCTCCCAGAAATGCGCCCCTTTGGTGCCGCGCCGGGCTCTTGTTGCTCCAGGTCGGCCTGATCTTTGCCATCGTGCTCGTCGGCCGGGGATTTGGATACCTGCCCATTCTCTACTTCGTCGTCGTCCCTACGGCCTACTTCTCCCTTTCGTTCTGGCAGGCGAACGGGATTGCACTAATCAGCACGATCTCGTTACTTCTGGCTCTTATGCTTGCAGAGAACACAGGAATAGGAACGGCGGTGGTCTTGCTCCTGCCTTACGCTGGCGGCATGCTGTTCTTCGCGGCTCTCACCGCGGCCCTCACTCGGCAACTTGAGGAACGGCAGCGCGCCGAGCGCTTGCTGGCCGAGCTGGAGGACGCCCATCGCCGCCTGCGCACCTACGCCACGCAGGTTGAGGCGCTGGCCGTGGCCGAGGAGCGCAACCGGCTGGCCCGCGAGATCCACGACAGCCTGGGCCATTACCTGACCGCCATCACGATGCAACTGGAGGCAGCGGGCAAGCTCGTCGCCGCGCAGCCGGAGCACGCCGCCGAATCCATCGCCAAGGCCGAGGAGATGGCCCGCGAGAGCCTGGCCGAGGTACGGCGCTCGGTGGCCGCATTGCGCGCTTCGCCGCTGGATACGGTTGCGCTGGGCGAGGCCATTGGCGAGCTCGTCGGGACCCTCCACAGCAGCGGCATCGCAACCGCCTTCACCATCCAAGGCAGGAGCCAATCGATGCCGATCCAACTCAAGACCGCGCTCTACCGCGTCGCCCAGGAGGGATTGACCAACGTGCGCAGGCACGCCAACGCCAGCGCCGTCGAGGTAACGCTGGCCTACCAGCCCGAGCAAGTGACACTGACCATCGAAGACAACGGCACCGGGTGGCGAGGGGAAGAAACCGGAGGTTTTGGACTGCTGGGACTGCGAGAACGCACCGCCCTGTTAGGCGGTTCGCTGGAGGCAGGCAACCGTCCGGAAGGCGGCTTCCGCCTCCACGCCGCCATCCCGAAACAGGCACAGGAAGATGAGTGACAAGATCCGCGTCCTGGTGGCCGACGACCAGCAACTGGTGCGCGAGGGACTGCGCGTGCTGCTCGACCTGACGCCGGACATCCACGTGGTGGGCGAGGCCGGCAACGGCAACGAAGCCATCGAACGCGCCCGCCAGATACAGCCCGACGTGGTGCTGATGGACGTACGCATGCCTGGGTTGGATGGCGTGGCCGCCACGCGCCGACTTCGAGAGACCTGCCCCGAGGTCAAGGTCATCATCCTCACCACCTTCGATGACGACGAATACGTATTCGACGGCCTGCGCGCCGGGGCGGTCGGCTACCTGCTCAAGGACGTGCCCTCGGAGCAACTGGCCGAGGCGATCCGCGCCGCCGCTCGCGGCGAGGCCTTCATCCAGCCCTCTGTGACCCGCAAGGTGGTGGCCGAGTTCGCCCGCCTGACCGAGCGCGAGCGCTTGCGCCGCGAGCAGCCGCTGGCCGATCCGCTGAGCGCGCGGGAGATGGAGGTGCTGGCGCTGCTGGCGGAGGGACTCTCCAACCGGGAGATCGCCGACCGGCTCACCATCGCCCTCGGCACGGTCAAGAACCACGTCAGTAACATCCTCTCCAAGCTCGACGCCCGCGACCGCACCCAGGCCATCCTGCGGGCACAGGAAATCGGGTTGTTGTAGGCGCGCTTGTCAATCGCGCAGATATGACCCCCGACATAGCAGGCCCATCCCCGGGCCTGTTTTTTTGTGCCTTCGAATAGGCCGCTCGGCACATCACAAATCCCTCCTGTCGGCGTACAATGGGTTGGAAAAGGAGATCGTGATGAGCCAGAACATTGTCGAAACAAGAGGTCTAATGAAACGATACGGCGAACTCGAGGCAGTGAAGGGCCTCAGCTTCGCCATTCGCCGGGGGGAGATATTCGGCTTCCTGGGCCCCAACGGCGCCGGCAAGACTACCACTATCTCGATGCTCTCCTGCCTGATCGAGCCGACTCAAGGGACGGCCATCGTCGCCGGGCACGACGTGGTGAAAGCGTCGAGCGAGGTCAAGCGGCGCATCGGCCTGGTGCCCCAGGAACTGGCGCTCTACCCCACCCTCAGCGCCCGCGACAACCTCAATTACTTTGGACGCATCTATGGTCTGCGCGAGCGGGAACTGCGCCCTCGAGTGGACGAGGTGCTGGAGATGGTCGGCCTGGCGGAGCGGGCCAAGGCGGCGGTCAAGACCTACAGCGGCGGCATGAAGCGGCGGCTCAACATCGCCGCCGGGCTGCTACACCGCCCCGAGGTGCTCTTCCTCGACGAGCCCACCGTCGGCGTCGATCCCCAGTCGCGCAACGCCATCTTCGAGCACGTGGAGCGGCTCAGGGACGAGGGAATGACCATCCTCTACACCACCCACTACATGGAGGAGGCGGAGCGGCTGTGCGAGCGCGTGGCCATCATCGACGAGGGCCGCATCGTCACCCTCGATACGCCTCGCAAGCTGATCGGTGACTTTGGTGGGGGCATCATCCACCTGGGCGTGGGGAACGGGATGGCCGACGAGATCCTGCCCCAGATCCGGTCGCTGCCAGGGGTCAAGGCCGCAGCGCGGATGGATGGCAAGGTAAAGGTAGAGGCGGTGCAGGCGCAGGAAGCCCTGATCCGCCTGCTGGAACTCTTCACCAGAACCGGCACCGACATCACCGCGCTGGAGGTGCTGGAGCCCAACCTGGAGACCGTTTTCCTGCACCTGACCGGCAAGCGGCTGCGGGAGTGACCAGAAGGAGCGAACCATGGTACGCCAACTCTTGTCCACGACCTGGAAAGATCTAAAGATTCTGTTCACAGACACCGGCGGGATAGCGACGCTTTTCCTGATGCCGATGATGTTCATCATCGTGATGAGCACTGCCCTGCAGGGCCTGTTCGATACCGGCACCGACACGCAGCCCAGACGCTTGCCGGTGGTGGACCTCGATCGCGGTACATATGCGGCGAAAGTCATCGCCGCGCTGGATAGCATCGACGGCATCGAGGTGGAGACGACGTGGGACGGCGAGACGCTGACGCGCGAGCGGGCCGAGGCGCTGGTCGCTGAGGGCGACCGTTCGGTGGTCGTCCTCTTTCCAATCGACTTTTCAGAGCAGATCGAAGCGCGGTCTGAGGGCGACGATGCGACGGCCACTGTCGAGTTGATCACCGACCCGGCGGTATCCACCCAGTTCATCGCCCCCATCCAGGGGATGGTGTTCGGCGCTGCCGAGCGCGTGGCCGAGACCGGGGTGGCCCAGGCGCGCATCGAGGCTGGCCTGGCAAGTGTGCTCGCCCAACTACCTGGCGAGATGCGCCCTGCCTCCGACCAGATCGCCCTGGAGACAGACGGTGCCAGCGTCGTCGCGCTAAAGCAGGTCGCGCCGGCGGAGATGAAGATCGAGGTCTTTCCCGACACCTACCAGCAGAACGTACCCGGCTATACCGTCCTTGGCGTGTTCTTCATCGTCGGCACGATGGCCTCCTCCATCCTGGGGGAGAAGCGGGAGGGCACCTTCCGCCGCCTGCTGGTCGCGCCGCTCCCCAAACCCGTCCTGCTGGCCGGCAAGGTCCTGCCCTACTGCCTGGTCAACCTGATTCAGGTCGCCCTCATGTTCGGCGTGGCCCACCTGCTGTTTGGGATGGCGTTTGGAAATCCAGTCGCACTGGCGACGGTCAGCCTGGCACTGGCAGCGGCAGCGACAGGGCTGGGCGTCCTGGCCGCCGCCCTCGGCAAGAGCGAGACCCAGATCGATGGGCTTGCGACACTGCTGACACTGACGATGTCGGCCCTGGGCGGCTGTCTGATGCCAACCTCAGCCATGCCCAGTTTTCTACAGACGCTGTCTCGCTTCACGCCCCACGCCTGGGCTATGCGCGGTTTCCAGGACGTGCTGGTGCGCGGATACGGGCTGGCAGGGATACTGCCCGAGGCAGGTGCGCTGCTGGGCTTTGCCGCCGTCTTTTTCCTCATCGGCGTGTGGCGCTTCCGGTTCGATTGAGTTTCCTCTCTTCTGACTCCTCTCCCAATGGGGGAGGAGAATACTGAGCAACACCTGGCTTTCCAGCGACTCGGTCAGAGTGCTTCTTGGTGGTTAGCGAGAAACATGGTAAGATTGTGATACGATGGGCATCCCGCTCCCGACCACCAAGCCCTACATCCCACCGCTGCGCCAGACCTTGATACTCTGCCCGCGCCTGATCGAGCTACTGGACGAGGAGGACAACGACCCCATCCGCTTCCCCCCAACCTCGTCGCCGCGCTGACTACACCACCATCGACCAGGCTGCGCTGCGCGGCATCCTGGCCAAGCTCTGAGACCTAAACCCGGCCTTGATCTCCGTCACCCGACTTGAGGCGGGCGCAGAACGGACGAGGAAGTGAATCAAATGATTGACGTGGTCAAATCATTCAACGAGCTGAGCGCAGAGCAGCAGCCGCACGCCGGTGGCAAGGGCGGGTCGCTGGCCCGGCTCTCGCAGGCGGGCTACCCGGTGCCGGATGGCTTTGTCATCCTGCCCGCGGCCTTCGTCGACGACGAGCTGACACCTGAAGCCTGGGCTCAGGTCCAGGCGCATCTCGGCCGGCTGCGCGGAACAGACAGAGAGGCCGCGTTCGCCGTGCGCTCGTCGGCGATGAGTGAGGACTCGGCCCAGGCCTCGTTTGCCGGTGAGTTCGAGACGGTGCTGAACGTACGCACCGACGAGGAGATCCGCCAGGCCATCCACGGGGTCTACCGCTCGCGGCAGAACGAGCGCGTACAGGCCTACAGCCAGGCCAAAGGGCTGAGCGCGGTGCACGAGGTCGCCGTCGTCGTCCAGCAGTTGGTTGCGGCAGAGAGCTCCGGCGTGTTGTTCACCGCCAACCCGGTTACCGGCAGACGCGATCAGGCCACGATCAGCGCATCGTGGGGGCTGGGGGAATCCATCGTGGAAGGGCTGGTGACGCCGGACACGCTCATCGTAGACAAGGCGACCGGCCGCGTGCTCACGCGCGACACAGCCGACAAGCAGGTGATGACAGTGCTCCTGGGAAGCGGCACGGCACAGCAGCCTGTCCCGGAGACACGCCGCCGCACCCCCGTGCTCTCCGACGCAGAAGCTGCCGAACTGGTGCAACTGGGCGTGCAGATCGAGGCGCTCTACGGCATGCCGATGGACATCGAGTGGGCGCTGGCCGGAGGCGCGTTCGCCATTGTCCAGGCCCGGCCCATCACGGCGCTCCCGACCGAGGCCGCGTCTCCGGCAGCGGCGCTGCCCGAGCCGGCGCCACCCACCGACTGGGAGCTGCCCAAAGGTGCCTACGTCGCCATGCGCAACAATATCGTCGAGTTGATGGCCGATCCGCTGACCCCCCTGTTCGGTACGTTGGGCCTGGCCTGTGTCAACGCCAGCATGGGGCGGCTGCTGGCTGGTTTCTTCAGCCGATCCGATATCATGCCGAGCGAGCTCATCATCACCGTCAACGAGTACGCCTACTACAACGGCTCGCTGACGGCCGGGCAGATCATGCGGATACTCCTGAGCAGCGTCAGCATCATGAAGCGCATGTTCACGGGCGCAGTGGAGCGGTGGACCGAGGTGGAACGCCCGCACTACGTGGCCACCGTAGAGCGCTGGCAGGCCACGCAGTGGCGCGAGCTCTCGAGCACCGAGATACTGAGCGCGGCGCGCGAGCTCGCGGAAGCAGCCATCGACGGTTACGGGGCGCTCGTGTCCGGCGTCATTCCGGCTGCCTGGATCAGCGAGGGCCTGTTCACCCTGGTCTACAACGTGCTGATCAAACGGCGGGACGATCCGGCGGCCCCCACGTACCTGATGGGCTTCGAGAGCATCCCCATCCGGGCGGAAAAGTCGCTGTACGACCTGGCCGAGTGGGCCCGCACACGGGCAGGGCTGGCCGCTTACTTGACCGACACACAGGCGTCGCAGCTCGCCGCCCAACTCGAAGACGGCCAGACGCCGCCGGAGGTGGAAGCCGACGACTGGCACGCGTGGCAGAGTCGCCTCCAGACGCACCTGAGCCGCTACGGCCACACCATCTACAACCTCGACTTCGGCAACCCCGTGCCTGCCGACGATCCTGCGCCGCTGCTGGAGACATGCAAGCTGTTCATCAGCGGCCGGGGCGAAAACCCGCACACGCGCCAGCAGGCCGCCGCAGAGCGGCGCGAGCAGGCGACTCAGACGGTGCTCGGCAGGCTGAGGGGTCTGCGCTTGAAGCTGTTCCACAAGGCCCTCGCGCCGGCGCAGCAGTACGCTCCGCTGCGCGAGGACGGCCTAGCCGACGTCGGCCTGAGCTATCCGCTGCTGCGGCAGATGCTGCGCAACCTGGGCCGCCGCTTCGTCGAGAGCGGCGCGATCGAAGAGCCGGACAACGCCTTCTGGCTGAAACAGGACGAGGTCGAGCAGGCCGCCGCGAGGCTGGACCGTGGAGAGGCCCTGGCGTCCCTGGCCGCGGTCGTCCCGCAGCGCAAGGCGATCTGGGGTGCCGCCAGGCGCGCCACGCCGCCGACGATGCTGCCCCAGATCAAGATCCTGGGAATGGACCTCATGGAAATCAGGTCGGGACGCGCAAGGGGACGCGCCGGAGTCACCCTCAAAGGCGTGGCGGTCAGCCCGGGACGCGTGACCGCACCGGCCTGCGTCCTGCACGGCCCGGAGGACTTTGCGCAGATGCAGGCAGGGGACGTGCTCGTGGCCGCGCTCACCACGCCGGCCTGGACGCCCCTGTTCGCCCGCGCAGCGGCGGTCGTCACCGACGTCGGCGGGCCACTCAGCCACGGCTCGATCGTGGCGCGCGAGTACGGCATCCCGGCCGTGCTGGGCACCGGCGTGGCGACCAAGCGCATTCGTAGCGGCCAGGTCGTCACCGTGGATGGCGGCGCTGGTGTGGTGACGCTATCGAACAAATAGCTGTCGAGTCCCGTAAAGTCATACCAGTTGCACTCTAACAAGAGTCTCGAAAAGTCGTATCACCCTCGTTGACCAAATTCGCCGATCCGGTACCCTTGTCATGAGGCAACAAGTCTCCGGCAAGG
>Ga0315545_1001218_pt1 | contig 25713 bp, 16 predicted proteins | sample SalMarSW160210MG_FD_203096 | JGI IMG/M metagenome (GOLD analysis project Ga0315545, IMG submission 203096) | Salt marsh sediment microbial communities from the Plum Island Ecosystem LTER, Massachusetts, United States - Salt Marsh Sediment SW1602-10 ...
GCTGTAAGTGCGAGCCGAAGATCAGTATCGATATTAACCTTGCAAATTGCCATTTTCGCCGCCTTGCTGATGGATTCTTCCGGCACGCCCATCGCATTTGGCATATCGCCGCCGTACTTATTGATCAAATCGACGAACTCTCTCAGCACGCTGCTTGAGCCGTGCATGACTAGCGGAAATCCGGGCAGTTTCTCCTGTATTTCCTGTATAACGTCAAAAGCCAGTGTCGGCTCGCTCTTGAATTTGTACGCGCCGTGGCTGGTTCCACAGGCCACAGCTAACGAGTCACACCCGCTTTTTTCGACAAATTCCACTGCCTGCTTGGGATCGGTTAAGTGTTTTCTTACATCGTCAACACCAACTACATCCTCTTCAATCCCACCCAACTGACCGATCTCGGCCTCAACAACAACGCCTCTGGGGCGTGCATATTCAACTACTTGCCTAGTAACCTTAATGTTCTCTTCGATAGGTAATTTAGATGCGTCAATCATCACCGAAGTGAAACCATCATCGACGAATTGCTTGCAGGTTTCAAAATTATCGCCATGGTCAAGATTTGTTGCCATGGGAATATCCGGATTTTCAGCTACAGCAACATCGATAATCGCGTTCAAGTAACTAATGCTGGCGTACTTACGTGCACCTCTGGAGACCTGCAAGATAAGAGGAGCTTTCTCCTCTGCTATAGCACTGATAATACCCTGGGTAATCTCCATGTTATTCACATTAAAAGCACCAACTGCGTAGCCGTTCTTATAGGCCATCTCAAACATTTTCTTAGTATTGACTAATGCCATAAGATTCTCCTTAATACAATTGTGATACCAATGTTAATATCATTTACCTTACTCAAACTGACCGATTCTTTGTGTCATTCCCGCGCAGGCGGGAATCTATTAAAGTTTTCAGCAAATTGGATTCCCGTTCCCCGGTCGTAGCCGAGGACAGGTTTCACGGGAATGACAAAGGGCAATATGTCGTTGTCAAATAGGTATTTACGTTAGTTTTCAATTTTATACGCCTGTGGCGTATAAAATTCGGTCAGTTTGAGTACCTTAATTAATAATATGCGGCACCTCCCAGCCCCATATAACGGCGTAAACCTATCGCTAACTCCGGCACTGCTTGAGGCCATAGGCTGAAGACCACGGACTGCTCGTCCAGGGATTCGTCGGCACTGAATGTCAAGCCAAAACATATACGATGATACCTTCGTATCAGCGTTATGTCACTTCTTATATTTGCGCCATAATCAAAATCGAACTGTTGTGAGAAAACAATCGTATAGCGTGGGTCAATCACGTATGTAGCGGCAAAGGTAAAGGCATTGGAGCCTTTCTGCCCCAGGCCGTTATCAACGCGTTTTAGATATCTGCTTCCAATATAATAACTCAAATTCGGCCAGCGAATCCGTGAAAAGCCGATATTAAATTGCTGCACTACACCGCTTTGCATATCAACATACATATCGCTCAAAACAGATGTAGTATCGCTCAGTCGCCACATAAACTCGGCGCTGAAGTAGTTACGTCTTGGCCCATAGATATTACTGCTGCGCCTATCTTGTGGAGGCATTGTACTTGTATATCTATTTACGAGCGGGATGAAGGGCCTGTTCCAAATAAATCTGTCCGGCCCGGCAGATGCGTCACCCGAATCATTCAACCACGTGAAGTCCAGGTCCAGCCGCATCCAATCGACCGTTCGCTGTCTGTCACCTGAGCCCCGCTTAGTTTGCAGCCGCTGAGAAAGGCCCACATTCAGAGTATCACGCTGCTCTGCAACGGCGTCACTCTGCCCGAAAGCAACGGCTACCGCTCGCGGCTGTATGATGTGACGAAGCTGGTTCAAGTCCCACAAACGCGACTTTACATTTGGATAGATCTTCCAGAAGGGTTGAGGCGATAGACGAACGCCCATTTCACTTATCCAGATTTCTTTACTTGACTCTGCGGTGACACCATCAATATCTGTCTTAAAACCACCACCATCATCATACCCTAACGTAACTGCTGCAAAGGGTACCACTTTCGACCGTCCAATAGCAAGCGGCACATCAAGCTCGTTCCTGGTGGATGTCATTGTATAAAAACTTTGCTCGCCGGTAGGCGTACCGTCTGAGCTGAAGCGATGTCGGAACCTGCTTATTTGGCTGTCACTATAAAAAGTGAATCTGTCGTCAAAAAGCGATTGACCTGTCCAGTGAAATTCGGCACCGGGCATTTCTTCCAGCTTGTCTTCAAAATCATTCACTCGGCCCTTAGCCAGAAATGAAAATCCCCAGTTATCTTCGATACGCTTCAAATGAATAAGCGTCTCCTGTTCCTTGCCCGCGTTGAATTCACCACGATAGTACTGTTCGAGAAAATTCTCATCAGAAAGATAGCTGGCTTCGGTGGTTAGCTGCCAGTTGTAAGGCAAAAAGTGCCTGTGCTGGAAGAGAAACCGCCCACGAGACTTATGGGGCGGCTCGATGTCTTTTCTGCTTGGATTTCTGCCGAGGCGGTCCTCGCCATGGTCGTGAATCGCATAGCCTAATATCCGGCCAAAGCAGTTTTCTCTCGCATAGTCAATTTCCACTCCACCGCCAAGGCCTCGCTTATCATAATAATCCAGCGAGAAAGTACTATCAGTTCCTTCTGTCTCCCGCAATCCTAAAAGCCTTGCAAGGTACCAGCGTGTCTCGACCGACGTTCCCCACGTGCTGTCATGACCTGTTCGTACACTTTTCAGCGGAACATCCGGTCTCCGAAGGTTGCTACGCACTACCGGCCAGGCGAGAATTGTGTTGTCGTATACATTAAAACGAACATCATGCATTTGCACATCATAGCTGCTGTCGGAGACTTCACCGCTTTGCTGGTCAACCGAAGTCGTATCAATAATGGTTACGTCCGAGGCACTAAGCGAAACTTGAGGCACATGAAATTCGCTCGTTGTCAAAATAATATCTTCAGCCCTGAACTTGTCTTCGGCTAACTGTCTTAACTTTGCTGCCCTGACGTAGATTGGGACGCCACGAGATACATCAAAGCTCCTGAGCACAGCGTTTATTGCCAGTGCCTTTTTTTGAACAAGGTCATAATATATCTCGTCGGCTCGAATCGTTCGCTGGCCTTCGGTCATTACAACGTTGCCGGAGACGTAGATTGCGCTTACGTTTTCTTGACTTGCTGATTCCGCTCCAGGGCCCGGTTCCCACGCCACAGCGTTTGGCTCGTGCCATATAACAGCATTATCCGTCTGCAATTCAAGCAGAAGTGTCCGTCCGGTCCTCTCATTCAATTGTTGCCACCACAGATAGACCCTGCCGATTATCGTAATAATATCGCTACCATCAGGCGTCTTTGCCGACTCCACTACAAGAGAAGCATCACCGGCTGGGGCTATGTTGACTACGTTCGCAACAAGAGTCTTTTCAATACCAGGATTGGGCCCAGCTTGAGCACGCTTCTCAGGTTTCTTATCAACCAACATTTCTTGTTCTCTTGTCTCAGTTGTAGGTTTGGGTGTTGTTTCTTCCGTTTCTGGTGGTACCTGTAGCGTGCCGGGCTCTACCGCAGCAAGCGCCCTTGCATAAAGTTCTGAACCGCGAGGGTCGGCGGTTTTTTTCTCCTCGGCTGTTACAAATACATCGCCACCGACGGTAAAGCGTAACAGCGTTGATTCGCCCTTTTTATGCACCATCTGGCTTAAGTCGGTAACTGAGGCACTTTTGGTTTTTTTTGTCGATATGTTGTCCTGCAAATACATTTGACCTTTATATTCGGTACGAACTAAATCGCGAATTTGACTCGTCACAGGTTTCAACCATACGACTGCCTTATCACAGGTGAATTGATTAGCCCCAACCGAAGCTGAAAATCCTTGTTCAAACATAAGAACATGTTCATCGGTTCGTAGCTTAAAGCTGGCGAGTTCTTTTCCAGCCAGGTGCAAATCCTGGCCAATCCATATACTCTGATCTTCCATGCTATATGTTGTTGTGTCCTTTGCCACAGAACCGCTACGCCCTTGGCCGGTCTGAGCCAGTAAACGCGACCCTGGTACCAAAACCAGACAACCTAAGACAAGTAGCATCCCATTTCGCATTCTGCCCCTCAGAGCCATCGATTCCGACCAGGGCCACCGATTCCATGTACGCACGAAGAGATTATAACGATGCATCCTCACAAAGCCAGCAAAAAGCACTCCTGCAACGACGACAGCTTGATTTATATGAAAGTATCTTGTAAAAGAAGGTCGTTACGAATAATAAAGAAGAGGTTCCTTGTATGGCTAAAAATGATTATTCGCAATATCAAAAGGCGGTTATATCAAACTATTATGACAATCTCGATACGATAATGCTGCAGAAACTAAGTGAGTTGGTAACTGAACTATACTTAGCCGATACGGATGCCAGACGGGATCGGCTCTGGCAAAAGGCTCACCGGGCAATGGTTAAGCTTAAAGTCCCACCGGCAATAATCGAGCATATCATGGGCAAAAAAGACGTCGAGATTTTAGCTAAAAACCTTCAGGACTGGCTGGCTATCGTAAAGAAGAAAAAATGAAAAAGCGATCCTTTATTCAAGACCGACCACGTTATCATCAGCTACCTGATTGCCAAGCGCCTCGGGTGCAGCTGTTTCTATAATTGTGCTCTTCCTTTGGAAAGGCCAAACATATCCAAGACTCACCCAGTAGTCTGTCAAAATTGTTTTTGTGGCTTGTCATTCCCGCGAAAGCGGGAATCCAAAATTATTAATAGACTGGATTCCGCATCAAGTGCGGAATGACAACCTACCTAATTGAATTTGACACACTACTAGCGGTGACTAGCCCAACCTGGTTCGGTCTCCCAATATATCTATTTGTGTCCGTACCAAGGCTTATATCTGCGCCGACACAATTAGCGAGTTGGACAGAACAAGAACTATCTGCTAAAATGCAATCGCCTACCGCATGTGTAAGCGGAATTTGAATAACGTTAAGAGTAAGGACTTTAAGCAGTGAGTACACTAAATGATGGGCAAAATAACAAAGAGCCTGGAGCCGAAGCCCGCAGAGGCACAGCAGACACACCATCGCTTGACTTTATTCGGCAGATTGTTGCTGACGATCTCAAGACCGGCAAGTGGGATGGTCGGGTCGTAACGCGCTTTCCGCCGGAGCCGAACGGCTACCTTCACATCGGACATGCAAAGAGCATCTGCCTTAATTTCGGCATCGCAGCGGAATTCGGCGGCCAGTGCCACCTGCGATTCGATGATACCAACCCCATAAAAGAGGAGCAGGAATACATCGACTCGATTATCGAAGACATCCGCTGGCTCGGCTGGGACTGGGGCGAGCATCTATATTACGGCTCGGACTACTTTGAGCAGATGTACGAATACGCGCTCCAGCTCATAAAAAAGGGCAAGGCGTATGTATGTGATCTCACGCCTGAGCAGATTCGCCAGTATCGCGGAACGCTGACTGAGCCGGGAAAAGATAGCCCCTACCGCAACCGAAGCATCGAGGAGAATCTCGACTTATTCGAGCGTATGCACAAGGGTGAATTTGCCGATGGTTCACGCACCCTGCGGGCAAAAATCGACATGGCCCATCCGAACCTTAATATGCGCGACCCGGTGATGTATCGAATCCTGCACGCAGCGCATCCGCGGACCGGCGATAAGTGGTGCATATATCCGATGTACGACTGGGCACACGGACTTGAGGATTCCGTTGAGAAAATAACGCACTCAATTTGTACGCTGGAATTTGAGAACCACAGGCCTCTTTACGACTGGTTTCTTGATGAGTTGGGCGCTTATCATCCGCAGCAGATAGAATTTGCCCGGCTGAATCTCTCGTACACGGTGATGAGCAAGCGCAAATTGCTCAAGCTCGTGCAGCAGGGCCGTGTATCAGGCTGGGACGACCCCCGAATGCCGACCATCTGCGGCCTGCAAAGGCGAGGCTATTCGCCTCAGTCAATCCGGAATTTCTGCAATGTCATCGGCGTTAATAAATTTAATAGCACGGTGGATATGGCGCTTCTGGAGCACTGCGTTCGGGATGATTTGAATAAGACGTCTCCACGTGTGATGGCTGTGCTTCGGCCACTAAAGGTGGTTATCGACAACTATCCCGAAGACAAAGTCGAGCAGATGGAGGCTATCAACAATCCGGAGGACGCAGGTGCAGGTACACGTAAGGTTCCATTTTCGCGCGAGCTTTTTATCGAGCGCGACGATTTCATGGAAGAACCTCCGAAGAAGTTTTACCGTCTGGCACCGGGGCGGGAAATTCGGCTGCGATACGCGTATTTTGTTCGCTGTACTGATGTGGTTAAAAATAACAAAGGCGAAATCGTTGAGTTGCATTGTACTTATGATCCAGCGACGCGGGGTGGCGACGCTCCGGATGGCAGAAAGGTTAAGGCGACGCTGCACTGGGTCAGCGCCGGCCACGCGTTGGATGCCGAGGTTCGGCTCTATGATAATCTCTTTACAAAAGAGAACCCTGATGATGCACCCGAAGGGCAGGATTTTACTGCGAACTTAAATCCAAATTCTCTCGAAGTTCTTACCGGCTGTAAGGTCGAGCCTTCTTTGAAAGACGCAAAGCCACTTGCGCGCTATCAATTTGAAAGGCTCGGCTATTTCTGTGTTGATCCGGATTCTGCCAACGGCAAGCTCGTCTTTAACCGCACCGTCACACTCCGTGACACCTGGGCAAAGGTCCAAAAATCACAGCAAGCATAATGGCCCGTGACTCGTCGCTCGTGCCCCGTCGCTCGTGAAGCGGACTTACCATCGCCAAGCTGCGCTTGACGCTGCCACACGTTTCTTATTCCTAACAACAATTCTCAAAAAGACTCCTGAGCCACTCTATCACCCCTGGGTATGGGTAGTACTGCGTGTCGAGAACAAATTCCTGACCTCTGGGTGCGCTCTGAAGAAATGCATATTTATCATTCTCTTTCCACTTTCTCTCGACATCGTCATGACATGACAACGGTCGTTTGGGTGGTGTAGGGTAGAACCACTTCGGCAAACGCCAGTGACCCATAGGTGCTCCCGGAGCTGTCAGTTGTAGTGAAGATTTGAAACATGGGAAGGTTCCTGCACCTCGAACGGATATACCGTCCAAAGTCAGGTGGTCCGCCGCTATGTAGATTGTATTATTTATGTATATACCTCTATTGACAATATGAGGATGGTAGTGTAGCCAATTTGGGATTTCGTCCAGAACCTGGTTCCTATCCACCTCAAGGATTTCTCCGACCTGAAGCCAGCCAAAGATCACATGCAAATCCTCACTGCCCAGGACATATTTTAATCCTCCATTTTCATACTTCGTTTGTTTAAACCTACCAAAGAATAGAAACAAGTCACCTTCCCCGACACCTCTGTTTCTGAGATGGCTTTGAGATCTCCCCTGTTGACCAAACGTCCTCCTCCAGCCTTGTCCGCGATCTTCGTAACGCTCTCGGTCAAGGTCTGGATCCAAGTGGGCGGGTTGGTTCATATCAAATTGGCCATTGCTCAGTTGGTCGATGATCATGCTTAGAGGCTGTCCATCGAATCTAAGATCAGCGTAAGGGATGCCTTGCTCACCCTCTTCCTGATGATTGTTATTGACAGGTATAGGCAGAGAAACTAATCGACCACATGGAATTATCGGGCTTGCAATTTCACCATTCTCATTGTCGAATCCCTTTCTGCTTAGAATGATCTTCATGTTATCCCCCTTTCTTTAGTACGTTTTTCGCGTTACGGCGAATCCGTGTAATCAATAAATTTTGTATTACATTCGCTAATTTTTATCTCTGCTCGCTCATTCAGCCCCGATTTTATTTCGGTGAAAAATAGATGTGACTTTAAGAAATGTTTGATTCTTGATCCACGATACTTGATGTTCGAGCATCAAGTATCAAGTATAATGCACGGGCAGGCTCAAAAGGCCAGCCCCACAGGTGGGCTGGCTAATCATTATCCATCGTCTCACCATGACTGAGAATCGTGGTTCTTGTCTGACGAAACCTTTCAATTCGTGCTCAACTGAATTTCAACGTAATCTGAGTACTTTAGTAACACTTTACTTTCATCTTTTGGGTCCGGCTCCTCTGACAGATAGAATTTCACGCTCAGCTTTTTTTCGTCCAAATCGTAGATGCTGTGCCATAACGTTCTATTGGGAGCGATAGCAGGATTGTTAGAAGCATAAGGTGGGGAAGCCACCTTTGAATTTATAGCCTTTATCTCGTCAAGATTGAATTCGTTATCCTGCTTACACGCTTCGCGGAGAGTATCGAACCGCCCAAAGCTTTCTTTAAGACCCTCGTTATTCTTAGGTACGCCGCTGAGAGTCTTGTATTTCGACACCATGTGGTTTGTGACACATTGAGGGCCGGTTCCATCGACGGTGAACGTCCTGTTGCGTGAAGGTGAAAACTCAAAGACGAAAGATTTGCCGTTCCTATCGGCGATTATGTAATGGCATGGTAAAAACGTGTAGTAGTGTTTCAGATACAGCATCGCCTGCTTTGCTTCGGCGATGTTTTTACAATTATCCAGAAGATAACGCATAGACAGAATCTCATGCATACCAATTCCGTCGGTTGATTCGCCTATGGCGGCTCCTTCGTTCTCAGCCAGAACGGCGATGGTCAATCCTTCTGAGTTTATGCCGTCGAGCACTCCACCTAAGAGATCGAATGCGCAGAGATACAGGCTGGGGTAACCCTTGTCGGGATAGACCTCAAATATATAGGGCCGGGCCATTGTCGCCAATTCACCGGCCTGGGGACGCCTGCCTTGTTCGAGAGTACCCGTTGAAAAATCGTAGTTCCGACTCAATATATCATGGCCATTTTTTGTAAATTGCGCTGGATAGAAAACCGCTGAGCAGCCCAGCACCGCGGAAATTGCAGGAAATTGCGGCACGGCAGAGAAATCGTATGCATCATTTTCGACGCTCAAGCCAAAGGCACCGGCGACGCCCTTCATTCGCTCATAATATATCGGATAGTTATTTTCAATGTATTGGCGCTGCACCTTGTTTCTCAACGGGTCGCCAAAAGGTTCAGCCTCAATGCCATTTTGTTTGGCTATCTCGGCTATTCTTTTGCCAATGTCGTAATTTGAGCCTTTGAGAATGACATGCCGGACCTCCATGAACTTATCCGGCCCACCTGCTACAACGGTTTCTTTAAAATAGAAATATCGTGATCCGGCAAAAGTTACAGCGCTCGCCAAGCACAACACAAGCCAGAGCAACACTGCTCGTGCAAATACTGTGTCATTAAAATTTCTTTTCTGCATGATAAATTCCCTCACATATCCTGTGCCCTCTTATATTCTCCGCTGAAACAAGGCAGTAGTATGTCCTAAGTGTACCTTACGAGCCAAAAAGCTCGACAAACTTCTCTTCTATGTCAGGACTTTGACAAAGGATTTGGCCAATTAGAATTGCTTTTACACCGATAGATATCATTTTTTTGACATCGTCTCTCGTCTTTATGCCGCTTTCAGCGACAAGTTCTTTTCTGTTTTCAAGAAGGCCTGCTAATCGGCTGGTAGTATTAAGATCGACCTGCATCGTAACAAGGTCTCGATTGTTTATCCCCAAGACACTATATCCTTTTTTGGGAAATCCTATCAGGCTGCGAACTCTCAGCAGCGTATCAGCGCGGTGGACCTCTAAAAGTACCGTGAGAGAAAGTTCACTCGCAGCAATCATAAGGTCCATTAGCTCAGCCGGCTTGAGGGCTTCGGCAATCAATAGTATTGCATCGGCACCTGCTGAACGCGATTCATAAACCTGCCAGATATCAATAATAAAATCCTTCCGAAGAACCGGCAATTCTACTGCCTGTTTTATCCGCTCCATGTATTCAAGTTTGCCCTGGAAGTATTTCTCATCTGTCAAGACGCTTATCGCATCGGCACCACAGCTTTGATATATCCGTGCAATAGTCAGCGGATCAAAATCTTCGCGAATGAGACCTGCAGATGGAGAGGCTTTTTTGACTTCGGCTATTACGTTTATGCCTTTAGTGTTGGGTTTTGTGACAGCCTTGTAGAAATTGCGGCATTTGGGCATCGAACGAACCTGCTCCTTGAGCTCTTCAAGGCTCTTTTTTGTCCGTTGGGATTCGACTTCCATCCTTTTGTTGGCGATAATTTCATCTAATATTTTTGCCAATGTCACTTGCCTTTGTGTAATCTATTTCCAAGTATAAATCAGATATACCATACAATCTTCTTACTGCGAGCTTTTTGATGTTTTATCTGCAACTTTGACGTAGCCCATGCGAATCTCGCTGATTGTATTCTTGAGGACCCTTTCTTCTTCTTTGGTCAAATTACCTTTAGTCTTCTCCTGGAGTGTCTCAAGCAAGTCTATATTGTACCTTGCCATTTCAAGATCGGGCGGTCTATCCTCTTGGCCTTTTACCTGAATCAAGCCTAACGCAAATAGCGCTTGTGTAGTGAGCGTACTTATTAGTGCTGCAAAATTGCCCTTTGGTAGAGGGCCCGGCGGCCTTTGGTCTTCTTGAGGTTCTTTCTTCCGCGATTCTTCCTGGGCGGCTAATATTTCTTTTTCCCGCTGGGCCTCGTTCTTCCAGTCCTCATCGATTATAATCTTTTTTTCTTGTTCCTTTTCTTGCTCAGCCATATCTTAAAGCCCCTAATAGTTACGAACTGATTATTCACTTATGGTACTTTCTCAAGTCTCTATTAACATCTTTTTTCTGGTCCCGCTCAGTAATTTTCCGCCGTTTGTCGTATTTTCTTTTGCCCTTGGCCAAGGCTAATTCTATTTTTGCAAGGCCCCTGTCGTTAAAATAGATCCGTAGCGGCACGAAGGTAAAGCCCCTCTGGTCAAGTTTTGTTATTATTTTGCGAATTTCAGCTTTGTGAAGCAACAGTTTTCTTTTTCTGGCTGGCTCATGGTTGGTATAGCCAGCTTGCTGATATTGAGCAATCTTCGCGCCGATAAGCCAGCACTGGCCTTGCTGGACCCTTGCGTAGGAGCCATCGAGGTCGGCCTGGCCAGCCCGTAGCGACTTGACTTCTGTACCGAGCAGCTCCAGACCGGCTTCGTATTTCTCGATGAGTTCGAAGTTTCGGTAAGCCTTTTTATTGACAGCTCTCGGAGCTTTTCCGTTTTTATGTTTATGGGATTTTGCTGTCATTTATACAATGATAGGGACGAAATGAATATTTTGCAAGAGCGTATGCGAAAGGGCAAACGTCCGACTTTTATAGTTGATGGGACAGAGAATCTCAGCTATAATTCATTCAGTTTTTGCGAGATTAATTGAATAGCGTCATTTAGCATTTGAATATGCTTTGTAGAAAAGATGTCATTTCGACCGTAGTGAGCGAAGCGAACGGAGTGGAGAAATCTGGGTTCGCAATCGCCATTGTATACAGATTTCTCGACTCGCCCTCATTTCTGTCTTCGACAGAAGACACGGGGGCTCGCTCGAAATGACAACCACAGCCCTTTCTACAAAGCAATTTGAATATAGATATGTGTGTTATGCGCCCGTAGCCCAATTGGATAGAGCGTCGGTCTACGGAACCGAAGGTTGCAGGTTCGAGTCCTGCCGGGCGTGTTTTTATAGCTTTGCCGATATAAGATGACAACTCATCGGTGTGTATTGTCAAATGTGCCGGACTTGAAAAGCTTAGAAGCCTATAGTTTTTTGGTCTTTCCGAAATACAAGTTGCCAAACGGGGCCATGTCACAGCAGCAATAGCAAAGCATCGTAGCCCATCAAGCAATTATCCACTATAGCTGCTCGTGGTCGAAAAAAGTTAAGAGCCACCTAAATAAAGACAGGGACAGGGATTATGAATAACATCCCTGTCCCCAGGGCCAATTTCCTCCCTCTACACACCTTCTGGCAATAAGCCAGTGGGCAAATTATATTCATGTAAACGTCTGCTTATACCTTCTCTCTCAAACAAGAAAATCGCTCTATAGTTTTTCTCCAGCCTCTGTAGCATCGGGTCCCTTATATTACATAAGAAACGCATTAAACTACGCGAATCGCTTTCTCAGCCCCCTTTAGCTGCCCGCCGTAAGTGTTTATTATCACAATAGATAAGTACAGTCATACATTACAAATCGGCTTATTTACTTTAAAGAATACAGAACAAACTTTTATTTTAACAAACTAACGGCAGATCAAACAATTGTGGAAACTACGTATTTTTGGGGGGTTAAATTGAAAAAATTAGAATTTTTTCAGAAATTATGTAGTGCTGCAGACTGCCGAGGTAGGCTACTTTTTATCCAGTTGCTCTATCAGTCCCATAGCAGCCATTCGTTTTATTAAATCGACCAGATTACCAGCCCCAATCTTGTGCATAATGTGATTTCGATGAACCTCAACGGTTCTTATGGAGCGGTGCATCGCCGAGGCAATTTCTCTGTTGCTTTTACCATCCAGTATCAATCGCAGTATTCTGTTTTCCGTCTTTGTAAGGGCCTTACCCAGCACAGTGTTGGGCGCAGCGGTGCGCTTCAACGCGGATTGTACGGTAGAGATAAATGTCTGCCGGTCAAGCGGCTTTTCAATAAAATCCACGGCACCGCCCTTGAGCGCTCTGACAGCCATCGGGATGTCGCCATAGCCGGTTACAACCAAAACCGGCAGCCACGGAGCCATCTTCTTAGCCTCCATCAGGAGCTCAATTCCATCCATTCCAGATAACTTTACATCAGTAATGAGCAGGTCACATTTACGTCGTTGCAACTGCTGTAAGCAATCTTCTGCACAGGCAAAACATTTGACATTTGTGCCCAATTGGCTAAGGGTCCTGGCAACCACCTTCCTGACTGCCGGTTCGTCATCAACGAAGAATATCTGTTGTCTTAATTTATCTGCCATTGTAATTCCTTCTACGCTAACGTTCTTGCCAGAAAGGTAAAGTGACGAAAAAGGTGCAACCCTTTCCATATTCGTTTTCAACTCGAATGTGTCCGCCACACTCAGATACGATTCGCTGGACGATGCAAAGACCGAGGCCCGTTCCCTGTCCGATCGGCTTGGTTGTAAAAAATGGTTCAAAAATCTTGTCGAGATATTCCGGCGCAATACCACCGCAGTTGTCAGAGAATTGCAACTCAATGTGCGAGTCTTTCAAGGCGGCTTTGATTATAACCTCGCTATCCTTTTTACCATCAGCCGCCTGTATAGCATTTTCGACTAATATAAAAAATAGCTGCTCCACATCCCGTTCACATCCATAAATGACCGGCAGCCCGTCAAAGCCCTGCAAATTTATCGAGACCTTGACTTGACGGGCGCTTTCACTGAGTAACTGTGCAATCTTCTTGCCGACCGTTGCCAGGTTTACCTGGCTTATAGTTCTTCCAGTAGATTTCCTTGCAAAGTTACGGAAACTGTCAATTATTATGGCCGCATTGGAAATACTGTCTAAAGCCTCTTTCAAATCCTCCTCTATGGATTGTTGGGAAGAGTCTTCTTTCAAATTGGCCAATAAATTTTGAATTGATAGGCGAACTACAGTTAGCGGTTGTGTCAGCTCATGAGCCAGAGTTGCGCTTAAGGTTCCAAGCGACGCCAATCGCTCAGTTTGGGCCATTTCCTCACGGTACCTTTGAAGCTGCTCCTCCGCCTGCTTTTGTTCGTGAATGTCTCGCGCGATAACCATAACGCTGTTGATTTTTCCAGTGCTGTCTCGCAAGGGTTCGATAGTTATGTTGTGCCAGCGCAATTGCCCCTGAATCTCGACCAGGGATATCTCGTTTAACAATTTTTCGGTCTGTATTACCTTCTGCACATTCGAAATGACATAGTCGGCGATTTCCTTCGTAAATATATCCCGTGGTGTCTTCCCAATATAATCCTGGGGCTTGCCTCCGAGTCCTTTCGCTCCTGTTGAATTCATAAACAAAATCACGCCGTTTTTATCTAAGGTGACGATTGTCTCACCGGTACTTTCCACAAGCGTTCTGTACTGCTGCTCACTATCAGCCAGCGCTTGCTCGACCCGTTTGCGCTCGGTGACATCTCTGATTACGGCTGCTATGCCAAGAAGGTTTCCTTCCTTGTCCACAACTTTCTGTTTAACAACGTGGAAGTATCTATCCCCAATACTTTCTTCTCTTTCAATAGGCCCTTCGGAATTTAACGCTTCCTCATCGCCTTTTCTACACGCCTGAGCAACTTCTTTTGGCATAAAATCAAAGTCAGTTTTATCGATAATATCTTTTATCTTTACATTGAAAAGTTTCTCATGTGCTTTGTTAGCAATTAAATATCTGAAATCCCTATCCTTAAGAAAAATAATGTCCCTTGAAGAATTGATTATAGCGTCAGTCTTCTTTTGATAATTCTTAATTTCTTCTTCTGCCTTTTTACGCTCCGTGATATCTCTTATATCTCTGCAAAGAACTCTTCGTCCTGCAATTTCAAAGGTGCTGGTCGATATTTCAACTGGAAAAACGGTTCCATCCTTTTTCCTGTGGTATCGAAGTGGGATTTTGCCGAGCTTGCCTTGAAGTGTTTTCTTGATAGATGCATCAGACTCTTCCGGTTCAGCGGTAACATCAACCTGTCTTAACTTAAGGAACTCTTCTCTGGTGTATCCGTAAAGTTCTTCGCAAGCCTTATTAGTATCTATGAAACTCCTTGTTTGAGCATCAAAAAGCATAATAGCATCTGTTGTTGTTGAGACGACCTGCCTGAATTTTTCCTCTGATTCGCGTAGTTTTTGTTCTGCTTGTTTACGCCAAGTGACGTCTCTGATTATTCCACGGGTTCCCACGATTGTCCCGTCTTTTATTATAGGTGTTGAACTGAATTCTACATTGTGCGGTTTCCCATCCTTATCGAGTAACACAGTCTCGGCGGTGACTTTTTCACCACCAAGGATTCGTTTGAAAGTTGCTATTGCATCAGGCTGATACTCTCGTGGAATCCAGTCAGTAAAACTCTTGCCAATGACTTCTGCTGCGTCCCGTCCAAACGCGGCTTTGCCAGCCTTGTTCACAGAGGTTACATTTCCTTCAATATCCAGGGTATATATCACATCTGTCATCTCCTCAACAAGACCTCTGTATTTATCTTCACTTTCCCGCAGCGCATCCTCTATTGCTTTACGATCAGTGACATCTCTAAAAATGCCCATAAGATATTTCTTCCCCGCCAGCGTTATTGGAATCGAGTTTATATCAGCGTAGAAAATAGTGCCATCGATTCGTTTCACGGGAACATCTTTTGCCAGTTTCATTTCCATCCGGACCTGTTTATCGAATACATCTATAATATGTGGCAAATCGGACTCCGGATGTATGTCCGCGACCGCCAAGCTTGTGACCTCTTCGACGCTATAGCCAAGCATCTGACAGAACGTTTCATTGGCTGTGTCAAAATGCTTGTCCTGCGCATCCGCTAAAACAATCCCATCAGCCGCACTGTTAAAGATCGCCCTAAAGCGCTGCTCGGATTCCTTCAACGAATCTGCTGCCTTCTTGTGCTCGGTAATTTCCGTTGTGACGATGCCAACGGCGATGGTCTTGTCATCCTGCTTTATGGGCCCGACTCTGCTTTTGTACCAGGATGTCTTGCCGTAAGGTCCAACGCCGACAATCTCATAGCTATCATATTGGCCCGTCTGAAAAACCCGTTCGATAGATTGCTTCACTATGTCTTGGTACTCCAGGCCTATGTAATCGTAGATGCTCCCGCCAACTGCCTGTCCCGAAGTTATACCTGGTACTGTGTGATTGATAAATAAGAGTGTGCCTTCACGGTCGACAATCATTACAATGTCAGGCAAATTCTCTATCAGGCTGCGCCATCTCTGTTCTGATTCCTGAAGTGAATTTTTTTCTTTTTCGAGTTCATGGGTCCGCTCACGTAATGTCGTTATCTCTGCGAGCGATTCTGCCTTATTATTTTGCTCATCTCGCATTTTTTTTACTCCACCGACCAGCTCACGTCTCAGCCGCACAACTTGTACTCGCAATTATATTAAAGCGAACAAAACACACCGCTTTTTAGGCTGATATTATGGACATTAAGATAAGGTAAATATAAAATAAACATATAAGCTCGAAACGTCAAGAAAATGACCACTTTTAGTTTTGAGTTATGGGTTTTGACTGTTGAATTGAACTTGAACTAAAGGTGGCTACATGGAAGTAGAATCGTCACAGTTGTACCTTTGTCAGGCTCACTTACAATCTCAAAAGAGCCTTTATTCAATTGAATAAGCCTTATGGCAAACGGCAGTCCCATTCCACGTTTTCGGCCTGCAGGCTTGGAAGAAAAGAATGGACGAGCTGCTTTTTCGAGCGTCTCGGCATCCATACCACAGCCGGAGTCGCTGATTTTCAATCTTACTTGGTCGCTGCCAGTATCCATCACTGCTACAATTCTCACTGGTCCGTCTTCCTCCGGATAGGACTCCAGAGAATTGACAATGATGTTCGCAAGCGCCGAGGCAATTTGACCCGAATCTACGAGGACGTCCTTAACATCCTCTGTAATGTCGATTTGGATGTCGGTATGCTCGGTATTTTTCTTTCGGTTGACCAACTGTACAGCTTCTTCAAGTATTTGCTTAGTATTTATCTTAGTTATCCGGGATGGGTCCGGCTCAGCAAAGCTCATAAGGTCGGTAATAATTGTGGATACCTCACGAGCATTGTCTTGAATTTGGATTAGCGATTTTTCTTTAACCTCGTCGGTCTCAGATTCGGCCAGTAGCTCAGCTCGACCGGATATGACTGATAGAGGATTGTTCAATTCATGGGCCATTCCCGCTGCCATTTCAGCTAAAGCACTCATAGAATTGACAGCCGTCTTACCGACCTGTTCGTTTCTGTGCCTTTGAATAAGTTGGGCAAACCGTTGGGCAAACCGCTCCTGTCGCTGTCGAGCACAGGCCATATCCAGAACTCTGCCCGCTATGGATGTGCTTCGTTTGAACTTTTCGGCGAATAGCTCCGCATCACCCGGATAGTGCAGTTCAAAGGCAATTGCCCCTACCGCAGTGCCGCCGGAAAGAAGCGGCACTAATTTTGTCCGGTTATATGCAAAGTCAACATTTACCTGCTCAAAAAGCCAACTAATATGATCGTGAGCATCCAACATTGCGAAATCATTTGTTATTTGTTTTGGTATTACTTCCGCGCCCTCAGGAATTTCCAATATGAGCCTTTCACTGTGTGAGAGGCCTTCAACAACTACGGCTTCGAGCAACTGTCGCACTCGCCGCGATGCGTCAAAGCGGGTTTGAGGTGGAACAATATACAAACACACAGCACCGGTTTGATAAAACCTCTGCCAGCGTGAAGCGAACCGCTCTGCAATATCTATAGCTGTCGCTGCTGAATCTGTACCGACAAGAAAATCTAAAGTGAAATCCAGCTCAGCCGATGCTGTCTGTAAGTACCGGTTCTCACGGGACATGTCTGTTTGTTTTTTGGCGAATTCCGCTGCGGCACTATGCACGATACCACAATAGCGTTTCTTTGCATTTGGCAAATCCAGAGCCAAAACTCTCGCCTTTTTCTTAACCGTTTCCGCAAGGCCCTGACTAATTTGGTCTAATTGCCCCAGTTCGATTTGAAGAGATTGTGCAATTTTATCTATAGGTTCTGGTACATCGTAGCTACCGGATTGGCCAATGCCAAGCTGCCGAGCTATGGAATCGGCTGACTGAACAATCTGAGCTATTCTTGCTTCGGGCAAGGTCTGTGAAATTGTCGCAGTTTGGCTATGGTGTAACCACACAGCAATTTCAATTGGCTCTGGAAAGTGCCATTTCTGGGCGAGGCTTTTGCCCAGTAACGTGTGGTCGGTGCCAAAGTACTCTTGTTCGACCGTACACAAATCGAGGTGGGCTGATTCAGCCTTTTCAACAATGCGTCCAAAGGCTTTCGGCATCACCTCGTTAAACGCAAATTTTCCCACATCGTGTAGCAAGCCAGCCAGATAAGCCAGCCGCGGGTCAATGGCGGGCGAGACGACCCTGGCAATATCGGCAGCACAACAGGCCACAGCAAGATTATGTAGTATGAGCTTTTCTCTCGACAGAACGGTTTGCCAATCGGCTTGGCGATCAAGCTCAATGTCTATGGCCACTTCAACAGATAATAGAGCATCACGCACTAAATCACCGGGCAGTCTGCCCAAAGCTCTGGACATTGAAAACTGCTCATCAGACATGTCGATGCCCTTCTGGTGCATGAGGGCAAGAATCCTGGCGCAAAGAGCCGGCTCGGATTCGATAATCTCAGCCAACGAAGAAGACGAAGTTTGTATCTGTGTGAACCTGGAAAACAATTGAACCGCAACACATGGCAAAATCGAAAGCGAATTCAATTTGCCAACGGCCAATTCTACCTGCTGGGAGATGGTTGTATCGATGACTTTCTCCACCCTATGGCTGCCTTTACAGCTGTGCGGTTTAAACTTCTTGAACTATCGCAGGATGCTGGTATCGGCATTGCCTGTTTGACGGCCACAAATGGTCATATCTACAAGCGTGGTTGGTAATAGGAAATTAAAGACTTCAACTTACGGCGCTTTGCTTTTCCATCTGTAAAGTGGCGGTTATTTTGTCGGTAAGCTCGGTTACAGTGAAGGGTTTTTTGATGAAATCTTCCGCACCGAACTTTAACAACTGGTCAATCTCATCCTGCTTTATCACGCCGCTTACGATAATTACCTTAGTGTTTGCTAATTTCGGATTCTTCTTTATCGTTTGGCAAACTATGTTACCATTGATGTCGGGCAGCATATAGTCAAGCAATATCAGATCGGGCTGAAACTGCTCAGTTGTGATACCTGCCTCATAGCCGCTTGATGCAGTCTCAAGTTCGAATCTGCCGTCCCGTAAAAGGATTTCAGTTATAAGTTCAACTATTTCACCGTCATCGTCGACTACAAGGACTTTCTTTTTGCCGGACTCAAGATTATCCAGGGGGATACTATTTTCCTTCATGAACTGGATGAGATTTTGACGAGGAATTCTGCGGAATTTTGAGCCCGGGACTCGGAAGCCTTGTAGTCGACCGGAGTCAAAACAACGGATAATGGTTTGTTGACTGACTCTGCAGATATCGGCAGCCTCTCCGGTCGTAAATAGATCCTTCATGGTAATCCCTTCCTTGTTTAGCCAACTCCGTTTGTAAGAAGGCGTATCCATATTGCCTTCTTGGCCTAATTTAACTAACCAACTATGCAGTTGTCAAGGATAAAAAAACAGAGAAAGCGTTGTTTTTCATCCTGATGACAAAGATATTATCGGCCACGTGGTGACATGCGTGCTTTCATATATAATCCCTTACCGCGATACTTCCAGCCCATTAGTCCAAGGAAGACATTTATATAGCGGCACTTAGAGGATGCTTGGCTCGGATGGCGATCGGCTTTGGTGGAGGTGAGTTTGTATTGGGAGGTTATTGTATAGTCAACGTCATATATATTTAATTTAGTTAATTTATTCTTCAAAGAATAAGCGCATTGGTTATTCACAATCAATATTACTTATAGCTCAACGGGGCCGGTAGGTCAGAAATTATCATCTAAAATACATATTCCAAAATGTTCGTAAGATTTTTGGCGCTACCTCGGCAGGAGATTTACTTAATAGCTTTGCCACGAAATACTATATAGCTTTTGCAGCAGCGCTATCAACCAACCAGGTGATTTTATCAAGAATCGGCCAGAGAGTGTGAATAGGATACCTCACTTCATCCGGTTCGCTGGTTAAAACCTCCTTCAGAATACCAGCCTTTTCTTCTCCAGAGACCAGCACTGCCAAGTGAGACGCAGCACACAGAACCGGATTAGTCAATGTAATCCTGTTGCGCTTCTCATCCAATGCGTAGACAACAGATGCCAGATTATCGGTATCGAAAGGTGCATAAGAATTGGGAAACAGAGAACCGGTATGTCCTTCAACTCCCATACCGAGAACAATCAGATCAAAAACTGGAATGCTATTTTTACTTAAGCTGAAAACATTGCGAATCGTCTCTTCATAGATTTCGGCTGCGACCTTAACATCATCGTATTCAGTCGGGATCCGGTGAATGTTGTCTTTAGGAATGGCAACCTTACCAAGAAAGGTATCGGCTGCCAGCTTGTAGTTACTCCTCTCTGAGTTAGGCGGAACGTATCGCTCGTCCACCCAGAACAATTGTACTCTATCCCAGCGCAGAACTTTCGCTTTTGGCAATTCGCCCAGCAATTGAAAAAAACGTCTCGGTGTGTGCCCTCCCGATATTGCAACGTAGAAAGCATCTTTGGCTCTTATCGCCTTATTCGCAGCGATGATAAAGAGATCGACGCTTTTGTGAGCAAGACTTTCCTCGTCGGTAACAACCTCAAGATTTGGCTTGTACTCTGCCGCCGTTTCCATGACGTCACCAACTTTTCATGTTAGCGGAAAAGTGCTCGATTGACTCATCCGTGGTCCAAATAAATTTGGGCAACTGAGCAGTTCTTTTACTGGGCCAAAAGTACATAAGGTATTGCTTTTCGTCCCAAGATAATCCTCTACCGCATTTCATAACCTAATAACAACGTACTATTATCCCTATTGCACACCGATTTAGCCAGAAAAAACTTTCTGATAATGGAAAATCTTGGATTCAGATTAGCTGCAACTTAATAAGCGCAAGCCGACTAAGAACTTATAAGCCACCACAAATGGAGTATGAGCGAAATCAGGCATAAAAATTTACGTAACATCTGTAATATTCCACATAAATGCCTTTATACCTTCTGAACCATACTCTTTGCGCATTTTTCGCACATTTTTAAAGACTTTATCTGCGGCGTCCTCGGCAAGGACTGTCGCTATCACGTTGTTCGCTTTAGGCCAAATATGGCTCAGTAAGTGTGGTCCGCTACTTGTTCCCTTTCCGAGAACTTTTGTCCACTTTGTATAACCTTGTGCTTTAGCGCTGTCCAGTAGCTCGATAACTTCATCGTCGATAGCTTCGTTGTAACAGATCAGCACAATCTTCATTGGTTCGCCTTTCAAGCAACACTTTTCCGAACCCGTGATACAGAAGTGCCCCTGCTCAAACCAGCAAGGATGCTGTACATGGTTGGGATAAACACTAATGTCACCAATGTTGAAACTAATAGGCCACCCACAACAGTCAGTCCCAGAGGGTTCCATACCTCAGAACTTTGTCCTTTACCAAAAGCCATCGGCATCAGTGCGACAATCGTGGTCAAGGCTGTCATAAGAACCGGCCTTAACCTGGTTTGCCCTGCTTGTCTTATAGCTTCCTTCAGCTCCAGGCCTCTGGCACGAAGGATGTTAATGTAATCCACGAGCACAATTGCGTTATTCACTACCACGCCAATCAACATTAACAAACCGAGAAAGATTACGACGCTGATATGATGGCCGCCCAGAAATATGGCCACAATAGCCCCGCTGAACGCAAACGGAATTGAAAACAATACGACGAACGGATGAAGCAGTGACTCGAACTGAGAAGCCATAACCATATATACCAAAGCCGTGCCTACAATCAAAGCCAGTATAAGCCAGAAGAAGGACTCCCGCTGCTCTTCGACCTGGCCAGCCATATATATCTCGACCCCCTGAGGGATATCCAGCTTTGCTATTTCAGCTTCTATATCGCTGGCAACCTCTCCGAGCGAGCGCTTGTAAATGTTACCTTCCACGTTAACGATTCGTCCCTGGTCCTTACGTTGGATCTCGACCGGCCCAAATTCGATGTCGGTCTGAGCCACATTGTCTACACGTACCAATTGTCCGCCAGGCAAACGAATCGTTGTCGCCTGAACCTCACGTAAGTCCTGACGGTACTTCTCCTGCAGGCGGACAAATATGTCATATTCATCTCCCTTAACACGATACATGCTCGCCTGACGGCCATAAAAGGATGCCCTGATTGTATCACCAATGTCCGATACGTTCAGCCCCATAGCTGAAGCCTTGGCACGGTCCACATTAACCCAAATTTCCGGCCTTCCCTTAACTCGGGATACACCGACGTCTACCGTTCCGGGAGTATCCTCTGCAATCTTTTTTATCTTGGCAGCGATTTCGTCCGTCAGTTCCATATCGTCGCCGATGATGTCGATTGTCAGAGGCAAGCCACCACCTAAAAACATGTTTTCCATCGGGTCACCCGTGCTTATAGAAAACTTTTCAATCTGCAATATACCTCTGGACTCGTTAAGACGCTGCCTAATACTTGCAGCAATGTCTGCAACAACGCGCTGGCGCTCTACTTTAGGCACCAATTTGGTACCGAAAGTACCGATATGAGCACCTTCTCCGCTAGACGATGGCCCCCTACCACCCCCACTAACTCCACATCTTGTGAATATGGTGACCCTGTCACTCTCCGGTATTTCCTCTTTCAAAATATCCTCGATAGCCCCCATTGTACGAGCAGTCTCCTCTACACGAGTACCGACGGGTAGCTCTATCGTACCCTGAATGAAACCTGTGTCTTCCTCAGGCATAAACTCACTTCCAAGAAAAGGAACTAAAAACAAACTGGCAACGAACAAAGCAAGACCAACCATAATAACTATCATACGATGACCAAGTGTCCACGAGAGAACCCCTGCGTAGTTTTTTGCAAGCACATTAAACATCTGCTCCGTTTTAGAAAAGAATCTGCCATGCCTGCCTTTTTGCATGGACGCACGCATCAATGTGGATGAAAGCATAGGAGTAAGGGTAATAGCCGAAAACAGAGAAGCAAGCAAAACAATACTTATAACGACAGCAAACTCGGTGAAGATGATCTTGGTGATTCCCTTAACAAAAAGGATTGGGAAAAAAATACATATCGTCGTTAGCGTGGAAGCGGTTATAGCCATCGCTACTTCAGAAGCTCCGTACATGGCGCCTTCTTTCGGACGCTCGCCTTGTTCCCGATGCCGTGCAATGTTCTCCAGCACCACAATAGCATTATCAACAACCATACCAATAGCGATTATCATTGCAAACATACTCATCATATTAATTGTATAATCGAGAAAATAAATCAGTATGATGGCTACTATAAGTGAAAATGGTATCGTAAGTGCGATTACGAGAGTCGCCCGCCACTGACGAAGAAAAACAAGAACAACCGACATAGCCAGCAATCCACCTATCAACAAAGTACTGGAAAGGTCGTGAATTGTCCGCTCAATGTCCTCGGATGAGTCCATAACGTTTATCACTTTGATGTCAGGCGGCAGATTCGTCTTTAACTCTTCCATCCTTTTGCGAACGAGACGTGCCACTTGCACAGTGTTTGCCTCAGATTGTTTTTGAACAATTACTATACCCCCACGCTGGCCGTTGATTCGGACGTACAGTTCGGTCTCCGCGAATCCATCCTCAACTGTCCCGATATCTGAAAGCTTTACGATTGAACCATTACGCGATTTTAAAACAATCTCGCGCATAGGCTCGACCTCTTTGAACTCACCGGGTACACGAACCAGGTAATCGGTCAGACCCATTTTGACATTTCCAGCCGAAGTATCTTTATTCTCGTTCATAATGGCCAAAACAACATCCTGCGGCGAAAGCCCATAACTGGCGAGACGTTCTCTGTCAAATTCAACATTGATTTGGCGATGCAAAGGTACATAAGCACTAGCGGTACCTACGCCGGGCAGCCGTTTAAGAGGGTCTGCAATCTCGTCTTCAAGGATATCTTCGAGCAGAGGATAGCTTTCCTCAGCCATTATCCCATAAACCATAATTGGGAATTGCGATATATCAAATTTCATAACGCGAGGTTCTTCTACTTCGTCAGGAAGCTCCATCTTTGCCATTCCTACGGCGTCTCTTACTTCATTGGCTCTCGTATCGATGTCTGTCTCCCACTCAAATGTCAGCGTTATGGTTGACATATCCTCCATAGATGTGGAGGTTATATGGTCCAATTCGGGAACGGTAGAAAGATAACGTTCGAGTATCTCGGTTACTTTACTCTCCACCTCTTCGGGGGCAGCTCCAGGATATTGTGTTACAACCGAGATAGCAGGCAAATCCATCTCCGGCAGTAAATCGATAGGCAGTAAGGCCAGACAAAGAACTCCAACCATCAAAGCGCCGAGAAATATCATAAAAACCGTAACAGGCTTTTTCACCGAGAATTCGGGAAGATTCATTTTTCCACCTCCTGAATAACCTCAACCGCTTGGCCGTCCTCTATCTGCCTATGACCCCGCGTAATGACCAACTCACTAGGTGACAATCCTTCCAGCACCTCGTAATATTCACTTTGCAATAATCCAAGCTTTATCTCTCTTCGATGTGCCTTACCTGAATTGGCAACAAATACATATACACGATCTTGCTCTCTGATTAGCGCTGAATCAGGAACAACTACAACGTTTTGCCTTTCCTGCAGGACTATAGTCATTCGTGCAAACATGCCGGGCTTTAACCTCATATCGGGATTAGGCACGCGTATTTCTACTTCGCCTGTTCTGGTGACTGGATCTACAGCTACCCCAAGCCGATAGACGGTGCCCTGGAACTCGTCCTCCGGATAGGCATCCGTCTTGACGGTTACTTTCGTTCTATCAGGCTCCAGTTGTCTTAAATAGCGCTCTGCGACGCCGCCTATAACTTTTACAGTTTCTATCTGTACAATTCTCAATAGCGGCTTACCAGGGCCAACCATGTCACCTTCGTCAACATATTTTTTGGAGATCACACCGGTAATAGGAGCTTCTATAGTCGCCTTATTTAGCGTAACCATTGCATGTGCTAAGGCTGCCTCTGCCTGCTTGACATTAGCATCAGCAACTAACAATCCTGCTTTGGCCCTTTCATAAGCGGTACGGGCAGCATCATATTGCTGCTCGGGTACAGCTCCTGCCTGGTAAAGGTTTTCAATTCTTTTTTTCTCTCGCTTGGCATCTTCGAAAGTGACCTTGCCGGCCTCCAGGTTTGCTTTAGCTGTCTGAAGAGCAGCTTGAGCCTGGTGAACAGCCGCATCCAATAAGTCCCGCTCGAGCACCGCGATAACTTCTTTAGCTTTTACTGAAACACCAACTTCTATTGTAGTTCCATTGCTCAAACTTAATCGCTCGAGACGCCCACTAACCTCGGGGATAACTTCGACGCTAACCAAGGGTTCAATCGTGCCGGTTATAGCAACTGTCTCAACGATATCTAACACACCTACAGGTTCAGCAACCACCTTAAGTGGGCCGTCATCAATATCGCTGGCAGTAGCTGCTTTATCAGATAATCTTCCTTCATATACGCTCCACGCTACCAGTGACACCAATGCAGCCACTACTATCAAGATTGTAAGCTTTCTAACAACTTTCATTTCTTAACTCCTATACCAGAGGCACAAAGTTTCAAAGCAGCAAAGGGACAAAAGCACAAAGAACTATGTTCCTATCGCACCTGTTCGGAGGTGATAGTTTTAAACTTCGCCAATGTTCCCATGGCCTTTTGCAAGTCAAGCTTCGCAGTCACGTGTGAATATATGGCCTGATAGTAGTTTGTCCTTGCCGTGGTCAGAGCCGCCTGAGCATCGATCATCTCAACTTGCGTGTTTGTCCCCGCTCTATAACCCACTTCCGCCAGCCGCAATCCTTCTTTTGCCCTATTAAAATTGAGCTTTTGCGACTGGACGAATTCATTGGCGTCCTGGATGCTCAGCAGGGCTCTGGTTAATTCAAACAGAGCTGTCTCTTCTGCATCTATCAAGTCT
>Ga0315545_1001220_pt1 | contig 25691 bp, 21 predicted proteins | sample SalMarSW160210MG_FD_203096 | JGI IMG/M metagenome (GOLD analysis project Ga0315545, IMG submission 203096) | Salt marsh sediment microbial communities from the Plum Island Ecosystem LTER, Massachusetts, United States - Salt Marsh Sediment SW1602-10 ...
TGACGAAGCTGCATTTTCTCAAAGAGGCCGATATCCGGCCGCATTATCACCCGAAAAACAATATCGGTCAAGCTAATTCACCCCACCATGCAAATCGTCATCCTGAGCCCGTACAACTACGCTCAGGGCCTGCCCTAAACACAATTTAAGGAATAAACTGCGTTGAGGAATCTATTAAAATAAACCAAGGATTTCACAGATTTTCCATGACAAATCGGCCTACTTTTGGTAAACTAAAACTCACGGATACAGAATGAGTCATTCTAACACATCTGTTTGGAGAGCCCTATGCGAGATACGAGATGACTTCAATGAAAGAGAAAAATAAGTAGAATGAGATTTCCAAATAAAAATTAAGATTAAGGCAAATTCTTTGTCGAATAAGATATAATAACGCGAACAAAGATAATATTAGAAATATAAGGCTTTTATATATGGCAACAGCTCAACAATTAAAGGCTTTGATTGAAAGCTACACGGAATATAATGCCGATAGATTCTTGTCTGTTGCATCCCAGATTGCAGCCCACGCTGCAAGAGCAGGAAAAACCAAGCTAGCCGAAGAACTACGCAAACTTATTGAAGAAGCTCATCGAAAACAAAAAGCTCAACCAGCATTGTCGAAATCAATACCAATCGCTCAACCAACTGGTGATTTAAGTGGCCTTTTTACTGCTTCTTTTCCAAGAACCAGACTTTCTGATATGGTTTTAGATTCAGAGCTTGAACAACGTCTAAAACGCGTCATTCTTGAATATAGGCAAGCAGATAGACTGAATTCACATGGTTTATCTCCACGCCGTAAATTGTTACTTGTTGGTCCTTCTGGGTGTGGCAAATCAATGAGTGCTGCAACATTAGCAAGTGAGCTTCACCTTCCTCTTCTGACAGTACAATTTCATATTTTAATCACAAAATTTATGGGGGAAACAGCGGCGAAACTCCGCGTTATTTTTGAATCAATGAAGCAGACGCGCGGTGTTTACTTATTCGATGAATTTGATGCGATAGGAGCACATAGACACACCGGTCAGGATGTAGGAGAAATTAGGCGTGTTCTCAACTCATTTCTTGTGTTTCTCGAACAGGATGAGTCTGATAGTATTATTATTGCTGCCAGCAACCTCGAAGACTTCCTTGATAATGCTTTATTCAGGCGTTTTGATGATACATTAAGATACAACCTGCCAACTTCCACAATGATTCAACAACTGATTGAAAACCGTCTTAGTAACTTTTCAATAACACGACTTAACTGGAAAAATATTCTTGTGGCTGCTGAACACATGACACACGCTGATATTGTAAAAGCTTGTGAAGATTCAGCTAAAGATGCTGTTTTAAATGAAAGGAAACAAATCCGAACGGCTGAACTTGAACAGTCACTCGTTCAACGACGTCGTCCTAAAAAGAATTCTAAATGAGGGAGAGGAGTCGCAATGACTCAACACAAACATATTATCATTGAGGAATCAGGACAAGCACGCAATTACACTTCCACACATAGAGGCGGAGGAGAGTTCCGTACACCACCCCGAGAACGACGAGTCCATGCAAAAAGACTAAGCAGTGATGTCGAGCAAGCAAAAAATGACGCAAGTGCAATGGCGACAGAAACGGGACATATTATTCACGGTCTTTGTTTAGAAGTTATTGGAGAACAAGATTTCAACCTCAAGATTGAAAGCCTTGAAGATCTACGATCTGGGATAAAAGTTCGTTCTGTTAAAAGCATAGATAATCAAATCCATGCAACAATCTATGTTCCTGAAGGAAAGCTTGAAAACTTTACCAAAAAGTTTGAACGATATGCAGTGGAAAACAACCGCCGAAGTGGTCGGCCAAAAAATGAAGACCTTGTGGCAGTGATTAGCGGAATAAGATTTTCTGTCTTGCGTTCTTTATGGACGGATGATGATGATATGTTTCCAAGCTCGAATACCGAACGTATATGGTGGGAAGTATGGATAGCTATAGAATCCTCGGAGAATTCCGATGATGCTTTTGCAGCATTTGTTGCCAATACTGCTGATTCAAACCTTCGGATAAGTCAACATGCAATTAGATTTCCAGAAAGACTCGTTTTTTTGGCTTATGGTTCAGCTCAGGACTGGACACAAGTATTTATTCCTCTTCTTGATAGAATCGCAGAGTTTAGAAAAGCGAAGGAGATTCCAACGGAGTTTCTCCGTCTCAATCCTCAAGATCAGCGGGAATCTGTCCACGGCTTAGCAAAACGATTGGTTCCGCCTGATATAGATGCTCCGTCCGTGTGCTTATTGGATCACGGAGTTCACACAGAGCATCCTCTTTTAAGAACTTTCATAACAGATAATGATGCACAAGCCTATGATCCTGAATGGACAACAGTTGATCAAGCTGAATCACATGGAACTGAAATGGCTGGATTGACTCTTTTTGGGGATAAGCTTCCTGAACTCTTATCAAACAATCAACGTGTAAATCTAACCCACCGCTTGGAATCTGTACGTTTACTGCACAGTAACCTACCCCATCCAGAAGATACTTGGGGTTATGTTACCCAGGAATGTTTGGCCAAAGCCGAAACACAAGCAGCGCAGCGTCAACGTGTTGCTTGTTTGCCAGTAACAGCAAGTGACGAAGGCCGTGATCATGGTCGTCCAAGTTCATGGTCAGGTGCTATTGACCAACATGCTTCAGGACAATTGGATGACTTTCAGAGACTTTATGTAATATCTGCAGGAAATATTCGAGATATTACGACAAACGCGAATTACCATTATCCTGACAGTAACTTTTCAAACAGCATTGAAGATCCAGCTCAGAGTTGGAATGCGCTAACAGTAGGTGCATATACAAACCGAGTACAACTCCGCTCAGAAGATTATTATGGATATCAACCACTTGCACCACGAGATGGATTGTGCCCTACAAGTCGGACTTCAGTTTCATGGAATGACAAGACATGGCCGATTAAACCTGATATTGTAATGGAAGGTGGAAATTATGTATGTTCGCCTTCCGGGTTAATAGATGGTTGTGATGATCTTGCACTTTTGACAACTTCTCTCGATCCTACTGGACGATTGCTCACGTGGTCAAGTGATACAAGTGCAGCAACAGCTCAAGCGGCTCGTTTAGCAGCAATACTCATGGCAGATTATCCGGGACTTTGGCCTGAAACAATCCGGGGGCTTCTTGTTCATTCGGCAGATTGGAAGGATGAAATGAAACAACAGATACAAGGTGACTACGAAGAGGATCGACATCGAAGACTTCGCTGTTTCGGTTATGGTGTTCCAGATTTGGATAGAGCACGATATACTGTGGAAAATTGTGTGTCCCTTGTCCATCAAGGTACTATTCAACCGTATAAACTTAATGGAACAGAAGCTAAAACTAATCATTTTATACTTCATTCACTCCCCTGGCCTAAAGCAGCTCTTGAGGCAATTCCTGACCAAGATGTTACTGTTAAAATAACACTCTCCTACTTTATCGAACCAAGTCCTGCCGGTCGTGGTTGGGGTACGAAGTTTCGATATGCTTCACACGGCTTACGTTTTGCACTGCGGGGACCCACTGAAAATGAAAACCAATTCAGGCAAAGAATAAGCAGTCAGGAATGGGAAGAAGAGGAGGGGCAACCGCTTGATAGACCATCCACAAGAGATCCTATTAATTGGACAATTGGTCGTTTAAGAAGAAAAGGTTCAATCCATTGTGACTGGTGGACTACTTCAGCAGAGGAAGTAGCTCAATGTGGACAGATAGCGGTTTTTCCTGTTACAGGCTGGTGGAGAGAACGAAAACACTTAGGATTTGTTGAAAAGCAAAGTCGTTACTCTCTTATTATTACAATAAGTACACCTGCTACCAATGTAGACTTGTATACTCCAATAGCACAAGAGATAGGTCTGATTACAGAGATATCTACATAAGGCAAACATTTCGAAATATTACAAACTACGTGGTTGCTTTCATAGTACGTTTTTCAGGCAGCATGACAGTTCCAAGTAAAGGACAATTTGCACAAAAAACGGGGTGATATCTGTTAGATCAATTTATTCTGCATTCAGGCTCTTTAATATTTTCTTGGCCAGTGGTTCTTTTATTTCAGTGTGGCGTGGTACGGCCTACAAAATTGCTGTTTTCGGATTTATCCAGAGCGAGTGTGACGAACCTTCTCTTTTTAGAAAACATCCGGCAATCCTAAGCCTTTTTTCTAATTGTTTTCATTAGATTGCAATTGTTTCCTGAATTGCATCATCGGGCAAGCCGCGTCGCATATCTTCCAGTCGATCTTCCAGTATGAGAATTATCGCCTTTTTGAGGCTTTCTTTTGCCTGTTCAATTGTTTCGCCCTGGCCGTTTGCTCCCGGAATCTCCGGACATACCGCCCAATAGCCTCCTTCCGGAGCACTTTCGATAACCGCCGTAAACTCACCTTTCATGGTATGTCCTTTCTGTTCGTCAAATGCCCGAGAATATTAAGGCTTCCCAATATCATACGCTTATTGTTACTGCCTTGCTACAATAAGGATACAAAAAAGGGGAGTAATTGTCAATTGTATTCTTTTTCATAGCGTGCAGCGGATACCGTGTGGGAATTTTATGATTCGTTGACCAGATCCTTCACTTTGTTCAGGCATCGTCTTGAGCTTGTTGAAGGGATGAGGATTCCTGTTTTCACAGTGTGCTTGGCCTGCCTTGGGCATCCCATAGGAAATGCTGTGCAGAAATGACAGGAAATTCTTACGCAATACACACGACGCAATTCACCCCGTGAGATAGGCCGAAGGCCGCCATCTCACGGGGTAAACGCATGACGAGTCCGAGTAAAGGTCAATTTGCCTGAAAACGGGGATTTTGCTTGTATTAAGACGGTTTTTGGGTAAAATTATGGGTAGGGGGCAATCCTATGTGGTTGCCCAGGGCGGCCACACAGGGCCGCCCCTACAAAAACCCATGCCCGGGGTTGGCCGTGGCCATGGTGGCCACGGCTAAACAAAAAAAAATGAAAAAACAAAGCCAATTTCCGAAAAAGCCAAATCATTTTAAGTGTATTACTAACAAGGAGTTATCGCAAAATATAGCGATTGGACATTTAGTAAAAACAAACCCAATCTGCCGGCCTGCGGCCGGAAATCCTAAGCACGAAATACTAAACCCGAAACAGGACGAATTGATGCAAAATGACAGATAACGAATTTGAAAAAATTTATCCCCAAGCACCGTAAAGAGACCCATAGGGAGGACAAAGCCAATTTGTAACGACAGAAGACAGAAAACCGAAGGCAGAAGACAGTAGAAAAAAATGAAAAACAAAGCCAATTTCAAAAAAGTGTGTTTAATAAAGCCGAGCTTTTTTGATAGAATCGCAAAACTTAACTGGATTTATGAGCCGATATGTATTAAAAGGGGTATCTGCTTCGAATATGAGGAGTAAATATGACACCCGAAAAACTGAAAATCTATAAAAGACCAACTCTACAGAAACCTCGGCTGTTGATGGGTTTCTCCGGCTGGATGGACGGCGGAGACGTCTCGACGGGGACGGTCCAGTGCCTTACCGAAAAGCTGGAAGCCGAGAAACTTGCGGAGATAGATCCGAACGGCTTTTATATCTACAGTTTTCCCGGCTCAATGGAAATAACCTCACTGTTTCGGCCGCATACCAAGATAAAAGATGGCGAAATCTTCTCTTACGAAACTCCGGCGAACGTGTTTTTCTGTAGCGAGCGGGACAATCTTATCATGTTTTTGGGCAAAGAGCCGAATTTGCGATGGGAAGAATATTCCGATTGCATCTTATCGCTCTGTGAAGAGTTCGATGTGGAAATGATTTATTTTATCGGCAGCGTCGCCGGCCTTGTGCCTCATACGCGCGAGCCGCGACTTTTTTGTTCCGTCTCGGCCCCGAGGCTCAAGGATACTTTCCGGCATTATGGCGTGAGTTTTTCCAATTACGAAGGTCCTGCGAGTGTCGTTACGCATCTGACAGCCCGTTGCGCCCGGCGGGGTTTGAACATGATAAGTCTTGTGGCCACGATTCCTGCATATGTGCAGGGCAATAATCCCAAGTGCATAACAACGGTAACGAGGAGACTTGCGGGTATGTTAGAGCTGGAGGTTGAGCTCGATGACCTGCAGGGGATAAGTGACGAGTTCGAGAAGAAACTGAACGAAGCCGTGCTGGTTCAGCCGGAACTGGCTAACAATATCAACAAGCTCGAAGAAGACTACGACAACGAGATATTCAATAACGAAATGGGCGAACTGAAACATTGGCTGGAGCAGCAGGGCATCAGAGTGGATTGATTGCCGTGCCGGTCCGGCTGTTCAACGACTTTTCATATCCTGAAAATTTAATTTTTTCCTGTATAAGGGGTTGCATCCTTCGAAAAAATCGGGCTAAATTGCACATGTAGGTTCGGAATCTGTTGTTTACGTGCGGGAATAAAAGGATTTGTTTATGCAGCCCGTGAAAGGAAATTATCGGAATCTGGTTTTCACTTCCTGCTTTGGACATAATCTGATTAACAGAAATTTTTGCTTGCCGATGGCCTCTGTTAGTATGCGTTTGTACAATGTTTCCGAAGATTTTGTGAATTTGCACGATTCTGTTTTATTTATGTGATTGTTATAAGTGGGTACAGGGATGTGGTTCAGAACAGAAGATACGCTTAGTGAAGACCAGGTCCAGTCGGCGCTGAAGAATATTATCAAAGACGGCGTTGCGTCGCAAGCTATGGGGATTTTGACGGGCGGGGCGTTTCTGGTTGCTTTTGCCGTTAAGCTTGGGGCCTCCAACCTGGTTATTGGTTTACTGGCTGCAATCGGTCCCCTGGCGCAGTTACTACAGCTACCTTCGATATTTTTTGTTGAGAAGATAAGAAACAGGAGGCTGATTACGGTTTTTGCAGCGGCTTTGAGCAGAATTTGCTGGCTCGTTATCGCCCTGAGTCCGTTCATATTTCCCGCAAGGGTAGCAATTACGGTTTTATTGGTATTACTGATAGCGGTTTCAGCGTTTGGGGCGGTTTCTGGTTGTAGCTGGAACTCCTGGATGAGAGACCTTATCCCGGAAAATATTATGGGCTCTTTCTTTTCGAAAAGGATGCGGATTGCCACCGGCATCGGGATAGTTTTGAGTTTGCTTGCGGCTGTTTACCTGGATTTTTGGAAGAAGCAGTTTGCATCGCATGAATTGGCCGGCTATTCGATTTTATTTTTTATCGGCTTTGCAGCGGGAATGCTTGGAGTATTCTTTTTGGCAAAGACACCGGAAATACGGATGCCTGTGGTTCGTGACAGGCTGAAAATCTTTAAGTTGATTTCGCTACCCTTCAAGGATGAAAATTTCAGAAAGCTCATAGCTTTTATGTGCTCCTGGAACTTTGCTGTCAATCTGGCCGGGCCGTTCTTTATGGTTTATATGCTCAAACGGCTGGGTTTAAGCATGTCTTTTATCATCGCTCTTTCTATAGTCAGCCAGGTGATGAACTTTCTATTTCTAAAAATCTGGGGAAAATATACGGACCGTTACAGCAACAAGTCGGTATTGGCAATCAGCGGGCCGTTATTTATCGTCTCGATTCTCGCCTGGACGTTTACAACTATGCCGGAGAAGTACTTTCTGACAATCCCTTTGCTGATAATAATTCATGTTGTCATGGGGCTTTCCTCGGCCGGTGTTTCTCTTGCTTCGGGCAATATCAGCCTGAAACTGGCTCCCAAAGGACAGGCGACAGCTTATCTGGCGACCAATACGATCGTCAACTCAGTTGCCGCCGGTATAGCACCTATATTAGGCGGGACATTCGCGGACTTTTTTGCCGGCAGGGAGCTGGCCTGGACGCTGAACTACAAAAGCCCTACGGGTGAATTTGCATTGACAACATTGAACCTCCAGCAATGGGATTTCTTTTTTGCCTTTGCATTTTTGATCGGACTATATGCCATTCACAGGTTGGCCATGGTTAAAGAAGTGGGGGAAGTGGAGGAAAAAATTGTTGTGCAGGAGCTTTTCAACGAAGTCAGAACCCAGGTGAGAATTCTCTCTTCCATCGAGGGAGTCAGGCAAATGGTCGGCTTTCCACTGGCGATAGTCAGGAGTATTACTGAAAGGATAAAACCTAATGGGAAAGAAAAAACAAATTAAAAGACACTACAAAAAAGCGGGACTGCCTCCGGGGACATTAGTGCATATCGGTGAAAGAAAACTTGAGTCCGTTCGGATTACGGTGATAGATTATGACGAAAGCAGCTTTCAGGAAAAACAGGTTGCCAACATTGAAGATTGCTTCGAATTCAAAACGACTCCGACCGTGACATGGATAAATATTGACGGGCTGCACGATGTGGAAATTATTGAAAAGATCGGCAAGCACTATGATTTTCATCCGCTGGTGCTTGAAGATATATTGCATACGGGTCAAAGGCCTAAATTTGAAGACCTTGATAACTATATTTATATAGTTTTAATGATGCTGCGTTTCGATGATCAAAGTCAGGCTGTCCTGTCCGAGCAGGTAAGCCTGGTTCTTGGCCGGAATTATGTTATTTCCTTCCAGGAGGATGTTGGCGATGTTTTCGAGCAAATCCGTGACAGAATAAGAAACGCAAAAGGCAAGGTTCGGAGGATGGGCTCGGACTATCTTGTATATACACTTTTGGATGCGATTGTGGATAATTATTTCGGGATACTGGAAAAATTGGGAGAGAAAATCGAATCTCTGGAAGAAGAGCTGGTCAGCAATCCGACCGACCGGATTCTTAAACAAATACATAATCTCAAGAGAGAGATGATCTATTTGAGAAAGTCCGTGTGGCCTTTGAGAGAACTAATCAGCGGACTCGAACGTAGTGAATCAGACTTTATACAGGAAACGACAAATGTGTATCTCAGGGATGTGTATGACCATACGATTCAGGTTATCGATACGGTGGAAAGTTACCGGGATATGGTCTCGGGAATGCTGGATATATATCTGTCCAGTATCAGCAACCGGATGAATGCGGTTATGAAGGTATTGACAATTATTGCAACAATCTTTATACCTCTTACCTTTGTCGCCGGTATCTATGGGATGAATTTTAATCCGGAAGCCTCTCCGTGGAATATGCCGGAACTGAATTGGCGATGGGGCTATCCGGCAGTCTGGCTGGTTATGCTTATAATGACCGGTATAATGATCTATTATTTTAAGAAGAAAAAATGGCTGTAAAAAAAACGATAATCTAAACAAGGAAATTACTTTCGGGGATTAATATTATGCATGTATTGTTTATTCTTGCATTAATTGCGTCATGGATAATAGTTAGGATTGGAGCTATCGCTTTTCAGCTTACCGGGCTTGAATGGTCTTTGGCAAAGTTTCAGTCGCTGTCATGCTTTAGCGGGACGGGCTTTACGACAAGAGAGTCCGAACTGATTGTAGGCGATAAGCGCAGACGCCGGATTGCTTCTGTTTTAATGGTTCTGGGAAATGCGGGATTGGTTACTTTGATAGCCACGGCGGCCAGCGCTTTGGATCCCAAGCAGAATGTTGTCCCTTGGTTTAAAGACAATTTCTTCAATACACCGATAAATTTGGCTGTTTTGGCTATAGCATTATTCTTAGTCTATAAAATTTTCACTAACAGAAAAATAGCGGGGAAGCTGACCAGATATTTGAGGAAGAGGATTATCAAGCAGGAGCTTCTTAAACCGGTTTCGTTCGAGGAGCTGTTACAGCTCACAGGCGGCTATGGAATTTCAAGAATCGAAGTAAGTGAAAAAAGCCCTCTTATTGATAAGACCCTTGCTGAGTCCGAGTTGCGAAAAAATGATATTACCGTTCTTGCAATTATAAGAGATAATGAAACTTTACCGAATCCGTCGGCCAACAGAAAGATACAGAAAGGCGACGGACTAATTTCTTTCGGAAAAATAGAGAATATACGAAATCAAGCAACTGTTAATTAGCTGTTTTTTAGGTGAAGTTAATGTTAAACTTTGATATTTATGCTTGGATTATCCTACCGTTACTTATTTTTATAGCAAGAGTACTTGATGTGACTCTTGGTACGGTTCGTGTAATCTTTGTATCGAAAGGACTCAAATATTTAGCCCCTGTTGTAGGTTTTTTTGAGATTTTAATCTGGCTGCTTGCCATCGGCCAGATAATGAAAAACTTATCCAATCCTGTTTGCTATATTGCATACGCAGGCGGGTTTGCAATGGGTAATTATGTTGGGATTATCATAGCTGAAAGACTATCTCTCGGTGTTGCGCTTTTGAGGGTAATAACTCAGAAAGATGCCGCCGATTTAGTACGGTCGCTAAATTCAGCCAAATATGGGGTAACAAGTGTTGACGGCCAGGGTGCACATGGGAAGGTCAGCATTATTTTCACGATTGTTCCGAGGAAAGAGATTACAAAGGTGGTTGAGCTTGTTAAAAGATTCAATCCAAACGCCTTCTATACGATTGAAGAGGTAGGTTTTGTGGAACAGGGAGTATTTCCAATAAGAAAGAGTTGGCGAAATGAGGCGTTCGAGTTTATATTCAGGCCTTTTAGAAAAGGTAAATGAAACGTACGAATTTGGGGAAGGAAGATTATGAGCAGGAAGTTAAATCATGAACTTTTCCAGAGATACCCGGATAATCCCATTCTTTCGGTTGAAGACTGGCCCTACAGGGCAAATTCGGTTTTTAATGCAGCCGCGGCGGAAGTGAACAACCAGATACTGTTACTGGCAAGAGTTGAGGATTATCGAGGCATATCACATCTGACCGTGGCAAGAAGTGATGACGGAATCAATGATTGGCAAATAGACGATGAGCCGACTTTAATGCCGGAGCCCCAAAAACATCCGGAGGAAATCTGGGGTATCGAAGATCCGCGGCTAACCTGGATTGAGGAAATGAAACAATGGGGGATTTGTTATACGGCCTATTCAAAAGGAGGGCCGCTGGTCTCTCTTGCCCTGACGAAGGATTTCAAGTCGTTTGAACGTCTGGGGCCGGTAATGCCGCCTGAGGATAAGGATGCGGCTTTGTTTCCGGTAAAGTTCGGCAATCGATGGGCTATGCTGCATCGGCCTGTTTCCATGTCGCCTTTACTCGGTGCCCATATATGGCTGTCTTTTTCGCCCGATCTAAAGCATTGGGGTGAGCATCATGAAATTATCCATGCCAGGAGTGGTGGATGGTGGGATGCGAATAAGATTGGATTATGCGCGCCACCTATGGAGTCGAAAGAGGGCTGGCTTATTCTTTATCATGGTGTACGAACAACAGCGTCCGGTTCCATATATCGGTTAGGGCTTATTTTATTAGACCTGGAAGACCCTACTAAAGTCATCCGGCGTACCGATGAATGGATATTCGGCCCCAAAGCACACTATGAGCGTGAAGGAGATGTGGATGATGTCGTATTCCCGTGTGGATGGATTAGGAAAGAAGACAAAGTGTTGATATATTATGGAGCTGCCGACTCGCGTATATGTCTTGCTACCGCCGGGTTCGACGAAATGGTCGATTATATTCTTGAATGTCCCGGCGAAAATTCCTGGAGTCAATAGCCATGAAGAATAACGCTGTTATTAGACCTTATAGCAAATGTGCTGTTATCGTAGCTCACCCGGATGATGAAACTTTATGGGTGGGGGGGACTATCCTTCTGCATCCGGATACGGACTGGACAATAATTACAATGTGCAGAAAAAGTGATGCCGACAGGGCGCCGAAATTTTTCAAAGCTCTTGAGGAATATAATGCCAAAGGTGTTATGGGAGATTTGGATGATGGTCCGGAGCAGACTCCACTCGATTTTAAACTGGTGCAAAATACGATTATGGAGTTGTTACCGTCGGAAAGATTCGATCTGATTATTACTCACAGCAGATGGGGAGAATATACACGGCATCTCAGGCATGAAGAGACGGCGAAAGCGGTTTTCAATCTCTGGAATTCCGACAGGCTCCATGCCAGGCAGGTCTGGTCTTTTGCTTATGAGGACGGAGAAAAGAAATATTTACCGCGGGCGGAACGAAATGCGGATCATCCGGTAGAGTTACCGGAGCAAATATGGCAGCGGAAATATAAAATAATAACCGATTTGTATGGTTTTGATAGTGACAGTTTTGAAGCCAGGACAACTCCGCGACGAGAGGCGTTCTGGTGCTTTACTAAATCTGGTGGTCCGAAGAAGTAGGGAGCTTGAAAATGAAAGTTCTGGTCATGTATGATTATCCACCCTCGCCCGCAGGTCTTGCCACTCAGGGACACTTGCTGCATCGGGGGCTGGAAGAAATGGGTATTGAAGTATATTCGGTCAACTTCGAATCCGCCCAGGAGAAGGAATGGTATTATCGCTGGTTTGAGCCGGATGTGGTTGTCGGGGTTGGTTATTGGGGGCATACGCCGCATTTGGTTTTACACCCGAAACGTTATGGTGTGACTCCAATACCATGGCTTGTGGCGGATGGTTATTTGGCAAACTACCGAGAAATACTGGAAGATATACCGTTGATTCTGGTGACTTCCAACTGGGTCAAAAAGGTCTATATGCGTGACGGACTCAGCGGCAAAAATATTGAAGTGCTGCATGTGGGATGTGATACGGATTCGTTTGTGCCCAGAGACAAGAAAGATCCTAAAATAGCTTCGGTTCGAGAGGCATTAGGTGTCTCGGATGATCAGATAATGATTTTGACGGTTGGAGGAGATGCCGCCTCGAAAGGGGCACAGGAGGTGATGCAGGCTTTGGCAATCAATGATATCGAGGCCCCGGATTGGAAATATATTTGCAAGGTCTGGCCTCAGCCCCGGACCGAGGAGCAAAATCTGGTGGATATGCAGCTTGCTGCTCATTTGGGAATAGACAAAAATGTAGTTTATGCCACCAGCAGGGTATCCAGGAATTTTATGCCGTATCTTTTAGCGGCATGTGATATTTATGCAGCACCCTCACGTTTGGAAGGTTTTGGTATGATACAGGTTGAAGCAAATTCCTGTGAAAAACCGGTTATTGGCATAAAGGCGATGGGCATGCTTGACACCATGGTGCATGGCAAGACGGCTTATCTTGCAGATGTGGCTCAGGAGATAAGGCTAAGAGAGACCGTACTCGGGGATGAATCCGGTTATGAAGGGGGCCACAGATTCACTTTCAAAAGGCCTCGTATCGTTGATTACCGGGCCAGTGTACATGATATTGCCAACTATCTGATGGATTTGATGAAAAACCGGGAATTAAGAGAACAAATGGGCAAAGAAGGTAGAAAACGGGCAATTGAACACTTTGATTATAGAGTCATCGCAAAGAGATTTGTTAAGATCGTCTCAAAACGCCTTGGAATTTCATAGTATGGTAAAGAAAGATCATGAGTTGATAGAAAATGCGAAGCAAGCCGCCTTAGAGGTGCTTTTGCATAATAATCATGGCTCGTTTCGCGGTTTACCGAGGACCGCCGGCTGGGGTTATCCGGAGCCATATACTCGGGATTTACTTATCAGCTCCTTAGGAATACTAACGACAAATAATGAGAAATTGATTAAAAAACTCAGGCGTGTTTTAGAGACGCTCGCCCGGAACCAATCTCCTTATGGTCATATTTCCTCTCTGGTGCATGATCCGGAAGACAGGGGATCAAGCGATTGTACGCCTTTATTTCTTATTGGAGTCGGTCTCTGGCGTAAAGTAATGAATGAGCCGGATTTTCTTGAGGATGCGGTGCAGAAAGCCCTTATCTGGATGGAATATCGCAGCCCGACAAATCGAGTTATGGTCTGTCAACTTCCGACAAGTGACTGGCGTGATGAGCAGTGGGTTCTGGGATATGGTCTGTATGTGAATACTTTGGTTTATATTTACCTTCGCTTGTTTGGATTGAACGACCAGTCTGATATGCTCAGAGAACAGATGGGCAGATTCACTGTAAAAGGCGACAGGCAGAACCGTCATGTCCATGAAGGTCTGGTGTTGAGGTCAAAGCCTTATTATGCGTTTTGGTCCTACAAGGTTTTTAGAAGTGAACGATTCGATTTGCTGGGGAATAGCCTGGCGATTTTGTCCGGAATCGCATCAAAATCGAGATCAGATCATCTTATCGCCTGGATAGAAGCCGAGTGTAAAGCCATGAAACAAAGAGAAGAGCTGGCCGTCGATTTGCCTCCGAATTTTTTCCCATATGTCAGGCCGGAAGATCCTGACTGGATGCCGCGTTATAACAGATATAATCAGCCGGGTGAATATCATAACGGGGGTATTTGGCCCTTTATTTGCGGTTTTTATATTGCCGCTTTGGTAGCTGCGGGAAAGTTTATTCTTGCGAGAAAAAAGCTGGTTACTTTGGCAGAACTCATAAGGCAGACCAGGGTGGCGGAGGTAGAATTCGGCTTTAATGAATGGCACAGGGCCCAGGATGGGACCCCTCAGGGGCAGGATTGGCAAAGCTGGTCGGCGGCAATGTTCCTATATGCTGCAGCTTGTCTCGAACAGGAAAAAGCGATATTTTTTGATGATTTCCGGATAGTGAATTCAAGAAAGGGCTGAGTATGAAAAAATTCAAGATAATTGTAATTTTAGTTGTTTCACTGCTGGCCTTGATAATAATTTTACAGAATTCGCAAGCAGTTGAGACGAAAATTCTATTTTGGATGTTTACTTTACCGAGAGCGTTTCTATTGTTTTTAACTTTTATGTTTGGTTTTATTGCCGGTTTATTAGCAGTGATACGTTTCGAGGGAAAAGCGAAAAAGAAGCGGGAAGTCGTCTCTGAACAGGAAAAATAAGACAAATCTGCCTAATATAATCCCTATAGGTATTGTTATTTCGCTGTAGGTATGTGTTGTTTTCTGTAAACATAAACAACGCTGCCCATCTCGTTATTTTTTATATCTTTTCTTAATTGATCGTTATTGACAAAATGCTCTACGACTTCCTTGGCGACTGCCTGTGAGTCTGTTTCGATATACATCCAGAACTGGCTGGACCTCTTGAGGGCTTCAAACACGATATCGTGTGCTTCCTGGCAGATTCCAATGTGCCAGATGCTGTTATCATTATTTTTTTGCTGAATATAATCAGCGATGTACTCAATTATTTCCTGTGTTCTGGTGAGCATATTAAAGCCGGTTTTATGTTGAATTTTTCCTCGGTGTTCTGTCCTATTTTGAGTTTTATCCCTTTTTTTAGTTCAATTATGTGTAGTGTGCGAAATATAGGAGGGTTTTTTTCGTATCTCTGTTGTCGTGAAGCTTTCATTAATTTTAAGTCTCAGGACCGTACCTTAAAAATGCTAACTAATAATACGTTTAAGGTACAAATTTGCGTACATCAATACCCGTATAATAATGGCGTTTCAAAAATCCCTTTTATTGATTCAATTCTTGAAAATTCTTGAAAATTCTTCAAAAAATCAGATTTGTAAGTGTCAATAAACATAAATAGCGGTGATTACCTTCAGTGAAACTTTCGTATGCTCATACAGGAAATAGCCGAAAAACGTTCTCCAGGTTCTCTTTAAGGGTGTGTTCTTTTGTGAACTTGATTTTAATATAGAAGTAACTGTACTATTTTTTGACACTGTTTTTGTTAATCTGGGGGCTAAATATCGTATAAATGTATACTTACGGCTTGTCATGTAAGGATTTTTGTATTTTGGTCGGTAAGCTATGACCGACATTAAAACAACAGTGTATGTGGCCGATGGCAATATGCCCTTTGAATTGGCTGAAGTTAAAATCTCTAATGTTTGTCGAGATATTATTGTAGGCACCAGACTTATAACTATTGTCGCTTCAGATACTAACGGTTGCTGGAGCGGCGATTTATAGCGATATTATAGTAGATTTTTCCTATTCTGCCGTGTCTGCTTCATGTCGGCATTAAAATAATTGCAATGAACCGAATTGGTGCATGGAATCCGACCTCAATACAGATGGCAATGTCGAGGTTGAAGATTTATTTATTTTTTTCCGAATACTTACTTGAAGGAACCGGATATTTACAAGCTGCTGTTTGTAAGTCCTAACAGTGACTTAAAGCCATTATAATACGTAGTTAAGCATATACTTACAATCAACTTTGACCGTGCCTTAACACCGAAAACTGCCAATTTAAATTTCGTCCTTATTTTTTTAAAAGCATTCCATATTTTAAATTTTCCACAGAAGGAATCAATGTTTTGGGATTCAGATTCGCCATACATAGTAGATTCACTGTTTCTGTGCTTTTGAGTTAAAAGCTCAAAAAATGTTGTATTCAATAATTTTTTAGGAAAGGGCATGGTCATGACCACGAAACGTATTTTATTAAGTATTGCTATCTCGTTGTGCGTAAGTTGTATTGCATTTGCAGATCGTACTTTGGACAGGTCGGAAATTTTGGAACTTTTTGATAAATTAACAAATCAACCAAAAAAGACCTGGATATCTGCAGGTACGATAGAAGCGATACACGATGAATATCGAGCTGCAAAGACGACAAATGAGGCCGAGATCAGCAACCAAATCAATCAGGAGGTTGAGGAATATAAAAATAGTACCAATAAAGGGGAATTAACAGAAGAACTGCAAAGTATGAAGCTTGATGCCATACCATTTAATGTTCGATATGAGTTATCGAACGAATATTCGATGAACTCGCATGTTGTACTTAAATATGATGGTGAAAAATTCTACTGGGAAATCAGTGTTAACTCACGCACGGATTCCGTAACGCCGGATAAAGACCTGCAAGGCAATTTTATGACCGATCAATTCGATATGGACTGGAACGCCGAACGAGCTTTTGTCTGGGACGGCCAAAAATTCACTTTTTACTCTATTACTGGTAATCAGTCTATTGTTGATGCGAAAGGCAGTTTCCCGCATATAGTTAATGGCCCGTTAACCGCCGGAGTTATTCCCTGGGGTTACGGCCGTCTTACATCAGACAAACTTGCAGCTTATGAAGCTTCTGCCGTCGAGGTGGATGTTGACGGTGGCACAGAGATTCATCTGACGCTCAATGATTCTGACAATACTAAAATGCTTTTTATATTGGTCCCGGAAAAAGATTGCGCCGTACTTTCCTGTTTATTCACAGGTCAGGATTCGATCATAGCCGGACAATATGACAACTTCAAACAGGTTTCGGGAAATTGGATTCCCAACACTATTTTAATTGAAAAATATGATGATTTGGCAAACGATCCGTTGGCCAGTGACCTTTGGATGTTTACGAACATCAGTAGTGCCGCTCCCGCGGCGGACAGTTTTCAAGCAGATTATAAGGTGAGTACATTGGTAGAATACCACTCCTTGAACAATCAAAAAACTTTGATATATCAATATGCCGACACGGTTGATATTGAACGGTTCATAACAGATAACCTTGCTTTTACAGCATCTGAAGATAAAGGCGATATGCGGCAAAACTGTGCAACTGTTGCTTTGGAAAGTGCGGCAAGGCAGTTGGGAAAAGATATTGCGAATCAACCAATAACTCACTTGGTGAGTGGGACGGATAAATCGACAAATCTGTATGAAATGAAGCAGTTTGTACAAAGTCTCGGATTTAACGCTCGAGTGGTGAAGACAGATATTGATACACTAAGGAATTTGTCCGGTTGTAAAGTGATTGTGCATCTTCCCGAAAAGAATCATTTTGTCATGATCGACCACATTGACAATAGGTATGTGTGGATTTTCGATTTAACGAGCAATAAGTTTTTCTATAGCACCGATATAAACTCGTTCGTTACGGACTGGACCGAAGGCACGGCTTTATTGATTTCCAGGACGCCTATAGAATTAAAAGGTAATACTATTGAAATTGCTGATGCCAGTCTTCACAGCTTTGTCGGTGCGGATGGATATACATGCACTGATCTTATTCAGGAATATAATGTAATTTTTTGTGATTATGTAATGGGGTTATGTGCCGGTAAATATGAGATGTTCCTTACGAGGTACGGTTGTGAAGCCGCCGAAAGCGGGACCTGCTCCTATTCCATATATACAAGGAAGGTAACGCAACCCTGTGTAAATGATCCTTACTATCCCATGCATTGCACTATATCCGGAGGTTGGACATGGTATTATATGTATGCATGTAAGTAAATACCTCAAAGATGGTGAACAATTTGGAATAATTTCTTATCTCTGTTGTTTATAATGCTCGGCCGGGATTGACTAAAAGAGGGGATTTTTATAGAATAGAGCATTATGAAACGAAGAGCTTTTACCCTTGTCGAGCTGCTTGTGGTTATAGGTATTATAGCTCTTCTTACGGCTATATTAATTCCTGCGTTGCGGCGTACAAGATTGCAGGCCAAAGCGGTTCTTTGCAGCTCGAATATAAATCAACTGACTCTCGGCTTAATAAGATATGAGATTGAAAATGAGACCTTCCCATACGCTCTTGATACAACCTCCACGGAGCCGCCTCCGGGTGGGTATCCCGGAAATTTAATGTATGATAGAGCGGGATGGTGGTGGTTCAATTATATCGTCGATTATTCGAAAGAGGATTCCGAATCGGTAATTTTATGTCCATCCAGACAGATATTAGATAGCAGATTGAAATACAATGTATTGTGTGGAAATTACGGTGTAAACCAGTCTGTATGTAAAAACTCACGTAGTATAGAAAACCAGACCGAATTTGCAGGAAAACCATTAAGTAGTAGTGATATATCACATCCCGGATGGACTTTTCTCGTGGCCGACTGCGGTTATGGTATGATAAACTGGTTGCATGCAGCGGATACTCTTCCCGAATCCCATAGTAATACGATTGAGGACACCGCATATATTCCCGGCCTTTGGATTAACGAGAACAGAAGTTTATGGCCGGGACAAAGAGACGATGCAGTTTGTGGTCGCCATCCAAATAAAACAGTAAACGTCGGTTTTGCAGATGGGCACATCTCTCATGTAGAAGCCGAGATTTTCTTCGTAGAGAAAACAGGTGATAACTACAGGAATCTCAACCCTTTTTGGTTGCCGAAATGAAAAAACTCTATTTTATAAGAATAGTTTTCAATATCTTTTTGCATTTCGCTTTCATTTAAATATTCCACTTTGGTTATCGATTGTAAAGTATATGTGTTATCAGAAATGTATTTCCTGTAAGTCTCGATTTTGTAAGGCAGATTTGTGACCGGATTGATGAAAAACCGCCACTTTTTATATACAGGAGAACCACTGTAATCTTCTTCAAGCCATGTAAGTTCGTACACTTCAACGCTTGTAATGGAAGTTTCCGGCTTTTCATTAGTTATGTGGTTCCATTCGGCATCGGAGGGAATGTCGATATATTGAAACGGCATCAAGCCTAAGAAGCTGCTTATATTTTGTTCGATATCAGCGATGATGTTATCAGGTAGTTGCGATGTTTGGATTGAGTCGATACCTGCTTGTTTTGTTTTTCTAACCTTGTTTGTGAAGTCCCATTGGACCACCTCATTTTCGGTTTTTATTATTTGGACATTTAACGTACGTGATATCCATTTCTCCTGTACAGGTTCTGTTTTATCGGGGACAAAGGTTGTGGTATAGATATTTTTTGCTTTATCGATAGCTGTATAGAGTTGCTTTAGAGTAACGGCTTCGGCCATGGATGTTCTGAAAAAGAATGTAACTGCCATTAGCAGAACCGCTACCCCTATAACGCCGGTTCTAAATAAATGATTCGTACTTAATGCCGCAATTTTGCGTTTTAAGGTGATAGAGAATTTTATAGTGGAAGCCTGTTGCTGCGGATTTTCTTTATCTTCCCGGTTTTCTATATCCACACTGATCGGGAAACCGGAGTAAAGATTGTCGGGTTCTTCGGTCTCCTTTGTTTCTGCGTAATCATTTATTTTGTATATTGTAACGACCTTGGATTCGGCGCGTTCGGCTATTTGGAAAATAGTGTTATGAAGCTCTTGTATTTTAGACAAACCCGTTGGACATTGTCGTAAATGTTGTGTAAGAGAATCCATGTCTTTGGCGTTTCGATTTTTAAAATGTTCAGGCCCTAATGTAACTACGTAGTCAAATATGTCATTCATTGAAAGCTTCTCGCATGTGGAGCATTTGTGAACGCCTTTTTCTCTCTGATATTCTATGATGACTTTTTCCCGGTGTTCATATAAAGCCTGGCGGCAATTACTGCATTTGTAGAGATGCTTTAATATTTGCTCGTTCGTTTCATGGAAATCCAAAGAAACAACCGCTTTAATAGCGGCCCGGGCTCGTGAGCAGCTTACGGTATCTTTGGCGGTCATATTTGCCAGGAGCCGGCTTAATCTGCATGATTGAATACGGCTCAGATTTAAGCTTGTGATTGTTTCCAGATCCCGGGCGCACGGTCGGCAATGATCCAAATGTGCCGTTATCGGTGTGGGTATTTTTATTCCCAAGTCCGGATCCAGTATGACCGGCAAAAAGGGCTTTACGGTATTACAAACCACCTTGTTGCCGATGTAGGCCAGGTGCAATTTCAGTAAATTTGTCATAGCATTTGCAACCTGACTGTTCTCGAATTTTGTGTTTCTGTATGACGATAACACGGTTTTAAGCATTTTCGCTTTTTCCCGGCAGTATTGGCACTTGTTTATGTGGTCGATAATATTCCTGGGAATAAGCCCAATATTTTCTTTGTTCTGAAAGTCGTAATAGTACTGTTCAGCTTGCCTGCATAATGAATTACTGTTGGAAGTAACCATAATAATTCCCTTATTTTCCTGTTAAAAGCCGTCGTAGCTTTTTCAATCCTATAGATATATATCTGCTTGCGGAAGAACTTTTCACATTCATTTTTTTTGCTACTTCTTTGATGCTCAGATTATCCCCGAAATGGAGAATTATCGCCTGCGAACAACTACTTGGTAGTTGTTCGTAAAGAAGCCTGAGCGTCTCCTTAATTTCTTCTTTCTCTTTAAAGGCGTTTCCGGAAGGGGTTTTATTGATTGAAGTTTTCATTTTTTGACTATATTTTTGAATATGTGTCTTATATCTGACTACCCGGCGGTGGGAATCGGTAATATCGTTGATTATGGCCCGATAAAGAAAGCCTTTTATGTTTTTAATTTTGGGTGGAATAGGTTTGTGAACGAGTGAAAGGAAGAAATCCTGGCATATATCATCCACTTTTTCGTTATTTTGAACTTTGGAACGGATGACAGAATGAATAAACTCGCTATATTCGGTAAATATTTGAGATGCAAGCTCAATATTCTTTTTTTTATTATTTGAGTTATCCGATGGCATTGAACCTGCAATAAAACGAAAGAATTTTATAATTTTTTAAAAAGAGGTAATTGCTAATCGATAATTAGCAATTTTACCATAAATTTGAGCGATATTCTATTGGTCAGGTCGTTTTACTGCAAATAAAGTTTTATATGACGTGTTTTAAGTCTTTATCTCTGCAAGGGTGAATGTATAAATCTAAAGGCAATTCCGTGCTTATAAGTGTTAAAGATTGATATTGGTGGCGGTTTTCAATATAATTTGCCCAAATTACGATTATCGGGGGGGGGGGCTGTATAAATCACTCATCATCCAAATAAAGTTGCTTTGGATGGGGAATTTTTTGAATAATTTTTAATATGGTTCCTGGGTCCAAAACGGTTCTTACCTGCTGAGAGGGAGAAATTCCGGTCCCCTCGAATAGTTCAAACAGCTACTTCAATTCGAATTTTTTCCTGAAAAAACTCAGAGATTTCATTTCGGCATAAGGTAAAAGGAGGAACGATGTATAGTGGCCGGAAGGAAGGTAAATCACTTCCGGTTTACCGATAGCTTCCCGCAATTTGTCGCCACATTTTCTCGGAACGACTCTGTCAAACGATGCAATATACATTAAGACGTTTCCGGCGTCTATATAACCGGCCAGTTTAAGGGGGTCCGTTGCCACTTTTTCCGACAATTCAGTATGTATATCTTCGGTGCTGGCCCCGTCTTTGATGAATTTTTTAACGGAATCCTTCAACTCTTTCTCTCCGGAAGACAGAGTGATATCTGCAATACTGCCGCCGGCAAGGCCGAACACACAACACTTCAGTCTTTCATCTACTCCTGATACCAGGCTTGCTTTTATACCGCCAAGGCTTAATCCCAAACAACCGAGCTTGTTTTCATCTACTTCTTCTCTTCCAACCAGGTAGTCCAGAACCTGCCTGTTGTCCAACACGGTTTGTCTGAAATAATCTTCAACCTCTTCGGCGCTCCTGGTATTTTCAAGATCAACCTTTCTGTTATGCACGGCGGCACAGTTGAAACCGTGGGCTGCAAAACAGCGGGCAAAGCTTTTAACGGAAAAATCTATTCCGCCTGATATCGGTAAAATAAGCACAGTTGGAAATTTGCCGGGCTGTTTTTGCTCATAATAGTCGATTTTTATATTCTCTGTTCCGAAGATATTTAGTGCCGAAGGAAACTCTATTCTCTTGATTATGTAGCGTTTCTTTTCACTGATTACCTCGGTTTTAGCTTCTATGTCATGCATGGGATAACTGTAGTATTCCAGCATATCGGCACTTCTGGGTATCGGACCGGTATAAGAGGGATCGCACCGGTAGTGCGCACATGAAGAAAACATTATTAGTCCGAGACTCAGGATTGCCCCGAACAGTCCTCTAAGATTTGTATGATTTGTTGGTTTCGTGTCGGTTTTGTATTCCAATTCTGACATATAGCAACACCTTTTTCGGTTGTTTTGTCATCGGTTTCCTGATGTTTTAGAACGTTTTATTTCAGGTACAAATTACTTATGGCATTCTGCCTGTAATTCGACAATACCGAGTAACAGCGGTTTGGATATTGAAGGACCGAGCTTGTTATTAAACTACGTCAAAAACGGAGAGGGCGGGATTTGAACCCGCGGTACGGGTTTAAACCCGTACGACGGTTTAGCAAACCGTTGCCTTAAGCCACTCGGCCACCTCTCCGAACCAGGCTCGTTATATATAATGCGGATAATTTACACATACCTGAGCGGGAATGCAAGAAGTTTTGGGACAATTAATATTTCAGAGTGGATTTGATGTTATCTCTGAAGTAGAATGACTCGTTTTATTGGCTGTGGTTTTTTATGGAACGTTTAACGCAGCAAATATGTCATTATGCGGATTGAGGGAGATTTTTAAAGGAGATTGGCATGAAAAAGGTTATCGGCTTGGCGTTTATTTTAAGCATTTATTTAATCGGTTATGCGGGCGGGCAGACCAATTCTGCCGTCTCTGGTTCGGTATGTGATGAAATTCCGAACAGCACTTTTTATGAGCCTTTTTTGGTTGCTGTGAATTCGGATCAGGAGCAAACAGAGGAACCCAGAAACCCCGATGTAATTTTTGTTCCAACCCCTCCGGAAGTTGTCGATAGGATGCTGGAAATGGCTCAGGTTACAAAGAACGATTTGGTCTATGACCTGGGCTGTGGTGATGGACGGATTGTTATCGCCGCAGCGAAGAAGTATGGCTGTAAGGCCGTCGGGTACGATATCGATCCCGAACGAGTGAAGGCATCTCGGAAAAATGTTGATGCGAACAATGTGGGCGATCTGGTTACAATCGAGCAAAAGGATATTTTCACTCTCGATCTAAGCAAGGCCGATGTAATCACTCTTTACCTGCTGCCGGATCTGAATGTCAAGCTTATCCCGCAACTGGAGAAGCTTAAGCCCGGCTCACGTATTGTCTCGCATGACTTTGATATGAAAGGAATCAGGCCGGATGAAGTGATTACGGTTACTCCGTCAGGTAGTTATGTTGACCATAAAATTTATTTTTGGACAACACCGCTCAAGAGAGAAAGCGGCGGTGACGAGAATACATTTGACGAAGTAATTGAGACTACTCAAAACAATGTCAGCAACAGGGAAACACAGAAAGATGAAAAGCAACAGAAACCCGATGTTATTTTTATTCCAACTCCCCCGGAAGTTGTGAATAAGATGCTGGAGCTGGCGCAGGTTAAAAAAGATGATTTGGTTTATGACCTGGGCTGCGGCGACGGGCGGATAGTTGTGACGGCGGCAAAGAAGTATGGCTGTAAAGCCGTCGGCTATGATATAGATCCAAATCGAGTGAGAGAATCGCGGGAAAACGTGGCTAAAAACAAAGTCGGAGATCTGGTTTCAATCGAACAAAAGGATATTTTCACGCTCGACCTGAGTAAGGCCGATGTAGTTACTCTTTACCTGCTGCCCAGTCTGAATGTCAAGCTTGTTCCGCAGTTGGATAAGCTCAAACCGGGCTCGCGTATTGTTTCGCACGACTTCGATATGCATGGAGTCAAGCCGGACAAAGTTATTAAAGTTTATTCCGAAGTGGACGACAGACAGCACACGGTCTATCTGTGGAGCACACCGCTCAATAAGGAATTAAGGTATATACGCCAACCGGATATTCTCTATGTCCCGACACCTTTGGAAGTTGTGGATAAAATGCTGGAAATGGCTCAGGTGCAACAGGATGATTTGGTTTATGATCTGGGCTGTGGCGATGGGCGGATTATTATCGCCGCGGCAAAGAAGTATGGCTGTAAGGCCGTCGGATATGATATAGATCCCGAACGAGTGAAGGAATCTCGGAAAAACGTTGATGCGAACAATGTAGGCGAATTGGTTACAATCGAACAAAATGACATTTTCACTCTCGATTTAAGCAAGGCCGATGTAATCACTCTCTACCTGCTGCCGAATCTGAATGTCAAGCTTATCCCGCAACTGGAAAAACTCAGACCGGGCTCCAGGATTGTCTCACATGATTTCGATATGAAGGGAATCAAGCCGGACAAGGTTATCAAAATGACTCCCAAAGACAGCTACAGAGAACACGAGATTTATCTGTGGACCACACCCCTTAAGAAAGAACAAAATATGTAGATTTACTCCGTATTACGTTTGACAGCCATAATCATTAAAAGAAATGACTCATATTGTATTTGGTTTCTTGCAATTGGCGCCGACTTGGATATAAATATATCTTTTCGGCGAAGGCCACAGCAGTTTTTCTTTGCCGGTTTTGAAGGCAGCCCCTGGAAGAAAGGCAGTAACTATGATTATATCGTTGTTCCGTCGCTCGAAATTGTGGGCGACCGAGGAAGAGCTTTGGCGTGTAATTTTGCAGCGAAAAGTTTCCCCTAAAATCACGCAGGTGAAAATTGAAAGAAGATTTCTCGTTGATTCGGTCCGGGCTTTGAGAAGTTATGAATTGAATAAGCTAAAATGGCTTCTGAAAGAGACGTATGAACCTGAAATGTTCGGTGAGGAATCATTTTTTCAGGACAACGTGATGGAAGTTGGCCCCAGGCTTGCAATAGTTACTCCGAACAGTACAAACGCCGTTTCGATTTGTTCCGCGTGCGGACTGGATTCTGTTAAAAGAATTGAGCAGACACGGCGGTTTTCAATCTCCCTGGAAAAGGGCTCTGACCTTTCACCTGAACAGCTTAATGATATATACGCGCTCATCCACGACAGGATGACAGAGCAGCCGTACCTTGAACCACCGAAGAGCTTTGAACCGGACATCGAGCCGGAACCGGTACAGCTTATTCCTTTGCTCGAAAACGGAATTGAAATACTCGATGATACAAATAAAAAGCTGGGTTTGGCTCTGGACAAGCAGATGATGCAATATGTGTTCGAGCATTACAGCAAAATAGGTCGCAATCCGACCGATGTCGAGCTGTTTATGTTCGGCCAGCTAAACTCGGAGCATTGCCGACATCACCTTTT
>Ga0315545_1001226_pt1 | contig 25595 bp, 19 predicted proteins | sample SalMarSW160210MG_FD_203096 | JGI IMG/M metagenome (GOLD analysis project Ga0315545, IMG submission 203096) | Salt marsh sediment microbial communities from the Plum Island Ecosystem LTER, Massachusetts, United States - Salt Marsh Sediment SW1602-10 ...
CCATTCTCTATTTTTTTTTCATAGCGTTCCTTATAATTATTAACGATATCTTCCTCAACGGCCTTTTGTATCTTTTTCAAGTCCTCCGTGGTGATAAAGCTCTCTGCATATGCCTGGTGAGAATTATACGGTAGTATATGTAAAATATAGAGAAAACCCTCGTCTCTTTTGGCAATACCATAGGCAAAGTCAAAGGCATAATCTGCATTTTCAGAAAAGTCTGTACAAAAAAGTACCTTTTTGTAGTGTGGATATTCTATCATTTTGCTCCTCCTTTTTTTCTTTGGGTATTGTACTATTTGTTCTTAAAAAATAATATAATATTGGAAAAAGTAAATCAGGTGGACCCTGCATTTTCTAGCGAGAAATACTGTATTTTGGGTTGAAGTTGCTCTGTATGCTTTTCCAGTACTCTTTTTTATCTCCTCAGAAAGCGATAGTACGCACAACTCTTTAATTACTTCTGCCCATTTTTTTCATACCTTTTGTCGGATACAATGGATTCAACCATGGACACAATTTCATCTCTCGTTGATGAGCTCTTTGAAACAAAATAACTGGCTCGCATTTGTAAATAGCCTGTCTGTATTCCGGTAAATCATAATTGGTGACTATGATAATAGCAATCTTTTCATGCTGTGCTTTTATTCTTTTAGTAAGCTGAAGTCCATCTCCTCCGGGGAGCTTGATGTCCATAAAGATAAGATCAGGGTGAAAGGAATGAACTTTTTCTATGGCTTCTTTACAATCTTTTGCCTCCCTAACGAGCATAGATGGAAATTGCCTGCAGACAATTTCCTTAAATGATTGCCGAAAGATTATGTTGTGACTATTTCAAAACCGTAAAATATTAGACAGTGCTCATTATACCATCAAACCGTAAGGTTTTTACCCAACTGAAAATATTGTGATTTCTTTATCATGGTGAAAGGAGATGGGCGATGGGCTTCTGCGTGGCGCCTTCATTATTCAAAATAAATTGAGAGCACTTCGCTAAGGAAATGGATGTCTTCATCAGAAACTTTCACAAAGCAAAAGCCGGTACCATACGTATTTCCACCTTCAGTGCTAGAAAGATTCGACCAGAGCACCTTGCAAGTAAGATCTATACTCTGTTGATTGGGAGGTATAACTGAAATTCGATACGTTTCATTGAGGGCAAGTGGCTCCTTACAATTGATGAACATCCCAACAGTTGTAATATCTCTTGTTTCTCCTTCTATTGTACTGTCATCAGTTACTACGGTAATGGGCCATCTGACTTTGATTCTGGTGTGTGCGCGTCTTTCGATAGCATTAGTCACGTTTGTAACTCCTCCATCGTATTCAGTTATTTATGGAAAGATATTCTTTCGTCCATTTACGAAGCGCATAAATGGTTGAATTCTTGCAAATGTACGTAAATTCTATCTAATTTAATTAAAAATTGCAAACATAATACGTGGATTTTTTTGGCTTTTAATTTTTGAGGGATCCAGAGACAATATCGTGTAATCTGATAGGCTCATCACAATATATATTCAATAGAAAAGGTAGAACCATTTTTTTTGCGCTGACTTGTGAGTTTTTGCTCGATGATATAGAAAAAGTTAATAGTAATAAGAAGATCATGTAATTGTATCACGTTGGTAGATTTTATCATTAACCTTTTTATACCAGAATCTATAGGAGAGCATACTGGTCAACATTACGCCCATATTGATAGGCCAAGGAGGACTGGGCAGGGCATGAACCCAGCACACTCTGCCGCGGGCCTTAATCAGTGGTTCACCCTTGTAAAGCCTGGTATTAAAGTTTACGTCCTGGCCAACTTTGAAACCATTGGTGCTGTTAACCTTGACGCAGAATCCTTCAAAACTCACATCGCGGGTCTCTCCCTGGAAGGGGTAGATATCACCTGCCACACCCAGACACTGACCACTGACCGGAAGTTCAAGGTAAGCACGTTCATAGCGCCGTCTTTCAGAAAAGTCGAGGCTCATTTGTGTCTCTTCCTTTCTATAGATCCCCATTTGCTTTACGGTATAAACTACATGGGAGTGTTGACATTCTAATGCAACATATCAGTGGTTTGATGAAGAAAAAAGGGACGTAAAACGTATCAGATAGACAGGCTTCTATCATAGTATTCAACGATGTGATATCAATAATCTAATCACCTTTACTAAAGTTTTTAGCTTAAAAGGCTTCATTAATACAAAGTTAAATAATTCCCGATTAATACTATCATTACCAGAGTCAATGATTGCCACTATTGGTATATTCGCCTTATTTGAGCTTTTAATGTGTTTGGCAACTGCATTTGCGTTTATCCTCGGCATATTAATGTCAGTAATTACCAAATTAAAGTTGTATCCATTATTAAGCAGTTCGATTCCTTCTTCACTATCATGAGCGTTTTTAACTTCATAGCCAATGGGCGCTAGAGCTTCGTGTAGAAAGTTGCGAATGTCATATCTGTTATCGATAACCAGAATGTGATCCATGATGCCTCTCATGTAGTTCTTAACTTTAATAGGGAGATAGAATTTCCTTTTGCTAAAAGAGTATAGAAATATAAAATATTGTATGTCAAGATAAAAATCAACACAATATATAGTAGTTGAAAGGTATCAAATGCAGGGAAGCTTATAAGGGGGGCTTGTAGTTTCCGCGATTGCGTTTGGTTAGATCATTTCAATATACACATTTACTTGCATCAATCACCATTGGCTAAAAACATCCATAAATCATTCTGATGCACCATCATTAAGAGCTTTCACTGGGTTTCGATTATACGTTTCCTATTTCATTGAGAAAGCAGGCGCTATTACGGGCACATTGCCTCCAGCTTGCAGCAGGTAGCTTCATGTGTAAGTGAAAAAATTATTCACGCATGATCTAAAAGTTTATAAATTATTACTCCTTCTTTTTTGCCTTTGACTGTAACAGAAGATAGCTGCTCGGTGAGAAAAGCACCAGTGAGAAGGTCATGGGTAGTTTGGCTTAGGATAATATAACAGGAAAATTTCTTGGTAAGGCCCCCTATTCTTGAGGCTAAATTTACTGTGTCGCCTACGAGGGCATATGAAATTCGATCGTTACTTCCAATATTACCGGCTAATACAGCTCCAGTGTGAATACCGATCCCGTGTTGGAATGGGCTGAAACCTTTTTTCTCAAGGCTTTGATTTAATAAAATCAGTCGGCTTCTCATCCCCAATGCAGCCTCAACAGCCATATCCGTATGATCGTCATAGCTTACAGGGGCTCCAAATACTGCCTCAATTTCATCACCAACATACTGGAGAACCAGACCACGATTTTCTTTGATGGCTTCTGTCATCTGGGTAAAATATTGGTTCATTATGGTGATTACCTGCTTGGGGTGAGTAGATTCCACAAAAGGGGTGAAGTTTCTAAGGTCGGAAAACAAGAGAGTCACCCTCTTCATCTCCCCATCCAGGGATACCCTCCCATCTAGAATCTCATCCCGTATCTCCTGGCTCACATATTTCCCGAAGGAATCCTTTATTGATTCAGACTCTTTCAATCCCGCAACCATTATATTGAAACCTTCAGCAACAGACCCGATTTCATCGTTTGATACAATCTCTACACGCACATCCAGGTTCCCCTTTTCTACCTCTTTCATGGCACTTTCAAGCTTGTCCAGAGGGATGGAAACACTCTTTGAAACAAAGGTTGATAATACAATGGAGGCAGCTACACAAATGGCTGTGATAAGGATAATTTCCACAAACAACGATGAAAGAAGTTGGGTTCTCACTATTGCATCAGCCTTATGTAACGCCTGGGCTTTTGTGTAGGCTGCAATCCCAAGCAGGGGAAGGGGCACTAAGCTTATCGCAATAAACACTATAAGAAGTCGATCATGCACACGGAGCTTAAATGCGTCTTTCACTTGGCTCAAATCTCCTTCAGGGAAAAACTTTGGTATGGCCTCTCGCCAATGCTTTTCTATAGAAAAATAGATAAAGAGGGTGGTTATTGATCCTCCGATGCAGGCAATACCAAAGAACTGCTTTAAGCATTCGATAAGATCAGGGTCGACTCCATAAAGAATTTGGGTAATGACAGGCTGGAGAAAGCTAAAGATAAATCCTGCCAGGATCCAGACCAGAAAAGAGACTCCCGCTATAACAGAGGGAAGTTGAATGGCCTTTCTTTTAAGTGCTTGGGCAGTTGTACTGTCCATGCTGCCAATTGATACTTCATCATTTGCGATCTGATATAAAGGAAAGAATGACCGCCTCATAATCCCCACAAAAGAAAAGATAAGGACACCCGTGCCGATGCCAAAAAAAAGATCAGCGTAATGAGGGGGGAGGTTCTGTTGGGTCTGATGGATTTGACTAATTTTAGAAAAGTAGAGATATGTCAAAATGGCACCGATTGCATTTCCAACTACGATTAAAAATGTAATTATACGTCTCATACTTCTTTTTCCTCTTGCACGTATCATAGGTAAAAACCTTCCTTAAAAGTTATTGCAACCCACTTACAATTTGCTGGCGATATCTTTAAATGATTGCAAAACTCTGGTCTTGACCTTCTTTAACCTGATGGGCGATAGCCGCTTAGGGGTGCCTTCCAGGTAAAAATCCTGATTGATTTCTATCTGGACAGCAATCTTCCCCGTGTCTGTCAATTTATTACCGTGATAGGCCGTAATGAAACCGCCGGGATAGGGATCATTGAGAGAAACAGAAAATCCGGCTTTTTCAAAGGCCTTCTTGATCAACTGCAGGATTTCCGGGGGGCAGGTTATGCTACCGCGCGCTGGATTTATGTTTCCAGAATCGTCTCCATGATTACCCAAGATGATATCATTTCTTCTCTTTCCGGGGTCGGGTGCTTCTTCTGGACCAGTCCCGTTGAGAGAATGACAATCAAATAACGCCTTACTATCAGTTTCCTCAAATGCCTCAACCAGGCGTTTATGAAAAGGCCAGTAATACTTGCTGAGCCGCCGCTCTATTTCCTGTTCATCCGGAATGCATCCTGAACGATAAATGGAGCGGCCATGGTAATCCACGCGAGGGACAACGCCCTTAACATCCCGTCGGCTGGGGCTCCTATTCAGATCCACCACTAGTCTGTTCCACTGGGCAAAAATGATTTTCTTGGCAGGGAGGGATCCAAAAATTTCCAGTACCCCTCTGTCGGTAGACTCCCAGATTTCCTCGTTAGTGAGGGCGAAAGTCCATTTCATTTCTTCTGGAATCCGTTTGGAGCAGTGTGGCAGGGATATGATGAAAGGATATTTCATGCGTTGTCTCCGGAACTGGTTTTGATTCCTGGTTCTGCAAAAAAGCAGGCCACCGAGTGGGAGTCGCCCAGTCTCATTAGAGGGGGTTTTTCGCGGCTGCATTTTATTGGATCAGCACGCTTGCACCTGCTAAAAAATGGACACCCTGCATGTTCAGGAACTCTACGCTCTGCCCTGATAAGAGTCTGGTAGCGTTTTTTATCTCCAGAATACCTGAATTTGGGCAGGGCATCGATGAGGGCCTGTGTATAGGGGTGTTTTGGGTTTTCGATGACTTCGTCTCCTGGTCCCATCTCAACCACGTTACCCCTGTATATCACAGCAATGCGGTCGCAAAGATAGCGTGCAGCCGCCAAACTGTGCGTGATAAATAGAAAGCTGACATTAAGTTTTTTACGCATTTCAAGGAGGATGTTAAAGATCTGTGCAGACATAGATGCGTCAAGCATGGACGTGGGCTCGTCAGCCACCACAAACTCTGGGTTCAGGACCATGGCCCGTGCAATAGCGACTCTCTGTCTCTGCCCCCCGCTCAGTTGGTGTGGATAACGATGCGCAAAGTCATGAGGAGGAGATAGACCAACCGATTTCATAGCCTGCCACACCACGTCTTCTTTCGCTTTAGTATTTCCAATTTTGTGGATGATGAGAGGTTCTGAGATTGTGTCAAAGATTGAGAGTTGGGGATTCAGAGACTGGTAAGGGTCCTGGAAGATCATCTGGACTCTGCGCGAATAGGCTTTTGAGGCTTTTCCCTTCAGGCTAGTAATATCATGGCCATCCAGATATATTTTTCCCTCACCAGGTTGTTCCAGTCTGACAATCAGGCGTCCAGCTGTGGTCTTTCCACTCCCGCTTTCGCCAACAAGACCGAATATCTCCCCCCTCGTTATCTTGATGCTTATCTCGTTGAGTGCAATGACCTCTTGACCGTGTGCCCCGAACAAGAAGGCCTTGGTTCTATATTTTTTAACGATACGGTCAAGCTCAAGGATGGTTTCTTCTCCATGATCCATCATGATCCGTGCTTTCTATTCACCACAATGCTTTCTGCACTGATGGCAGAGCACCTTGTGCGTTGGTGTTATCTCCAGCCACATCGGAGGATTACTTCTGCATGACACCCTCGCTTCAGTGCAGCGATCTGAAAACCGACATCCGAAGGGAGGATTGATGAGATTGGGTGCCTCACCTGGAATTGGCATCAGTTTTGACTTTTCTCCTGTCAGCGTGGGGTATGATGAAAGGAGAGCCTTTGTATAGGGGTGCACCGGATTATCAAAGACCTCTTCCCTGGCTCCGTATTCCACAAGCTGTCCTGCATACATAACGCCGATATCATGACATATGTCTGCCACAACTGAGATATCGTGGGAGATATAGATGATGCTGACCCCAAATTCCCTTTGTAAACTCTTTGTCTCTTCAAGAATTTGATCCTGGACAATAACATCCAGAGCAGTAGTGGGCTCATCGGCAATAATCAGTTTAGGCTTGCAGGCCAGCGCCATTGCAATAATGGCCCTCTGTTTCATGCCACCGCTGTACTGGTGCGGATAATCTCTCATGCGATCTTCTGGAAGCCCCACAAATTTAAAAAGTGCTCTGACCTGTTCATATGCCTCATCCTTGTTATGTGAAGGAGTGTGGGTATGGATAGCCTCTGTAATTTGGTCGATAACCCGGTGGACTGGATTCAGTGCATTCATGGCGGCTTGAAAAATCATAGCTATCTCTTGCCACCTGATCTGTCGCATTTCTTCATCAGTCTTTTTAAGGAGATCTTCTCCATCAAAGAGAATACGACCCTCCCGAATCAACCCGTTGGAGGGCATTAATCTCATCACGGCCATACCCAGCGTGGTCTTTCCACAGCCTGACTCTCCCACAAACCCGAGGGATTTTCCTGCATCCAAAGAAAAAGAAACCCCTTCTACAGCACGGAGATAGCCATTTTGGGTCTGATAACCCACGCTCAAATTTTCTGCAACCAACAGAGCCATTTTAATCAGTCTCCACCTCTTTTCTCAGCCTCGGGTCAAGAACTTCATCCATAGCTCGGCCTAACATATAAAAGGAAAGTGTAATCAGTGAGATGCAAATACCCGGGGGAAGTAGCCAGTAGGGGGCTTTGAACATGTGTCCGGTCTTCCATACCCATTGAAGCATCATACCCCAACTGACCGTTCCAGGATCCCCAAACCCTAAAAAGGCAAGAGCCGCCTCAATAATAATCGCGGAGGTTACTTGAAAGGTCATGTAAAGAAATGACAGAGGCAATACATTGGGCATGATATGCCTGAAGATGATTCTAAGATTTGAGGCCCCAGCTACCCTGGCTGCCTCGATAAAAGGTCTGTGCTTCAAAGAGAGGGTCTGGGCCCTGATGACCCTCGACACTCCCGGCCACCGGAATAGCGCGATAAAGAAGACAATAAACCAGATACTGAGCTGGCCAAAAAGTGCAGCCAGCATCAGCAACACCAGCAGGGCTGGCATTACCATGATCATATCTGCCAACCGCATAAGGAAGGTATCCATGAATTTGCCTGTATAACCGGCGATCATTCCTATGGTCGTGCCAAGGAAGACACTCATGAAAGCCGCTGAAACCCCCACCATGAAAGCAATTCTTGCACCTGTCAGAAGTTGACTCAAGATATCTCGGCCCATGAAATCGGTACCCAACCAGTGCCGTGTGCTCGGGCCTGTAGCCGTAAAAATTTCCGGATCCACACCTGCCATAGGTTGGTACATGGGGTCTATCAGGGGTGGAATAGAACTGCAAAGTGCCATCAAAGCGAATACGGCCAGCAGGGTAAGGCCGATTTTACCAAGGAAACTCTTCTTGTAGATTGACCATCCTTCTAACAAACGGCTGATCCAGTGAAACCGCTTTGAAAGCTCTGTGTCAGTAGTAACTGTAGTCACCTTTTGTATTTCTCCTGTCAATATCTGATCCTTGGATCAAGATAAGCGTAAAGAATATCTACTACCAGGTTGGAAAGCAGCACCACAATAGCGATGAGCAGGAATGAGGCCTGGGCCAGGGGATAATCATTGTGACTTACCGAAAATACAAGCTCCCTTCCGATTCCTGGCCACGTGAAAACCGTTTCTGTAAGCGCTCCCCCATTGATGGAAAAGGCCAGACTCAGACCAACACTCGTCACCACAGGAAGCGCAGCATTAGGAGCAGCATGATGATCTCTGATAACTTTTTCAGGAAGGCCTTTGGCTCTTCCTGTAAGGATATAATCCTCCTTGAGGGTGTCCAGCATACTACTGCGCATGATCAGCAAGTAACTCCCGAAATGTATAAGAAAAAGGGTGGTCAGAGGGAGGGTCATGTGATACAGGACATCCAATGCTTTTATCCACAGGCCGGCCTTCGGGTCAAGCCATATTTCTACCGAAATCATTCCAGTGATGGGGAACCAACCCAGTTTGTAGGCAAATACCCAGATCATGATCAGGGCCAGCCAGGGAAGGAAGGCAGTATGGGTGATTAATGCGCCCAAGGTCAAATACGTGTCGGTTTTTTCTCCCTTGTGCCAGGATGCGATTTTTCCCAAGAATATGCCCACGAGGGCGGAGAGAATAATCGATGTGGTAAAGAGCAAAATGGTATTCGGTAGTCGGTCCCCTATAATCTGAACCACTGGCTGCCCATAATGAAAGGAAAAGCCAAAATGCCCTGTGAAAAAGTTTTTTAGATAATAGAGGTATTGCATCCACAGGGGTTGGTCAAGACCAAACTCTTTAATAAGAAGTGCTGCGTCCTCTGGCGTTAGATTTGGGTCCACCATTCTGGACACAGGATCTCCGGGTGCCAGGCGGAAAAGCAGGAACAAGACCGTAAGGATCACAAAAAAAATGACAACGATCTGAACTAACCTTCGGCTAATGTATCTCCTTAATTCCATGGCAACAAAGACAGTAATTAATTAAACGTTTCGGGATTTCTATCCCGCTAAAAGCGGGAAAGTTAAAGTGTTTTTTTGTAGCTTTAGCTTTTCGTTTCCCTCATGGAATAATGGAATCATGGAATAATGGGCGCCGAAAGCGGAAAAAATCATATTAATGGTTTTTTTACTCCCTGCCCGCTCGTGCCTCGCAGTGGCAGGCGGGTAAACCCGTCATTCCCGTAGTCCATCATTCCAATGTTCAAATTGGGGCGAAGCCCCTAAGTTCATAGTATAGAATTTCCTTTTTTTAGACAGGATAGACCTGCCCGCCATGCGAGTCCGCAAGGCGAGGTAGGCGGGCAGGATGTTCAGGATATAAGGAATATAAGAAAATCTTGTTAATCCTGTTAATCCCTGGCCCAGAGCTGATTTATAAGCACAAGTTCCAAAAACTAATCTCCTGAAATATTACAGCGACAATAGCTTATTCCAAGAAAGTCGCACCAGGGCGGGCCTGTCGAAAAAAGTTCCGCCGCAGGCGGCTAAGTTCTAGTCCTGCGACTGACCACGAACAACAGCCAACGAACGATTTAATTTGGTCTCACTTCACAAAACGACCAGGAGTTTCCAATTCCTTCCAGGGTCTCTACCCAACCGCTGAATTTATCCGTGCGAACCGCTTCAATCAGTTTAGGGTTGTACAAGGGGATATAGGGAACATCCTGCAAAATCATCTTCTGCATCTTCCAGATCAACTTCTGTCGTTTCTCTCGATCCAGGGTGTTGGCAGACTCCTCGGCAATACGATCAAAATCAGGATTTTTGTACCCACTCATATTCCATCCCCTCGCTTTATCATTGCTAGAATGAAAAAAGTTCCTCATCCAATCAGGATCAATATCCAACCCTCCATACCCAAGGATAAAAGAATCAAATTGATGACGTCCTTTGACCTGTTGGATTAGAGATCCAAATGCCATAGGTTTGGCAGATGCCGGGATGCCTAGTATTCTGAGCCATTCCTGAATGATTATTCCACTCATGGCGCGAAGAGGATCATAGTCAGCGGGAGGGGTCAAAATAGTGAATTTTTCCATAAGCTGTCCATTGGGCATCCCGATTCCCTTCCCATTGACCACCTTACCTTCTCTATTAACGGGTGGCACTTGCCAAGTATACCCTGCATTTTGCAGAATCTCATAGGCCTTTTTTATACGCTCCTTTTGGCTGAGTCCCTCACCATACTGTGGCATATCCGGACAGTGCCAAAACCGGTTGCCAGGCGGCACAATGGAACTCATTTTACTCCCTAATCCTTGAAGGATTCTGGATATAATAAAGTCCGTATCGATTAATGTGGCCACAGCGTGCCTGAGATGTACATCGTTAAAGGGAGGTTTTCTGACATTGAAGCCAAGGTAGTAAAACCCGCTCTTTTCATTGGAAAATATTTGGATATCTTTCTGTCTTTTGAGATCTTCAAGATACCCTGCCTGAATACTCCACCAGAACATATCAATACTCCCCTTCTTTAAGGCAAGAATAGCTGCATCAGAGGTGCCGTAGATCTTGAAAATAATCCCATCGATGTGAGGCCCTAGAATCCGGCCGCTTATCTTACGGCCTGTTCCAAAGAAGTATTTATTTTTCTGAAGAAAAAGATAGGCCCCCTGCTTCCACTCCTTAAGGACAAAAGGGCCGGTTCCCACCGGCTTCTCTATTTTGTGATTAAGCAACGTGGCGAGCGGTTTTTCTGAGCTCCTCGCCTTTTCAACGATCTTGATCCATTCCCTTTTTTGTACAATCGATGTTGTCAGGGTTCTGCTCAGAAAAATGGACTTCGGTTTCTTGAGATAAAATCTCACCGTATATTTATCCGGCGTTTCAATCTTCTTGATAAAATTCCAACGGGATACATACCTGGGAATTCTAAAATTATTTATCAAACGCCCGGTAAAAGCCACATCCTCGGAGGTCACCTCTGAACCGTCAGACCATTTAGCCGGTTTGATCCTGACTGTATATGAAAGTGTTTCAGCATCAAACACCGGTTCTCCTTCCGCCAGCCACGGGACAAGTTGTAGTGTGTCAGGATCGCGTTTATAGAGGGTTTGATATATTTGTGATAGGACCTTAAGAGAATTTGTATCGCTTGCAAGCCAGATATTAAGCGTCCTGGGTTCTTCTGGAAGGCCGATTTTGAGGATGCGGGTCGCATTTATCTCGGTACAGGACAGGCATAGAAAGAGCAGGAAGAGCATTGAAAGAATAAGAGAGGGGGTGCTTTTTAAAAGGTTTGTAATTTTTACAAGGAAGATATGACTAATGGCTTTTTCCTCTCTGACTACTCATTATTCCGTATTAAAATATAGAACAACTACCACCAATAATCCCTTTAATTTTCCACGCTAGACCGATAAAAATTTCGAAACGTGAGTTTTACTGAGCTGTTAGCTCTTTTCTCTCATTTCTTTAACCTTCTGTTCAATAAAATCAATGACCTTGGTTTCAAGTTTCACCTTGCTCAGTCGGTTTATGCGGGGAATACCCCCCGGGCTGACACAGTTTACCTCAACCAGTTTATCTCCTATTATGTCAATGCCTACAAAATACAGGCCATCACTAATCAACCTCTCCTTGAGAATTCGACAAATCTCCTTTTCTTTCTCGGTAAATTCATGCCTATATGCCTGACCCCCGGCATGAATATTGGCCCTAAAGTCCTCTTTAAGTGGTTTTCTTCTCATTGCACCGAGAATCTCTCCGTTCAGTAAAAGAATTCTAATATCACCTTCTCTTTGCACCACATCCAGATATTCCTGAACCATGATCGGCTCACGCTCAGGGTAGGGCTTTGAAGCTCTTATATAATAACTGATCAATGAGATCAAATTTTCGTGATCGCGATTGCTTACCTTAATAACCCCTTCACCACCATATCTCTGTAATGGCTTCACCACCATGGCTCCTCCAAAATCATCAATGATCTTCTTAAGTCGAACTGCATCTCTGGAGACGTGAGTCTCTGGTATGATGCCGGGAAAATTGAGGATATAGAGCTTACTGTTACCGAGGATTTGTCCTGTGGTGCTGTTTATCATAAACACGCGATCATTAATGGACGCCAGGAATTCCATGGTCTGATAGATCAGAGGAGGGTTCTTTCTTAGAAATAGGGCATCAATATCAGTGAGGGTTTCAAATATCAGTTCCTCTTTATTCATACAACTTATCAGAGAACGCCAGTATTTTTTCATAGAGAGATCAGGCTGCACAGTAATATTTCGCATTCTGGCTACCACCTCATCCTTCCGAATATAGATGTCATGCGATTCGAGAAAATAGACGGTATGCCCCCTCTGATTGCATTCATACATCAGATAACTGGTGGTCTCATTTTCCGGATTGATAGACCCTAACCTATCCATTAAGAAGGCTATTCTCATAACATCTTTCCTTAGACCCGAACGACATGATGGATGATGTGGGTATCAATCTCCAGGCACGCATGAGCCCCAACATTTGTTAGCCAAGAGTATAATTGCCTTCGATAACCGAAGCATAGACTTACAATTCTGAAATGTTTTTACAAAAATTGGTCAATCTTGTCTATTAAATAGTAATTAAAACCGTGATAAAATACCTCGGTGCTTCGATTCGTAAATACGGTGCCGTAGTCCATCGAATTACTTCTGAGCAATTATCTTCGACCTTGAGTTCAGATCGAAGGGCTCATTCAGCATTACGTCATCAGCTTTTTGTGCAGCTTACGGATTCGTCCGCTCAATACCTTGCAAATGGTAAGGGCAATCTGGGGATATTCCCTTACTATTTCTTTGAATTCCTGCTTATGAAGGACTAAGAGACGGGATTCTTGCTCGGTGCGGATTGTTGCTGATCGCAGCACATCTTCAAAAAGGGCCATCTCTCCAAAATAATCACCTTCGCTGATCCGGTCAAGTTCGATTTCATGGTCTCCTCCCTGCCCCTTGATAACAGACACCTCTCCCTTGATAATCAGATACATGGTTTCTCCAGTGTCACCCTCTTTAATGACGGTCTCGCCAGGTGGACATATAATCTCTTCCGTGACCGATGCAATAGCTGCTAATTCACTCACGGATAACGCTTCAAAAATTTCGATCCCTCTCAGGAGTAATATCTTGTCCGGAATAGTGATTTCTGTTTCCATGTTATCCTCCTTTTTACCGGAATGACCCTCTTGCTGATCCATTACGCATTGAGCCATCTGACGAATATGTGTATTTTCAGACCTCGTAAGGTTAAGAACAGTTTCTCGATCTATCCTCTCCATTCCCATGTCTTCTGCCATATAGAGGGCCAGAGTAACCGTTACCCAGTCCTTTTCGCCTAACAGGTGGGAATAGAGGGCGGTTGTATCAGAATAAAAATCAGGGAGCTGGAAGTTCCTTTTGCCAACTGCAAGACGTTGAGAAGGGGGGGAATCTTCCAGAAGAGGTATCATGATTTTTGACAAAGAGGCATCAATCAGGTCATCCAGGGCCTCAAGGCTGTTTGCTCGCTGACGGGCATCGGCCGAAAATATGCCTCTGTAGATAACCCTCATCTGCCCGGAACGATCCTGTGCAGCCAGGACTCGAAGCGTATTTTCCATCTGAAGAAGCCTTTTCTGATCTAAATGGTCTTTGAGCAGATCTCTTATCGGGCCTTCTGGAAGAATTTGCAGGTTCTCTGCCTCCGCCAGATATGTGTAACTGCCCTCAATCTGGGAACGAGCGAATCGAAAGGCATCCAGATCCTTAATATTTAAGGATTCTAACAAGTTAAATATACCTTCACGAACCCTGCGATGTGGTATGCTGAGCGATTCGACTAACAATCGGCCATTTTCATAGGGAGCGGTGTCAATCTTATCTTTTGCCAATTGATAAACCTGCTCCGATGAATCCCCCATAAGAGAAATCATCTTTCTCAGGGTTTCATCATCATTTATTTCAAAGGCTTCCAAGGCGGCTAAACGGACAGATTCCAAAGGATGAGAAAGGTAAGGCAGAACTAACGCATCCAAATCTGCAGCCCCAAGGTGGTGAAGACTCTTGAAAACAAAAGGGAGTAGAGAGCCATTCCTTTCTGTAACCAGCATCTCCTTTAGTCTGGGAATATATGAGCCATCTCCCGATCCACCTGCAGCGATTACACCTGCCTTTCTTTCAGATTCATCATTTGAACCCAACCAGGTATCAATCATCTGTTTGTGTTTATGCGGTGCCTGGTTATAGAGACCAATCACCGCATAGGCCTTCACTTCAGGATACTTACTGGTTACGTAGACTTCTGTGTTAAAACCGGCAGAAATCTCAGGGGCGAGTCGGTTAGCAGCCTGAATGATAGCAACCATTAAATCCGGCTTTTCAGGATCACGTAAATCCTTGAGCGTCTGAATGGCTTCTTTCCCTGCGTGAGGAGAAAGCAGAGGGAGAAGGTCGATAATGGTTTTCTCATCTTGTTTTTTGAGAACGGAGAGGATATGAGTATCAAGATCTTCTACTTGCACCGAGTGCAGGAGATGAGCATACCACAGGCAGTCGTCCCCACGAGCCGATAAAAATGTGTTGACTAATTGAGACTGAACCTTTTTGTCCTTAAAGACATGGCCCACATCTTCCTCTTCCATAGACTTCAGATCCAGCATATCCCTAGAGATCAAATCAGATAAGATTGTTGAATACCTCCTCTTAAGGATAATGGTTGCGACAATCCAGCCTCCAGCAAATATAACTGCCACAAGGGAAAGATACCGAGGGTGAACGAATCCTTCAGAGATCATGATAAAGCCCGAGCCTGCAAGGATTCCGATCCGCACAACCGTTCCCCTTAAAAACGGCAAGATTACCGTACGGTGAGATTTGGGAAACAAGCCCATTAAAACGGCCCTTGCCGGGTTGTTTATTGTGGTCCTTAGAACATTTGTGGATATTCGTGCATACATGGCAGAAAAAAGATCAAATCGCAATAATAAGGCAATGAATGCGAGCACATAATTAAAGGGATGGAACATAAGGGCAACAGGCAAGCCCCAGCGACTATATATCCTTCCAACAAACAGAAGGATAATCAGGCTAATAGTATTCAATACCCCTCGGAAGTAGCCAAAAAACGTGAGCATTCCCCCTTCAGTGGCAAATGTCTGGTTGATGGAGAAGTTGAACTGATAATTCAAGATGGGGATGACCACGTTGGGCATGAGGGTTATTATAATGAGGATTTTTAAGAGCTTTGACTCTTTAATGAGGGGTAAAACCTTCTTTATTTCATCTATGATTGAGGTTTGAGATCCCTTTTTCTTGGCCTTTTTTTCAGAGAGCAAGAGGGCAGGGAAGCGAGTACCCATCATTTTCACTACCATGGCACCCAGCAGAGTAATAACCAGATAGGCCAACATCAGGTTATCAAGAGATAGTGCCCGTGCCAAAAAAGGGGTCGCGAAACTGCCGATTACTCCTCCAAGAACCCCACCGGCTGTAATAAGTGGAAAGAGTCGTTTAGACTGTCTCGTGTTAAAAAGATCATTGGCCAGGTTCCAGAAGACCAGTGCGAGCAAAATTTCATATTGGGCCTTCAAGACAAAGAGTACGGGATAAAGGAGATCAAAGCCAAGAGGTATAACGAAGCGGAGCCCTGCTACGGACCCTCCAAAAACCAGGAGCATGTATGTTAAAAGTCGGCTTCCCGGGAGTCTCCCCATTAGGCCGGTAATAAGACCCATGATGAAAAAAGTGGATATGGAGTTGACAACATAAACGATAGGCAGGTACTCGACGCCATACCTTTTAAGAAAGGCGGTCTCTGCAAAATTATTGAAAAGGATGGTAGAGTTACGAATCAGGAAAAGGAGAAGTGCGGACCAGAGGAAAAGCCCTATTTCATCTTCGTAAACCTTGAGCCATTTGCCTAATAGTCTTACCATTAATGACCTCTAGGTTCTAGCCTATTTCCAGGATAAATGATTGTAGCCTTTTTAGCCCACGATACAGTCTATTCATGGCCCCCCTTCGCTATGGGCCTGATCAGCCACTTTCTGACGAACAAGCCTGAAACCTGTCGTTTGAAACCTGCTGCCGGGGTGGCCAGAATTACGATTAGCAGAGCGGCATGAATATCCATATTTGAACCAGCTTCCTCCCCGACGCACTCTCATAGTTCCTGAATCAGGGCCAAGAGGGTTTATTTTTGCGCTTATCGTATAATCTCCATACCAATCATGACACCATTCCCAGACATTACCGTGCATGTCATACAGCCCCCAGGCATTGGAATGGTAGCTCTTCACCGGGGCCGGCTGATCAATGGCCAATCCTCTTGATCTTACATAATCAAGACACTCACTCGACTTTAAGCTGTTATTATCATACATGGCTTTCTCACAATCAATGGTGTTCCCCCAGCTATAGGCAGTGGAGCTCCCTGCCCTACACGCATACTCCCATTCTGCCTCGGTGGGAAGTAGATACGACCATTCACTGAGGGCATTGAGCTTTCTGATGAAATCCATGCAATCGTGCCAGGAGACCTTCACTACTGGCATATTACCTGGTCCCTTACGCCGTCCAAAAAGTTTTTTCCCCATGAGAGCCCTCCACTGGGCTAAAGTGACTTCAGTAGTCTGTATATAAAAGGGGTTGCTGATACGTACCTTATGTTGAATTTCCCTTTTATCCCGATACGGTTCATTCAGCGGACTCCCCATGATGAAAGTACCTGCTGGAATCAAGACAAATTCCATGCCGAGAGAATTGCTATAGACCTTTTCAAAAGCAAAGATTCGGAGAGGAAGGGAAGTAGTGAGAATTATAAAGACGGTAAAGAATAGGATGAATACGTTACCTGGCCTTTTTATCATCTTGTCCATGGCATTACCCTCTCTTTCTTCTGGCAGTATATCTTCAACCCCTTCAGGTGAAGATTTTAAAAAATTTCAAAGGGTTTTGACAGAAATTGAATTATATGGTTTTTCAATAATATAATCGAAAAAGGGGTGGAGCGATAACCCTGTTTGTCCCCTGGGCTATGTATGGCTTATAAAGCCTTTTTCTCTATCAAAAGGTCCTCTGCTTTCCAATACGTTCAAGCTCACAGGAGAGTCAAAGAGAGAGACGAAAAGATAATTTTTTTCTTTTTGCCAAGGGGTTAGACAGAGAAAGCGCTGTTGCTTCAAAGGTCTTTCAAAGAACGCTGAATATTTCTATCTCCTCACTTTTGCCTCTTATCGGAGTATGGCCGAGGCTTTTAAACTCAAAATTTTTGCCCCTCAACAATTCCTTAGTCGCAATACTAATAAGGATGTCTGTTCCAAACTTCTTGTTCAAGTTCTGTATTCTGGATGCGAGATTAACAGCATCACCTACCATGGCGTACACAAGGCGCTTCGGGCTTCCCACGCTGCCGGCCAACACCACTCCTGTATGGATGCCTATGCCATGCCTTACAAGGTCTTCTCCTGCCTCCCTGCGTTTCCTGTTCAGGTCTTCAAGATGTTTCCTCATTTCCAGGGCGGACAGGATTGCCATCTCAGGGTGGTTAGGTTCGTTGATTGGAGCTCCAAAAACGGCCTCAATTTCGTCGCCAATATACTGCAATACTATCCCGTTATGTCTTATTATGACAGAGTGCATTTCGGTAAAATAGGCGTTCAAGAATCGTACCACATCCTTCGGGTCCTTCTTTTCAACGAAAGACGTGTAGCCCCGAAGATCACAAAACAGGATGGTCACCTCGCTCAATTCTCCTTCGAGGGAGATTTCTCCTTTCAAGATTTTATCGCTTACCTCAGGCGTGACATATTTTCCGAAGCTCAACTCGCAGAAATCTTTTTCTTTCAAACTGATCACCATATCGTTAGTTTTGGCGGCTATTATACCGAATTCGTCATTGCTGACCACGGGAACCTGCGTATGGTATTCTCCTTTGCTGATATCGTCCATAGCCTCCATTTGAATGGCAAGGATGTGCTTCAGGTTTTGGGAATATCGACCCAAGATAACCAAGCCCAATAAAACGAGCACAACGAATGTAAAGAGGGTTTCCTTGAAAACTCCTGAGTACATTTCGGGGCCGAGAACATCCTTATTTGTCAACAAGAAGGTGATGTCTTTGAATACCATCATCACGATAGTTATGGACATGGTCAGCAGCGTAATAACAAAGAGAAAAATCATTTTGTTACTGACTGAAAAAATTCTTTTTGGAGGTGTGGGTCTGTTGAGTTTTGCTGTCTTAAGCAACACCATGATACGCTTTTCTGTGGATAAAAAACTCAACATTCCCCCGAAAAGGCCAAAAGAGAGGCAGGCAAACAATATTCTTGCACCTGTCAGTATGGGGGCTTTAAAATAGATCAAATACAGGGCAGCAATAAGCGTCCCGGCGACCAGCCATGCCAACAGATCTGCCACGAACTCACGCCATGGCAGAAGGTAAAGGGGCTTATTCAGAGACTGGGCCTTGCCTAACTCCCTGATAGTCTTCTTGTGAAGGTAGCATCTGAAAGGCAGAACAAGTAACACCGGAACCAGTACATTGATTGAGGCCTTTGAATACCCGAGGCCTGCCTGGAAGGGTCAGGCCTGTGCGCCGTATATGATAAGGATAAAGCAAAAGACAAGATATGTGAAGATCAGTCCCGGCATAAATAGCATCTCCTAAAGGTTTTTCGAACAACCTGCCCGGTCGCAGCAGGGAAGGAGTGTGCCACGTGCAATAACCGATTCATATCACAAATAGTCTCTTTTGCAAAGGAGTAAGTTCCCTATAAAGATTCCATTACAAGGCTATACTCCCGCAACCAATCGGGTAAAGTTTTCAATTACTCAATAATGCGGTAGATTTAGAATTGACACACAACTATAATTTCCTTATTCTACCTTTCTTAAAAGAGGGCATTGTATCAAAATTGAGGCCGAGTTAGAGGGGCTGCACGGTGACTTAGCCAAAGGGAGCCAACCCATGCACAAACCAGGTTCGTTTCATATCCTCCTGGTTCACCCACCAGTCAAAAGTCCGGCTGCGCCTCCTTTGGCTCCGGCCCAGGTGGCGGGGCTCTTGGCTGGTTCGGACCTGTCGCTTGAGCAGTACGATGCCAATCTGGACTTCTTTCTCAACCATTTTCTGACCCCTCAAAGGCTGACCGGTTTTGTGGATCTGATTGAAAAGAGGGGAAAACAGGGAATAGTTAATGATGCCGACCCCTTTTTCATCTCTCTCTTTGCCAATCTGGACACAAACTCTGAACAGTGGGCGCGTAAGATCGCCGGCGTTAGACACAACCTCGAACTTCTCAGAACAGAGGATTTCTATAGGCCTGAATTTTGCCTCACTGCCCTTAAGAACATAGGTGATCTTCTGGATCTTGCCTCCCTGGCTTATTATCCCTCCCGCATACAATGGGGGCACTTTTCTAATCCTGACGGGCAGAACGTATCCCAGGCGCACAGTTTCGTCGAGGATTATGAGACCAACCCCTTTCTGCCCTTTTGCCAGGATGGACTGGCTTCCAGGATTGTGAGAGTAAGACCAGGCCTTATAATCCTGTTCGTGTCTGCCCCGGACCAGGTGCTTGCTGCGCTCACTATAGCCTGCTTCTGCAAGAAACAGTATCCCAGGCTCCATGTGGCTTTGCGAGGTTATCGTGAATTGTTAGCAGGTACTGAGGAGTATGGCGATAGCCTGCTGCCAGAAAACGACCCACAGGCGCTTTGTGAACTGATAGCCAGACTGACAGAGTCCACCATCGTAGGAGATTCAGCAGGTCCTGACTTCAGTGGTCTGCCGCTGAAAGACTATCTGGCTCCGGCAGTAGTGCTGCCTTTTGAGGAGCTATCTGGCTTCAAAGAGAATGTAACGCCACCCTCACGACTCATGGCCCACCTGGTAAAGCAGGAGCAAAGTTGTGGTGCGAAGGGCTTTCTCAGCAAAGATGCGCATCTAACGCCGGCATATATAGCGAAAATGGCTGGTGAGATGGCAGAGGAGCGCCCATCCTTTTGCATAGGCCTACAATGTGCTCTGAATGCCTCAACCGGCACCGAGAAAATGGCTGCGGCCTACGAGGCAGGGGTACGGCTCATACAGTGGCGAGATCCAACAGGTGAACTTACCTCCCTCACCACGCTCTTGTGGGATGTTTCCAGGGCAGACATATGGAACCACGTGGTGATAGCGGCAGAACAGGAGAGCAGCCTGGCACAGGGGCTCATAGATTTTATGGCAGCAAACCCCAACATAGTACATTCCTGGATTCAACAACAGCCCTGCATCCCACCCTTTGGTTGCCCTGCAGAGCAGACTGAAAAATCATCAGCGGCCTATATACAGGTAGCAACGTTGCCTGGCCAACCACTGTGGCGAAGACTAAATGAACCGGTCTATCAGCTGCTTTATCTCGATAGGCACGGGGTTAAAAAGGTAATGCGCTGGCGAGTGCGGGATGACGGGTACTCGGTCTACTCCCTCGGTCAAAACATTACCTACCATTTCGTTACACCTCATGAACTCCCGCCAGGATACCTTGATGAGATCTGCCGGATGGTAGAGGCAGGGGGATCGGTGGAAACAAGGTGGGTACGATATAACCTGGAGCGAGCCTTTTTAATCGGATACGTCATGGAGGAAGGCATGATCGTGGGAAACTCAAGCCTGAAGTATCCCAGGTCTGAGTATGTGGAGGCTGTTAATAAGCAGTCCGGCCTCGATCTCACTGACTACCTGGAACGCGGCTATACATCGGTACGGCCCGAATATCGGGGCATGGGGATCGGCACCACGCTTTTGGAAGGCCTGACCGCACGGGTCGGCAAGAAAAAGGTCTACTCCATCATTAGCTCGGATAATATAGCCACCCAGAAGATAGCCCTGCGCAATAAGACCAAGCAGGTAGCCACCTTTTATAGCGAACGCCTGGGCAAAGAGATAGGCGTATGGATACCGGCCTGGATGATAGAGGATTAAGCCGGTCATTTGGTACAAAGTAGGTAATGTCAAAAGTTGTATGAAGAAACGGAAACTGATATGAAAAATGGAAATAGATCAGCAGTAGGACAGGCGTCTCGCCTGTCTGAACTTACGTGGAGGCGACATCTTCCCCATTATCAACTCTCTTCAGGTTACTATTTTATTACATTTTCTACCCATGACAGATTCCCATTACAGCCATCACAAAAAGACTGTGTCTTTAATGCCATTTGCTTTTTAGACAGTAAGAAATATGAACTTTATGCCGCTGTGGTATTGAATGACCATGTCCATATGATAATAAATCCTTTTGAGTCATTACCTAAAATAATGCACAGCATAAAAAGCTTTACTGCCCATGAGATTAACAAGATGTTAGAAAGAAAAGGCAATGTCTGGCAAAACGAAAGTTATGATAGGGTTATAAGAAATGAGGATGAATTCTTAGAGAAGCTCAATTATATTGCAAACAATCCTATTAAGGCAAATTTGGCAAGGCGATACGAAGATTACGAATGGTTATACATAAAAGGATGGATAAAAGACGACTAATAGACAGGCGAGACGCCTGTCCTACTGATTTGCGAGACGCCTGTCCTACTGATTTGCGAGACGCCTGTCCTCCTGATAAGGGGGCAAATTAATTTGAAACAACTCATTGAAGATAAAGGATATTTTAAGAAGTTACTAAAAACCTTTTTACAATAAGGCCGAATGCGTGACAAGCCATGGGTATGAACATTGGAATCATCACGGTCAGGGACCATACTTATCACCCCAACCGAAGGTTGCAGGAGGCGGCAGATGAGCAGGGGCACCGGATAACACTGGTTCATCCTTACCACGTGTGGCCCGGACTTGAGGATGGGAAATTAACTCTGGTAGGTTTGCCTGGCATGGCCTCCCTGGATGTAGTGCTTCCCCGGCAGGGTGCCACTGTGGGGGACTCCTGCTTGGCCCTGATACGCCATTTCAGCCTGATGGGTATTCCGGTGGTGAATGATCTGGATTCCATACGTCTGACCAAAAACAAGTTTCTTACCTTGCAGGCCCTGGTCAAGGCCCGTATCCCGGTCCTTCACACTGTGTTTGTTAATTCGGCGAAAGGCTTTCACGAGGCCCTCATCCGTTTGGGAGGGTACCCAGTAGTGGTCAAGCAGGTCAGCAGTCGACAAGGGGAAGGGGTTATTCTGGTAGAGAAAAAGTGTAATGAGGAGGCGGTTACTCGCAAACACCTGGACAAACGCAAGGGTTTGTTGGTGCAGCACTTCATTCCTCCGGCGGGTCGACAGGATATCCGGGTCCTGGTAGTGGGCAGGAACATAGTGGGGGCCATGGAACTTCACCCAAAGAAAGGAGACTTCAGGGCAAACTACCACCTGAGTAAAGAGAGCAGACCCAGAGATCTCACGCCAGAACTTACGAGAATTGCTCTCAGGGCTGCGAATGCAGTAGGCCTTGAAATCGCAGGGGTTGATTTAATTGTAGATAAAAATGGTCGAGTCAGTGTGATTGAGGTAAACTATTCCCCGGGTTTTAAGGGCCTGGAGGCCGCTACGGGCTTAGACATCGCGGGCCGAATTGTGGGTTACGTGGCTGACACTTACGGCGGAAGCAAGCACGTTTAGGAATGATATCATGCGTATATCTAACCTCACGGTAATACAAAGGGAAAAATGGGTGCGTGTGACTGCAATTGTCACGTGGGAGGATTGTGATCAGCCGGCTCGGGAAGTATTTATTGAAACAGAAAAAGAATTTGGAGATGATATATCCTGTAATCCCCATGCGTTTTTGGTTGGGTGTATTATCCCAGCCATGCATTTTGGCGAAAAGAGAATTCTTTTAAATGCTGAAATATGTCCCAGTTTACGAGAAGGTTTGCAAACAGTGATGTCCTTGATGAAGGAGTGGTCTAATGGAGCATACAAGCCTTTGAGCATAGAAGCGAAGACACATTCTGTATCTGCCCACTTACATAAGCAAAGGCGGGCAGGACTCTTCTTATCTGGTGGAATAGATTCCCTTGCTGCATTGCGAGCTAACAAACAGATTTACCCTGAAGAGCATCCCGGATCAATAAAAGACTGCTTGCTTGTTCATGGTTTTGATATTGGAGGTGTTATAGAAAGAGGGATGAAATACCATGTTTTTGATCGGGCCAGAGCTGCGCTTTCGGCTGTGGCAAAAGATACAAATGTGACACTCATCCCGGTGTATACTAATATCAGACACTTATGCGATGAGCGAGATCTTTGGCTGGATAAATTCTTCGGGGCTGTTCTTGCATCAGTAGGGCATGCCTTTGCCTCCAGGCTTCATTTAGTCTATATAGCATCATCGTATGATATACCCAATTTAGTCCCGTGTGGTTCTCACCCTCTCTTGGATCCAGAATACTCCAGCTTTGATTTGAGAATCAAACTCTTGGGACTTTCACTATCCAGACTGGAGAAACTCAGATTAGTGGCTGATTGGGATGTTGCCTTTCAGAATTTTAGGGTATGTTTGGCAAATGTAGCCGATCGGCTGAACTGCGGAAAATGTGAGAAATGTGTTCGAACCATGACCGAACTGATAGCGATTGGGGCGCTGGATAAAACACACGCATTTGTTGAAAATGATGTCTCCCCCGAACTTTTCTCAGGTTTTAAAATTACAATCAGACATCGAGCACCGTTTTATGAGGAGATGCTTCCGTTTTTAAAAGAGCGCGGTCGAGATGATCTGGTGCGAACAATTACAAGAATGCTCCAAGATTGATGTTCTCGCAAAAAGTCCTTTTACTTGCTCATGATGCCCATTGTGGGATTCATGAAATGCTTCGCTCATCGCCAAAAACTCGGCCTAAGGTCCTGAGAAGGAGCATGTGTATGTCTTTTTTTGTCAAATGCCCAAAACAAAGGCCCGTTCAGGGGCGTTTCAAAAAGGTGCAGATGTACGGAGCAATAGAAGACAAGGGCACGTTGCTTTGCACCATTTTGAAACGGCCCACTCCTGTGAATGTATAGGGCATTACAAAAAAAGACATACACATGCTCCTCAAACCCGCCCGGCATCGCGAGGCCTCAGCCAAGGCGGACGGGCAGTTTGGCGATTTTAATCCGCCTGAGGCGGATTAACCCTCAGCATTGTATGAATCACTTTCCAAAAGTGGCCAAAATCGCTCGCAAAAGACTTTTTACGAGTGAGTCACAATTAATTTTTTTGCAAATTTTTTCTGATACTTGCCATACCTTCAAGCTTGTAATGCTTTATATCACGATATAGGCTAATAATATCTCCTGCTTCTTTGTTTAACTCCTTTTGTTTTTTGCTTATTTCAACATGAAAACCTTCATAAAATGGCCCTAATGCTATACCTTTCCCTTTATGCGTATCATGGACCTTTGTATGTGGATGGGCAAAAAGCCACCTCATTTGTACTGTCGTAATAGAGTTCTCAGGTACACACTCCATGAAATTTTTCATTTCTCTGATATCATCTTCAATCAAGTTATCCCAGCCTAATATAAGATTTGCATTCACACGTATTCTATTACTCCTGCATAAAGAAAGAAATTCTAATATTTCATCCGTATTACACCCTTTATCAATATATCTCAACATACGATTAGACGGGAACTCTATGCCAAAACCTAACACACAATGTGGAAATTCACCATTATGCTTATGTAATGCCTCCTTTAATGCCTTGTTCTCTGCTTTAGCAGGCCTCATAAACAGTCGGTACTCCAGATCATCCCTACAGGGTAGTGCAGGCAGCACTTCTCGTATATAAGGTATTGTTATAGATCCTGTATTTAAACGAACTATTTTCGTTCCATTGTGCTCTATGTCTTGAAATTCAAAATTCATATCCTTTCTTTTCCTGAATAGGTCTTTTGCATGTAAGGCTATGTTACAGAATATACATTTAGCCCAATAACATCCGTTATCTAATGTATATGAAAAGTAAATTTTACTATCATCCGGCACAAATTCAGGTACATCAAGTTTCCATTTTCCAGAAAAGTTTACAACTCCAAACCAATCCTCTACACTCTTGCCAGTTATTTCTAAGTTTGATGACAACATATTATGGCTATCAATTGTAAAATAAAGAGGATTCCAGCCTTTAGAATCGATTCTTCTTTCTGCTGCAACAGGGCCACCTACTATAAACTTAATATTAGGATATTCTTTTGCCCATATATACGATTGATATAAATGGTTTGTATAGATAGCGCTTATATAGACGGTTCCCTTATTAATAGGCAATTCTCTATTAGCATATGTCTCATCGAGGAACCATTTTTTACGCTCTACCTCATGTTCGGTCCAATAAAAATCTCCTTTGCTTTTACAGAGATCATACGTGTCTGAAAAACCATTACATAAATCAAAATATGCACTCTTTGTTTTATTATAAAATTGTACAAATAACG
>Ga0315545_1001229_pt1 | contig 25573 bp, 28 predicted proteins | sample SalMarSW160210MG_FD_203096 | JGI IMG/M metagenome (GOLD analysis project Ga0315545, IMG submission 203096) | Salt marsh sediment microbial communities from the Plum Island Ecosystem LTER, Massachusetts, United States - Salt Marsh Sediment SW1602-10 ...
CAAGGCTGTCGTTACGTGCGTTGATTCAAGGGCCCTTGATAAAACTTTCATTGGCCGATCCATTGACAAGCAATTTTTGTCTGAGCTTCCTGCTTCGGTTGACTGCTGTGGAGAAAATGGAGAATATCATTCTTTCGTTTATGATGGGCCAATATTTAATCAGCGGATATCCCACCAAACAGGGCAGGTCGTTTTGAGAGACAACCGCTTCTATTATCTTGATTTGATACCTCTTTTTGATTGAGACTTGTCCCAGGCGATGGCTTCTGTAAAATAGCCGCTGTGGATGCAGCAAAATCGAATCAAGCTTTCAAACAAGCCGTAACGCTCGCAATTCGCGGTTTGAATCACCTGCTCTGGCCTGCGGTCTGTATAAATTGTTCCCAGAGCATCGCTGAAATTGACAACGGTCTCTGCCATAATTGCTGGAGTGAGCTTTTAATCTGCACCGCCGGCGATTACTGTCAGCGTTGCGGACGGGATGCAAGCAAATTTGGCATATTACATGGAGCCTGTCCCAACTGTCAGGGCAAAGAATTCCATTTCGACCAGATAGCACGAGCAGGTGTTTATTCAGAATCCCTCCAGAAAATGATTTTGGCTTTTAAGAAAGGTCGGACAGAGCTTGATTCGGTACTGGGAGATCTGGCAGATTCTGCATTGCAGGGCAGTGGCTTTTACAATGACTTTGACTTGCTTGTACCTGTTCCATTACATTGGACAAGACGCCTTGCCCGTGGATACAATCAGTCCCTGGTCCTGGCTAAGAAACTTGAGCACCCAACGGCAAGAATCAGCACCAATCTTGTGCGAATTCGCCGGACTAAATCACAGCCGACGATGGCAAGTCCTACCGCCCGTGCGAGAAACGTGGCTGGTGCCTTTGCAATTCGATACGGACACAATTTTTCTGGTAAAATAGTGTGTCTTATCGATGACATCAAGACTACCGGCGCAACGTTAAATGAATGTGCGAAGACATTGAAAGAGGCCGGTGCATTAAAAGTTTATGCCCTGGTTTTAGCCGTCGCGGGTCAAAAAAAGTGAAACTGTTTAGCCGGCGCCGTTCCGACGACTGTTAAATCCTACAGTTTCTCGTACTTTATCACAGCTCGGTAAAGGCCATTGATGCGTTTACCATCGACGATTGTGGGAGAGTATTTTTCATTGCGTGGTTGAAGTCGTACCTTGTTGTCGGGATCAAAAAACACTCTCTTGAAAGTTGTTTCATGAGGCATCGTAAAACGTACAAAACAATCATCACCGCTATGCACTTCAGCTGCCGGTGAAAAAATGACAATGTCGCCTTCTCTATACTTCGGCTCCATCGAATCACCGACTACACGCACAGCAAAAGCATTCGGGTCGTGCAGATCCGGACAGCGAACATAGTCATCGGCTATGCCCGCAGGATAATCGAGGTCGTCGAAATCGGTAGGATAGCCTGCTGCGACTTTATTTATGACCGGCACGAGCCGACCAGCCGCCAACGGCGATTTGACCTGTTCAACATCCAGAGCACCTTCAGAAACAAGAGCAGCCAGTTCACTTGGATTTGTTTTCTTATCAATAAGATTCCGAATGAACTTTCGCCATTTGAGGTTCTCTGCTTCTGTCGATTCATATTGCTGACGGATGTCAGACGGCATCCGCTCTATATGGGCTATATGAAGCAATAAGCCTGGCTCAAACTCGAGGATTTTTTCGAGCTTAGTCAGCAACTCATCACCGGGTGGATTTTTCACCTTTCCGGTCTCTATCGTTGATAGATAAGGCTTGGAAAAGCTAATCCGGTTGCTGACCTCATCCAGTGTAAGGTTCAGCTCCTCCCGTCTTTTTCTTATTATTTGCCCAAGTGACATAGGGGTATTTTCCCCTTACAACTTGACTTCGACAAGCTCATAATCGCTGCTTCCAAGACCAATCCGCTCGGCGTGTTCAATCTGATAGAGTGGATTAAGATTTCTGTTACTCAGAAGTTTCTGCAAGTTTTTCCCTGCTTTTTGTTCTACCATATCCAGTGCCGCCTTATCCACCGCCACAGGATCGGCCGAGGCAATTATGCCGATGTCATCGACAATTTTAGGCATATTTGCCGTGCCAAAGCAATCACAATCTTTGGTGACCGACAGTATGAAGTTAAAGAATGCAGCTCTTTCTTCTTTACCTTTTAGCGCACCAAGAGCGTATTCTGCAATACCTTTTTGCAGCACTTCTACTTCCTCACCCCAGTTACATTTAACAGCTTTGAACCTGCACACCGCCAAACACTCTGCACAGCCGATACATTTATCCTGGTCGATACGTGCTTTGACTTCATCGAGCGTAATTGCATCGGCAGGACAATGCTCAAAGCACAGACCACAGCGTGTGCAACCGTCACCTATGCTGAGTTTCAACGCCGCGTGCTGTTTCATTTTTCCCTTTATACTCGCACAGCCCATCCCAAGGGTCTTGAGTGTGCCTCCCATACCTGTCGTCATATGCCCGGTCATGTGTGCCACCGAAAGTAATGACTGACACCGCTGTATGCCGGATGCGATGAAGGCTTCTCTTTCGAGTTGCCCGTCAATCTTTACAACAGCCTCGGACGTTCCAAGCAGCCCATCGCTTACGATAAAAGGCACTCCAAGACCATCGATGCTGAAGCCATGCTCCGACGCAAGCACCATGTGGTCGATGGCATTGCGTCGCCGACCCATGTATAGGGTGCTTGTATCTGTTAAAAATGGTTTTGTTTCCAATGCCAGCAACTCGTCCACCAAACCTTTGATAAACGGAGCAGGGATGTGTGTATTGTTATTACCTTCGCCGACGTGAATCTTAATAGCGGTTATATCGTTTTTGCGAAAATAGCTTGCAAAACCGCCAGCCTTGAATAAGCGACGAGTCTTCTTAGCGATGGCCTGCGAACCATCATTCATCGAGGCCTTGACAAAATACACTTTAGAGCTCATAGAAACACCATTTGAAATTGGATAGATTCATTTGGTAATTTACTAACGACCACCCTGCCAAAGCTGTGCACCAATTATATCGCTTCTTAAATCCGACGCAAGAGGAGCTCAAAAAAGCGCATGCTCAAATAGTATTTTGGCACCAAGAGCGATAAGAACCAGCCCTCCGATAGCCTCGATCTTACCTTCAAAGAAGTGCCCGATGGTTTTACCTACATAAGCACCAAGATACGATAATACAAATGTAACCAGCCCGATGACAGTAATTGCAAAGGCCAAAGGCACTTTCAACAAGGGCAGCGTTATCCCTACTACGAGCGCATCGATGCTGGTGGCAACAGACAGAGTCAACAGAACAATCATGTTTGACGGATCATAGTTTTTTCCCACAGTCTCTATCTTGAAGGACTCATATAGCATTTTGGTTCCAATAGCAATTAGAAGCGCAAAGGCTACCCAATGGTCATAACTGGCGATATAGGCTCTTATAGTTAGCCCTGCCAGCGACCCGACCAGAGGCATAAACGCCTGGAAACCTCCGAAGAAAACCGCCATTCGCAGGGCGTGCGCCACTTTCAACTGCCTGTACGCAGCACCACTGACAATAGAGACCGCAAAGGCATCCATTGCCAATCCTACGGCAATAATTGTGATCGTGACTAAACTCATAACTGCTTGAACCGGATTATGCATCTGGAGATATCAATAGCTGAGTCAGCGAGTTCTATGGCTTGCACGACTTACATGGCCTTTTGCCAGCCTCGATAGCCTCCTCCCGGCTGGAGTAGCTGACAAGATTTTCCGGTGAAATTCTTTCGGCCCAACGACAATCTGGCCTGTGAAACACTTCGCTGTTTTTGGATGCGATATATTTGTATTCAACTACTGCAGATTTATTGGCTGAGCCAACTTGTTTCTGATGCGATGCCTGGACTTCATTTGCGTCCGGGGGCTGATTACTCGATGGATTCACCTGGCGATAGGCCTCGATAAAGGCTTCGACCTGATCCAGAGCCACATCGGTAACTTTGACAGGTATATTTTGCAAAGTTGCTACTTTTATTACCGGATCGGTCTTCCAGACATCAGTTTTGAAAGCAGATATCCATTTTGGCTCTGCCAGATTAACTGCTCTTGATAATGACGTCTGAACAAAGAATATGTGTTGTTGTGAATCATTAAGTTTGAAGATTTCTATAAAGACTCTAAGCTCCGGAATCTTTGCAGATTTGAATACTAAGTTACGCATTTCAATATTTCGATTCTCAAACCTTTTTGTAAGAACCTTGCTTTGTTCTTCAGCAATAGTTTTTTCTGTTTCTATTTTAATACCGGCTTCCCGGAGCTTCTTTTCTATCCTTGCCCGTAGCTGCTCAGGGATTAAACCGTATTCGTTAGGATCGGCGTGCAATGGGATAAATGGCATTGGCACAATCGAGATATATATTTTGTTTATGTTAATAAGGGCCCGGTTATCGTGAGTGGCCAGGAAGTCCCAGTTTTTGGGTCTTGGTGACTGTATCTGCCCCCAAGCTGCCATATAAGCAAAAAGCCCAATAGCAATTATGGAGATAAAATATCTCTTTTTTAGTTGCATTTTCTGCCCCATCTACAGATTAAGCTTTTTACGCTATTAAAGCAAAAGCCTGGGTTACGTCCATTCCCTCCTTGATGCCGAGGCCTTGGGCTTTTGCGTTGGCTTTTGTAATCTTACGATTTGGAAAACGCTCCAATGTCCCTATAGGATTTTCTGGTGTGCTTTCTACAATTGCCGCCGCAACACCGTATCTCTCGCACGCCTCAACATCGATCGCAGGACAGGCTAAGAATCCCTTTGAACCTGCCACTAATAAAATATTAAAACCGACCCATTTAGCTTGAACGCCCTCCACCAAGCCACTCGGCGTTTGATATGTCTTAGTGTGGATTTCCATAATCAGTTCTCAGAGAAATGTGTTTTCTAAAACTACAGACTGGCCACTGTTAGACGACATTCATTTAGACAGGTTTGCCGAGATGCTCCTGGAGCTCCGAGAGCTTTTCTTCGAGCAGTCCTTTGGTCTTCGTCTCGACATTCAGACGCAGTAGAGGTTCTGTATTGCTTGGACGGCAATTAAACCACCAATCTTTATATCCAACTGTAACACCATCCAAATAGTCGACTTGCCCGTCGTTGTAACGCTTGGCAAGTTCATCCATCTTGGTTTGTTTATCATCGACCATAAAGTTCAGCTCTCCACTGTTATAATATCTCCGCAGTGGTTTGATCAGCTCACTGATAGGTGCCTTTGCGATACTTATAATGTTCAATATGTACATCAGTGTTATCATAGCTGAATCGGCACAGTAGTTGTCGCGGTAGTAAAAGTGACCGGATAGCTCGCCACCGAATACAGCATGAGAATCTCGCATCGCCTTTTTCATAAAAGCGTGCCCAACTCGTTCTCTTCGAGGCGTGCCGCCATGCTTGATAATCTCTTCGACAACGACTCTGCTGCTTCGCAAATCATAAACAATCGCTGACTTTGGTCGCTCGCTTAAAAAATACGGCACCATTAACGCGGTTATTAAATCACAACTAATTGTTGAACCTTTCTCATCTACCATCACCAATCTGTCAGCATCACCATCGAAGCAGATACCAAGGTTGCACTTTTTCCCTTTCACCGCCTTTTTGACTTGAGACAGGTTCTTTTCAATAAGTGGGTCGGGATCATGTTTGAATTTGCCGGTGTGTTCAAAGTTGAGCGAGACAATCTCCAGAGGCAGCTTACCAAAAACCAGTGGAACCATCTTTCCAGCCATTCCGTTTGAAGCATCAATGCTAATCTTCAACCGTTTGACATTCGGCCTCAAGAATCTTAGTACATGCTTTTTGTATTCTTCGGTCAAGTCCGTTTTATTGTACGAACCTGTAGATTTACCCTTAGTGTGAAGCAGCGCCGTCGCGATATGCTTTATGTCACTAAGACCGGTGTTGACTCCAACCGGCACCGCACCTTGACCGGAAATCTTAAAACCATTGTACTTAGCCGGGTTGTGCGAAGCTGTCACTTGCACTCCACCAGCCGTCTTAAGATGATTGATTGCGAAGTACATTTGCGGCGTATCAATTAATCCAATGTCAATTACATTTACGCCGCTGGAACGTATTCCTTCTATAAGCGCCTGAGCCAAATTTTCGCTATGTTTCCTCATGTCACGACCAACACATAGCGAGTTGCTGTGAGCCTGTCCCCGCTCAAAGCCATGAACCAAAGACGGTAAAAATCTTGCTGTGGCAAAGCCTATCTTCCAAGCATCTTCTTCACAGAGCTGATCCGGATAGATTCCTCTTATATCATACGCCTTGAAGATGCTGTGGTCCATTTCCACAAATCCTTATGTGCTTCCCTTTTAATTGGCAGTCAATGCCCAGGCTCCTTCCAACTTCAGTAGCGGCCAAGTTTATCAATTTGCCGACACACCTGCAAGCGCTATTTATCCATCCCACTGCACGTAAAATAAGAGCTTGACAACCACTATTGCATACATGGATAATCTAATTATGTTTTCAAGCATGATTCCGCTGGTTCAGATAGATACTTTTTCATAGGAGGCTAAGATGCCGGAGTTTGGAAGTCCGTTTTCGGGGATGAAGGCTGATCGCAAGGTAACAAAAGAAGAACTAATACGAGCGATACGCTTTATAGTCGCAGCCGAGTACGAAGCCGTCCAGCTATATATGCAGTTGGCTGAATCGACCGACGACAAGCTGGCTAAGGAAGTGCTTATAGATATAGCGGATGAAGAGCGTGTCCATGCAGGGGAATTCCTGCGCCTCCTCAAACACCTCGCACCCGATGAAGAGAAATTCTATGAAGAAGGACGAGAGGAAGTGGAGGAAATGATGGAAAAACTTGGCATCAAGCCATAAGACCCACACGTGCACAATTAACCTTGCTCTTGCTCTTATGCGCTTATGCTCTTGTGCACTTCTTATAAGGAGATGACATTATGGATATCAAAGTGTCCAGTTCTGCTTTCCCAGACGGTGGTATGATCCCAGCCAAGTACACTTGCGATGGAGCTGATGTGTCACCGCCGCTGAAGTGGGACTCGGTGCCCGATGGTACCAAAAGTATTGCGCTTATATCCGACGACCCTGATGCCCCGATGGGTACCTGGGTACATTGGGTCCTGTTCAACCTGCCAGTCGATGCCAGAGAACTGCCTGAAAATGTTCCTACCAATGAGACCTTGCCGAATGGAGCCAAACAGGGCACAACCGGTTTTGGCAGGACAGGCTACGGCGGACCCTGTCCGCCGAGCGGTACACATCGATACTTCTTCAAGATTTACGCATTGGATACGGAACTCGATTTGGAAGTTGGTGCCAGAAAACGCGATTTGCTCCGAGCGATGGAAGGTCATATCCTCGCCGAGGGGCAGCTAATGGGCAGATACAAAAGGCAATGAAAACCTACAAATAAATTCAGAGCTAAATGTTTAGCCTGTCCATAAATTGCGGAATTTTTCATCTTGATTAAGGGAGATTTGAAAATGATTACCTCAAAACTTTTAAGAAGCTCGATTGTGGTAGGATCGCTGATTATCTTTGTATTTGTTGCAGCGGTATTCGCACAAAGTCCGGGCAATCCGACCAGCGATGAGCTGCTTCGTATCGTTCCTGCCGAAAGTCTGTTCTGTGTCAGAGTGAACAATCTCGATCAAACTCTTGGTCAAACAGATCAATTCTTGACCGGCGTATCCCCTGCGCCAATGTGGCTGTCAATGATAATACGAGGGCATTTAGCGAAACTGTTGGGAAGCCCTGAGTTAACCGGTGTGAATATGAATGGCAGTTTTGCGGTATTTGGAACGATAGCGCCTGGCGAGCCCGTAGGAGAAGATCTGATTTCTATACTTATTCCCGTTACAGATTACCAGCAGTTGGTCAGCGAAAATCCCAATATAACGCAGCCGGATGCGAATGGCGTTTCCAAAATGACAAGCGGCCCAATCTTAATACAGGTTGGTAACTTCGCTTTGCTTAAATGGCAGAAGTGCTACGACAAACTAATTGAAACCGCAAAATCAATATCATCCGCTTCATCGGCTGGACTAGCAAGTGTTCTCGATGATGATGAACTGAACAAGGCTATGAAGGAACCGATCTGGGCGCATGGAAATATCCAATTAGCCTCCAAGACCTTCGGGCCTTTGCTGCTCGGCAAGATCGAAGAAACGAAAGCAATAATAAGTGGTGAAAAGCCGAGAAGGCGAACGAAAATTGACGTAAATGACCTTACGGTGTGCTATATGGCCGATGCAAATCGAGATGGCAAATTGACAACTGATGAACTTGATCAGCAAATTAAGAAGTTGAAGAAAGAAATGGACAGCTATGAGCGGGTAATGCAATCAACGATTGAGCAGATTGAGCAGCGCAAGAACCAGTTGAATGCGATGGATCCCGATAGCCAGGACAAACTTAATGCACTCGAACAGCAGAGCGCAAAGATAGAGAAAGAAGTAAAGGAAAGCAGGTCGAGTAAGCAAGAGGCAATTAATAGGCTTGAGCGGATAAAAAGCAAGCTGACTGATATGGGGCCCGATCAGAAAGCAGAAATTCGCGAGCTCACCCGGCAAGTCGAGGAAGTAAAAGACCAGCCAAATAAAATGGATAGTCGCATGCAAGAAAACTTGGCCAATGTAATGGATATGTATGCCGGCGTTCTTGACTTGTTGATGAAGGAAACAAAGTCTTTGAATGTGGCAGTTACGCCTAAGTCAGATGTTCTAAATATCACCAGCGCCATCTCAGCACTACCCGGCACAGAGATGGCTGATATGTTCACCGCTGATACTGCTGTAAAACAAAAGAATGAACTATTGTACTATCTCCAAGATGGGGCGGTAATGAACGCTTCAGGCAAAGTAGCTGGAAAACTCAACGCCAAAGCGATGGACTTTTTTGCAACAATATTGACTAAAGATATGAATGCCGTGGACGTTGAGAAAATGAAAAGTTTTGCCTCTGATATTGCGACCGTCTTCAGTGGTAACGACGCAATGTCATTTTCCGTTGACCCGAATAATAAGCCTCCTTTTGCCATGAAGTACGTTATTGAGCTCAAAGATAAAGATAAATACGATAAGCTAATTGAACAGGGTATTGAGCTGTTTAACACAGGAGGCATTGCTGATTTTTATAAGAACTTTGGCATGGAAACCAGCTTTACGATCAAGCGTGGCGTTGATAATTACAAAGGTCTTTCTATAGATTCGACAAATTGTATCATGAAGTCAACCGAGCCTAATTCACCACAGGGACAGATGATAAATGCTATGTACGGTGAGGGATTCGAGTATCGATGGACCTTTGTTAATGGAATGCTTGCAGCCGTTATGGGTGAGAATATAGATGCGGCTATGCACAAGCTGATTGATGAGGTAAAGGCTGGCGGCCCCAAGGAATTGGCCAGTGAAATAAAGTCTGCTCTAACGCTGATTCCTGATGCCGGCCAGGCCGATTTTGTGGGAACGTATAATTTTCTGCGGTGGTTTAAAATAATTGGTTCTTTGATGCCTGTACCTACCCCGATGCCGAAAATAGATATTCCTACTAAGAGCAACATCGCATTTGCCGGTAAGATTGGCCAAGGCAAAATGACATTTGAAATTGCTCTTCCGAAAGAACACTTAATAGAAATGATGGGGATGTTTCAGCAGATGCAACAGCAGCAGAGGGCAACAATAGGAGCTAATCAGGCCACTGCTATGAATTTAAGGGGGATAGGGAAGGCCTGCTTAATATACGCAAATGATTACGACAGCTTACCAACAAACCTGCTGGAGCTTGCTGAGAAAAATTATGTTCGCAAGGTCGATGTTCTTGAATCACCGCGTAAGCCGAAGGATTTTGATGGCCCCAGCTACATATACATTTCCGGTCAGACTACAGCAATGCCCCCAGATAATATTGTTGTTTACGAAAACCCGGAGTTCTGCAGCGACAAGATCAACGTTTTATTTCTGGATGGTCACGTTGAGGCAATGAAACCGGATGAATTTTTACAGAAGCTCGAAGCAACTTACAGACGGCTCGGCAGAGAAATGCCCGACATTAAATTCAAGGATGCCACGAAACCTACGAGATAAAAGTGAGAGATTGCGTTCGGCAGGACGATCCAGTAAGGGTAAAAAATAGTCAGAAGTTTTTGAGTATGGCCGCGGTGTGGATGGCAAGCAGCATTAGATAATCCAGATCCGCCAGAGTGTATGGCTCGTGGTTTGTGTCATTATCAACGTATACGACACCATAGGAACCTGCTACACCAACAATCGGTGCTATCATCGCTGAGCGGATATGCTGCTCTTCTACTTGAACCGGTACCTGCGGCACGAGCACAAATTCAGGCTTATCTACTGCTTGATTAACCAATTGCTTAAGCCCTATTTCATCTAAGCGTATTTCTTGGCCAGCATGATCCTTGCCTGCATCGGCGGCCATTGAGCCATCAGGTTCACTTCTTAAAGCACACCAGACACGGCAAGCAGAAAACTGAGTCAATAACGTGTCCAATATAACGTTGAGTACTTCCACCGGGCCATTAGCCTTACAGACTGCCTCGGTAGCCTGTATAAAGTCCCTTGACCTTTCGGCAGCAAACCTAATCTCGGGCGCGTGTTCGACATCGATTTTCCTGACGATTATTTGCAGCTTGCGGGGAGCGGTAATGAGGGTATCTTCAAAATGAATGGGCTTTTGCGGCTTAGCGTTCTCTTCCAGGTCAACTTCTATTGTAAAAACGGCGATTTGCAGACGGTCGCCGGTTTTGAGTTGAGCTTTTTGAATTTGCTCATTATTAAGATATGTTTTATTTGCTGAATTTAGGTCCTCAATTACCCACTTTTTGTCTGGCGTAGCAAATATGACCGCGTGCTGTCGCGAAACTTTCTTGTCAGGCAGCAGAATCTGGCTGTTGGTATGCCTGCCGATATAAACAGGTCCTTTGGTAAAATGAAACTCGTTAATGACACGTCCGGCTTGTTTGAGCACCAATCGCATCTTTTTTTGCCATCCACATGCGAACTCTAAAGGTCCAAGATTAATTTTCTTTAAACTGGCATAATTTGTCAAATAGACAGCCCTTGGATACGCTGTCTTAGCTGACAGGCGTGAAACATCCAAAAAGTACCTGCACGCATATGAAAAGTAAAATGCAAATCGAATACTAACGAATAGTAACACTAATAGGGTGTGAAAGCAAGCCTGTGAAAAGTCTATAATGCGCAAAGAATATTAATAGTAAGATCGCGATAACAAAAAGAATTATTGCTGTACTACGTATTTTATTTCGAGGAATTTCACAAATTAAAAATAGTGGAAGACCGACTACTAAAAATAGGGGTACAAACATAGTAATCATAAATAGATAAAACAACTTGCCTATGATTGACGTGTCTTCTTCATACCAGATTTTTCGCCACATAGTGATGAAAATGCCGTAGTTGAACCGAATATTTACAAATCCAATATATGGCGTGAGCGGATTGATTGCATCGTTAGAGCCACATTTATCACAATAATATTGCAGGGGATGACAAGGTTTAAGGCAATTTAAGCAGAGAGGCTGCGCATCTTCGGGGATATAATTATTATCTACTGTTGTATTCGCTTCGTGCTGTGATATCGAGAAATCGTTGTAACCTTGTCGGTTCATACATCACCATCAACATCTGCCGACATCATAGAACTCTGATAGCGCTTTATCTTGCTGACGCCTGCTACGATGTAGTTTTTTGCACAATGCCTTTCAAATAAGGTTTTTGCCTTCTCGCGTGAATAATAACAGGGCATAATATATTTTATACTATTTTGCTGAAAAGCCGAAAATGATTTTTTCGATTTCTCTATTCAACGCCCATTCCAAAGAAAAAACTGCCCTGCAATACAATTTTGAGAAAGTCCCACAACAGTGTCCAATGAATGCGGATTAGGACTGCCCCCGTTAAAACTAACATGGAGCAAAATGCCGGGGCGTAACGGATTTTTAACTGTGAGAACCACGATCCCAAATGGTTTGACCAACAACAAGCCAGATTGACATCCACAACAGGTGCCAATACAACGACTGCCGCGCCAAAATTGAGCGAAAGCCTCGCACCAGTCGTTTTTTAGCCCTTATAGAGAATACCAAAGCTCTCTCCTCCTTCCTCATGCACGTCCAAACACACGGTTTTTTCATCGTTTGTCGAGCTCGCAGGCGGTAAGTTCGTTTTATTCAATATATTAACATAAGAAGATTTTTTAGCCGAATTCGGCAATTTCCTTGACAAATTCTGGTACTGTTCCTACCCTAAATAGACTTTGTGAATGTGAACTCAAGCACAAATTAACCGTAATACCAAGATATGAGGTACCACAAAATTCCAGATGAGACTGTCCGGCGATTGCCGGTCTACCTCAGGGTTCTGCTCTTTTCGGCAGAGCAAGGCCAGCAGAGTATCTCCAGTCAAAAGCTGGCGGATTTTGTAGGTGTCAATTCCTGGCAGATTAGAAAGGATTTCTCGTACTTTGGCGATTTCGGAACTCCAGGCGTAGGCTATAACATTGAGAAACTCGCAAGACAAATAAAGAAAATACTCAAGCTCACTGTTGTCAAAAAGGCAGCTTTGGTGGGAGTAGGCAATCTCGGTTCGGCTGTCCTGGCATACCCCGGTTTCAAGATGTATAGTCTGGACATTGCGGCTGCTTTCGACATAAGTCCCAAGAAAATAGGGAGAAAGATTAACAATATAGAAATTGAGAATGTCACGAGGATTTCGACTCTCAGGAGGAAAAAAATCAGTCTTGCTATAATAGCCGTGCCGCGAGAGGCTGCTCAGAAAACAGCAGAGGCTCTGGTCAAAGCCGGTATAAAAGGCATACTGAATTTCTCTCCTTGTTACATAACGGTACCCAAGAAAGTAAAAGTCATAACTATTGATATAGCGATGGACCTTGCTCGACTGCCATATTATCTGCCTTCAGACTGAGCAGCCTGACAAAGGTCGAGACAATACAAATTACGAAAAGCCAAATATGTTATTATACTATTTTTAATAGACAGAAAATAGTACCTTAAGGTATAGTTAGGCCTACAAAGTAATGGAGACTCTTTTTACAAGCAAATTAGAGCCGCTTCTGGACGAAATCGCAAAGAAGATGGACCTCTATGTCCCCAAAAAGGCGGGGGCACACTATGTATTTAAACAATATGATCCTGCCAGCGATAGTGGGGTCGAATTCAACAACATACGTGCCTGTACTCCTGTAAAAGAATTTTTGTTTCCGCTTCTTGAGCTTGCCGCGATTTTATCCGAGCCGACTAAGCCTGCAGAAATACATCCGTTTGCTGTTTTTGGACTTAAGGACTGTGATCTACGCTCTTTGGAATGTCTTGATAAGGTATTTCTTGAAAAAGACTTCGAAGACCAGCTCTACATTGCTCGGCGAGAAAAGATGTTCATCATCTCATCCGACTGTTTCGATCCGGGCGAAAGCTGCTTCTGTAACGTTCTTGATGGCAAACCTTATGCCGATACAGGATTTGACCTGAATGTTACGCAGGTCCCCGATGGCTATGTAATCGAGATTGGCTCGCAAAAGGGCAAAGAGTTTATCGACAAAAACTCCGAGCTTTTTACCAAGGCAAGCGACGATGCTCTAACCGAGCGAAGCAGGATCAGAGCCGAAACAATCAAGCAGCTCGAGCAGAACAACGCCGATTTGAAATTCGACACGCCCATCAGGGACATGATGACCGAGACCTACGACTCAGACGTTTATGACATAGAGGCCAAAACTTGCGTTGAATGTCAGGCCTGTACACGCGTCTGTCCCACATGTCACTGCTTCTATCTTTACGACACAAAGCAGCAGGATTACTTTGCCAAAATGAAGATGTGGGATAGCTGCATGAGGATGGCCTACGCCCAGGTCGCCGGCGGTGCGAATCCGCGTAAAATGCTCGGTGACAGGCTCAGGCATCGTTTAATGCACAAGTTTGTCTATTTCCTGGACAGGTACGGCCTGCAAATGTGCATCGGCTGCGGCAGATGCGTTGATGCCGAAGCCGGCGATATTGATATAAGGGTCGTATTGAAAAAACTAAACGAAGAATTTAAGAACACAAAAGTTGCCAAATGAAATCGAACCTTTATCAACCTATTAACAGCGAAATTGTTGACATAATAGACGAATCGCCAACGATCAAGAGTTTCGTAGTTGTGCCTGAAAAGCCATTTGAGTTTGAAACAGGCCAATTCGTCGAGCTTACTTTACCCGGCCAAGGCGAAGCTCCTTTCACGCCATCCTCGTCACCCGCTGACACAGAAAAGATGGAAATCACAATTATGAAGGCCGGCCGAGTGACAGCTCTGCTGCATGAGTGCAAGACAGGGCAGAAAGTTGGTATCCGAGGACCTTATGGCAACGGTTACCCTCTCGAAGAATTCGTCGGCAAACAAGTCTATATTGTCGGTGGTGGCGTTGGTCTTGCACCAATCAGGTCCCTGTTCTTGACGCTTGTTGACAGAATAAAGGATTTCAAATCAGTGGTCTGTCGATACGGAGCAAGGACACCTGAGGATTTCATTTACAAAAAGACGCTTTTCGGCCCCTGGCAGCAGATCGAAGGTGTTGATGTCAAGTTGACCGTTGACGAAGCCAACGGCCAATGGAAGGGTAACGTAGGCGTGGTGACTACGATACTTGAGCCAAGCGATGTAGATCTTAAAAATGCCGTTGCCATTGTCTGCGGTCCGCCTATTATGATGAAGTTCGCAACGTTGAAGCTGCTGGAGTTCGGATTCGAGCCGAAAGATATATACCTTTCTATGGAAAAGAATATGAGCTGCGGATTCGGCAAGTGCGGCCATTGCATGATTGGTAAGTATTACGTCTGCAAAGATGGACCGGTTTTTGCATACGAGCAGATAAAGGGCTACCCCAATATTTGGGATTAACAAAGACTGCATGTAAAGCGTGAAACGAGATTATGGCTGCGAAGCTAATAATAGATTTGGCAAAAGCCCAGATGCAGGGCGAATCCAACGTACGCTGTTCATACAAGCACCATCCCGAAAACAAAGGATTCGACTCGCTGCTGGAAATGATTCGATTCGCGTTGATTTGTCGGCGTTGCGAGTTAGCCCCCTGCATCAATGCTTGTCCAAAAAACGCATTGGAAAAGGTGCCAACCGAAAATAATGATGCCGGCATCTTAAAACGTGCCAATATGCTCTGCACCGGCTGTGGAACCTGTGCCGTTGCCTGTCCATTTGGTACGATTTACACTGGCCTGATTCCATACCCTAGCAGCGTCTGTGATAGGTGCAAAGGCAGACTCGCACTGGGTGAAAAGCCGCTATGCGTACAGACCTGCAACGATGGCAGCATCGACTATGGCGAAGTGAAGGTTGAAGCAGATATGGTAGAGGTCTTTGAAGATATAGTTGTCAAGGTCGCAGGTGGAACCACCTGGGAACCGTTCCTGAGGGAAACAGAAAAGGCAAAGAAATGATCGAGGTATTCCAAAATCTGTTCTGGATTCTGATCTTTCCGGGATTTGTCTTTACGCTGGTGATAGGATTGCTTGCCTCATGGATAGTCCGCAAAGTAAGTGCGCTGGTGCAGTGGCGTGTTGGACCGCCATTGTGTCAGCCGTTTTATGATGTGCTAAAATTGTTGGGCAAGGAAATCCTTATTCCGCAGGATGCTCAACGTGCGGTTTTTGTCAGTGCGCCATTGGTTGGTATGGCGGGAGTTTTACTGCTTTCGACGATGCTCTGGCGGATAACCATAACGCAGAGCGCCTTTGTGGGTGACATCATAGTGGCGATATATCTTATGGTTCTTCCGTCGCTGGCACTTATTCTCGGCAGCAGCGCCAGCGCAAGTCCCCATGCAGCTATTGGTACAAGCAGAGAGATGAAGCTCGTTTTAGGCTATGAGCTGCCGCTGGTGCTTACATTCATCGTAGTAGTGATTAAAAGCGGCGGTCAACTCAGCCTTGCAGCGATTGCTCAGCAGACACCTGTTTTAAGCATCTCCGGCTTTCTGGCGTTTTTCATCTCGCTGTTGTGCATCCAGGCTAAGCTTGGTTTTGTGCCGTTTGATATTGCCGAATCTGAAACCGAGGTTGCAAGCGGCATAATAATTGAATATTCCGGCGCCCTCTTAGCTGTCTGGAAGATTATGCAGGCCATGATGCTTGTGGCACTGCCGCTATTTTTAGTGATGGTATTTCTCGGAGGCTTCGGCACTGCAGGCCGACTGTTGGTCTGGGGTATCGGCAAATACGTTCTGGTTCTGGTCGTATTGATTCTGATAAAAAATACCAACCCGCGTGTGCGAATCGACCAGGCGATGAAATTCTTCTGGGTCTATTGCGGCCTGCTTTTGGCAATCGCGGTCATACTGGCAACATTTGGCAACTACTATGGCATCAGTTGGCTCTAAGGTGTGCTTATGAGTTGGAGAATGTGGGCATTAAAAAAATCGGTCTGGGTCTTTCACGTCAATCTCGGAGCGTGCAACAACTGCGATATTGAAATCGTGAACTTGTTGACGCCCAGGTACGATGTCGAGAGATTCGGCATTAAGCTCGTAGGCTCGCCGCGCCACGCTGATGCGCTGCTTGTCACCGGTGTCGGCACAAGGCAGGCGATTATCCGATTCAGGCAGGTGTATAGCCAGACGCCCAAGCCTTGCGTAGTTTTCTTAATGGGCGCCTGTGCATGTGGAACCGGCATATTTCATGCCGGCTACCACGTCGAGGGCCCAATCGACAAAATTCTAAGAGAAATGGATCCAAACGCAATTATTGCATACGTGCCGGGCTGTCCACCGAAGCCCGAGGCTATGATATCCGGGGTCGTCAAAACCCTGTCGGCCATATAACAGGATACAGACATGAATCAGCAGGAACTTAAAGATAGACTCGCTGAAATAAAAGACAAGCTAATTGACATCCAGCAGCCGTTGGATGACAGGATATTTCTATCGTGTGAGGCCGAAAACGCCTATGCTATAAATAAGTTTTTGTTTGAAGAGGTACCGTTAAGGTTTGTAATCACAACGGGCATAGACTCTGATAGCTGCTACGAAATTCTGTATCATTACGCGTACGACCAGATTGGTTATATAATCACATTGAAGGCTTTTATTCGCGACCGTGAGAATCCTTCAATAGAGTCGATCGCGCCGTTTTTGCCGGGCGCCGAGTGGATAGAAAGAGAAATACATGATCTTTTGGGAATCGAATTCAGGAACCATCCGAACATGAGACGACTCATCCTGGCGGACGATTGGCCGGAAGGTGTTTATCCATTGAGGAAAGAAACAAGACAATGAAGGAAACAGTGAGAAAACCGGTTCTTGCCATCGGGCCGTTCCATCCCCTGCAGGAGGAGATGGAGTTCTTCCAGCTCACCGTCGACGGTGAAACGGTAACCGACATCGACATGAGGATATCTTACAACCATCGCGGCATTGAAAGAATAAGTGAAACCTTGCAATTCGACCAGGTACCGTATCTTGTCTCCAGAGTATGTGGAATCTGCTCAGCTTCACATCCATTAGCTTACGTTCAGGCCGTAGAGGATATCGCTGGAGTGACACCACCTGAGCGAGCATTATATGTTCGAGTTATTATAAACGAGCTTGAACGTATCCATAGTCACATGCTGTGGGTCGGCCTGGCAGGACACTTCATTGGTTATGACACAGTCTTTATGTGGGCCTGGAAATACCGTGAGCCTGTGCTCGATCTGCTTGAAGAGATATCAGGCAATAGAAATCAATATGGAAACGTCAAAGTTGGCGGCTGTCGAGAAGATATTCCGGATGAGACCATACCAAAGATACTCAAGGAACTTGATAAACTTGACAAGAAGACCGAGATGCTTACTAAAGCTGTTCTCGATGATCCTGTTATACATGCTCGACTTAAAGGCGTCGGCGTATTAACTAAAGAAGCTGCCATCAAATACGCAGTGACAGGTCCAACGGCTCGAGGCAGCGACGTTAAGATCGATGTAAGACGCGATGACCCTTATGCGGCTTATGCCGACCTTGATTGGAATGTGGTTACACAGCCGGTAGGCGATGTCTTCGCTAAGGCTGTTGTGCGTCTTCTTGAGGTGCTTGAGTCGGTTAAGATAATAAAACAGGCAGTTAAAAAGCTTCCCAAGGGCCCAATTGCTACAGAGGTTAAGGAAATCCCGCCCGGTGAAGGCTGCGGTCGCGCTGAGGCTCCCCGAGGTGAAACATTCCATTATGTTCGTAGCGATGGCGGCAACAGGCCAGTTCGCCACAAGATTAGAGCACCGAGCTATGTTAACGTGCCCTCATTTAAGGCCACTTGTATAGGCCAGCACATCGCGGACGTTACTATTACTCTAGCAGCGGTTGATCCTTGCTACAGTTGCACAGAAAGATTGGCTGTTGTGGACAGCCACAATAAGGTCCTGCACGATTACCAAACCTTGCTGCGGCTGAGTCGTGAAAAAACAGCTCGCATCAAAAAAGAAATCGGAACGCCAGAGATGAAACTGGAGGATTTCTAAGTTGGATAGAATCTTGCTTATCGAGGTTTTCCTGCCTTTGGCTGTCGGTTTTGTGCTGCTTTTTCTGCCTCGCAAAGCAAGTTCCGTGTCCAAAACACTCGCATTGATTATTTCAGCCATCACCTTCGTGCTGGCAGTCCGAATATTCACCTCAGATACATTTGACGATGGTTTTACCCTTCTGCAGATCGGTGACTTCAAATTGGACCTGATGCTCACGGCAACGCCGCTCGGAGCGTTTATACTTATGTTCGCTATGGTCTTCGGCCTGTTGATTACTCTGTATTCGCTAAAATCAATGGCCGGCGCTAGGCGGCTGAATGAATATTATGCTTCGATCCTGCTTACAATAGGCGGCTCCGCGGGGATTTTACTTTCTGATAATCTGCTGTTTTTGCTTATTTTCTGGGAGATTGTCACTGCCTCGCTGTATCTATTGATAGCAACGGGCGGCAGAAACTCCAACTTCGCAGCTACAAAAAGCTTCGCGATGATAGGCGCATCCGATGCAGCCTTTATGTTCGGCGTGTTTATGGTCTGGGTCCTGTCAGGAACATTTATCATTTCAGATATTAGCTTAGCAACTACATCTGCACTTCCAATCATAGCTTTTCTGCTACTTTTAACAGCCGCCGTTACGAAAGCAGGGGCGCTACCCCTGCATACCTGGCTGCCTACAAGTGGCGAATATGCGCCGGCATCAGTAATGGCACTTCTGCCCGCCGCGATAGACAAGCTCTTAGGCATTTACCTGCTGGTGATAATCGTCAAGGGAATGTTTGTACTTCAATCAGCAGCTTTGAGCACTATCCTGGCGCTCATCGGTGCAGCAACAATCATCATCGCTGTAATGATCGCGATGGTCCAGCACAACCTCAAGAAGTTGCTGTCTTACCACGCCATCAGTCAGGTTGGCTACATGGTCCTTGGTATTGCAACAATGACTCCCGTCGGCATGGCTGGCGGCCTATTTCACATGCTTAACCACGCAATATATAAATGTTGTCTGTTTCTCTGTGGTGGCGCAGTCGAGCACGCGACCGGAACGGCTGAACTGGATAGGCTCGGCGGCCTTGGCAAGAACATGGCGCTGACATTCACAACGTGTTTAATCGCAGCTCTGAGCATTTCCGGCATACCGCCGTTCAATGGTTTCGTTTCTAAGTGGATGGTTTATCAGGGCGTAATTCAGATGTCTCCTGCCCAGACCGGCACGGCAGCAAGATTATGGCCTATATGGCTTACTTGTGCAATGTTCGGAAGCGCACTTACTTTGGCCTCATTTGTCAAACTCATACATTCGCTATTCCTTTCACGCCTGCCGAGCGAACTAAAGGATACCAAAGAAGTACCACCGACCATGACCACACCAATGATCGTACTGGCTTCGTTGTGCGTGCTTTTTGGCGTTTTCTATCACATACCGCTGAAACTCTTTATCTTTCCTGCTTTGAACATAGAAGCAGGTTCTGCAATTTTTACCGGCACCTGGGAATCGACTCTTGCTACAGCTTTGATAGCTATTGGTATTGCCCTTGGGCTGCTGATTCTACTTGTCGGGCTATTGGCACGAAAAGTAAGAATTGTACCAACGTGGACGTGCGGCGAAGTGCAGCCTAACGACCAAATGATCATACCCGGCACCGGCTTCTATAAGACGGTTTCGGATATGGGCGGACTGAAGCAGCTTTACAGCGGTCAGGAAAAAGGCTATTTCGATCCTTACGATCAGAGTGCAAGAGTAGGCCTGGGATTGACAGGTTTTCTAAGATGGCTCCATTCAGGTGTTCTGCCGATGTATTTGACCTGGGTGACTTTGGGCTTACTTATAGTTCTATTCGTAGTTTGCAGGATTTGGTGAGGTAGATATGGCTATATTCTACATCTTACTGATATTTATGATAATCGCTGCAATCATTGCGGTGGAAACGAAGGATCTCCTTAGCTCTGTAATCTGCATAGGAGCGATTGGCTTCGGTGCATCTTTGATGTTTTTATTTCTGCGAGCACCGGATATCGCTATTACGCAGATTGTGGTTGAGGTTCTGGGGTTGATTATCCTGATACGGGCTACAATTTCTCGCGACTTGACTTTTATAAGCGGTGACAGAGAATTCTTCGGCACGGTTGTTTCAGTGGTAATCATTGCGGTAATCTTCCTAGCAGGCATGAAGGCTCTGGAGACCAAATCCTTCCACGAAATCCAGGAAACCCGACAACTGCATCCGCAGGCGGTAGCTTTGCCTGATTTCGGCACTCCAATTTATGATGTTACACCGGGAGCTGCCTCTCAAAAGTACATACAAGAGGGCTTGGAGAAAACTGGTGCGGCAAATCTCGTGGCGTCAGTCATTCTTGATTTCCGGGCGTATGACACGCTCGGCGAGGCAACCGTGCTGTTTACCTCCATCATTGGAGCAACAGTGATTCTGCGAATAAGGAGCAAAAAACTGCTGGAGGAACCGGAATAATGAGAGGAATGACAGTTATAGTGAAGACTATCGCCAGTTGGGTGAAGGTTTTGATCTTCGTCTTCGGCATTTACATTATTCTTTTCGGTCACCTTACGCCGGGAGGCGGTTTTGCCGGCGGCGTGATTCTGGCTTCTTCGTATGTCCTGCTTATGCTGGCGTTCGGCAGAGAATTTGTGCAAGAGAATTTGCCTTCTGCTGCTGCCTCAAGGCTTGACTGTCTGGGAGCATTTCTGTTCGCTATGATAGCAACGTTGGGATTGGCATTTGGCGGCAGTTTCTTCGTCAACTACCTCTATCAAAAATACCTGCCGGGCGAACCTCTTCATTTGGTAAGTGCCGGCACGATTCCGCTATCGAATATAGCCATCGGCTTAAAAGTGGGTGCGTCATTATTCCTGGTTATCTTCACACTTTCGGTTTTTTGTAAAGACTTAAGATGTAAAGAACCTGAAGCTGATTCAGAAATCGGTACCTCTGCTGGTGAGAAGGAGTAGTAGCAATGCCTTATGCGTTGTGTTTTTTGCTATTTGTGATCGGCCTGTATTGCGCGGTCGTGAAAAAGAACATGGTTAAGATCGTGGTCGGCATAATGGTGATGGAATATGCCGTCAATCTTTTCCTTATTATGCTTGGTTATCGCACCGGCGGAGAAGCACCAATAATTGACAAAAGCCATATCGATCCCGAAACCGCGCAAATCACTGCCAGCTTTATCAGTAGCGCCGTAGACCCGCTGCCGCAGGCTTTGGTGCTTACCGCGATCGTTATCAGCCTGGGATCGCTGGCGCTTATGATTTCGATATGTATCAGAACTTACGGCGAATATGGCACCTTTGACATTACCGAGATTAGGAGGTTAAGAGGATGAGCCCCTCGACTACGCTCGGGACAAACATACCGCTGCCTGTTTTTGTTGCGATTCCTTTGATAGCGGCATTTATACTTCCGATCTTCGGTAAGAAAGGAAAAGGCATTGCAACGGTTTTAGCTAACCTTGTAACAATCTCCCTGCTTGTTTTGGCCATCTTATCAATTGGACGAACCGGTGTGTACGAAATAGGAAAGTGGTCCATCCCATTGGGGATAAATCTTGTTCTTGACGGATTAAGCTCTCTTTTGCTTCTGGCTATCAGTGTCGTCAGTACCGCAGCAATGCTCTTTAGCGCTCGATACATGGAGCGATACACAGCCAAGTCAAAATATTTGAGTTTATTTTTGCTGATGGTCGCAGGCATGAACGGCGTGGTACTTTCCGGCGACATCTTTAATCTGTTCGTATTTTTGGAAATTGCTTCGCTCGCATCATACGCCCTTGTCGGCTTTGGATGCGGACCCGAAGAGCTCGAGGCGTCGTTCAAGTATATGGTATTGGGAAGCATCGGCTCGATATTTATCCTTTTCGGAGTTGCTCTCGTTTACGGCAACACAGGCACGCTGAATATGGCCTATATCTCTAAGACGATTCAGGCTTCGGGGCTGAATGCCGGCCTTATGTTCGCTTTGGGTTTGTTTATTACCGGCTTTGGCCTAAAAGCGGCCCTCGTGCCGTTCCATGCCTGGCTGCCGGATGCGCACCCATCGGCACCGGCTCCGATCTCTGCAATGCTTTCAGGCATTCTCATAAAAACCCTCGGAATTTATGCCCTTACTCGTGTGGTGTTCAACATCTTCGGCGTTTCTATCGAGGTCGGCTGGTTGCTGGTTGCGCTCGGCATTTTGAGTATGGTTGCCGGCGCCTTTTTGGCAATAGGTCAATGGGACCTTAAACGGCTCATGGCTTATTCGAGCATTAGCCAGATAGGCTATGTTGTGCTCGGCATCGGTCTTGGAGCAACTTTGTTAGCTAAAGGAGCAAACATAGCCTGGGCGTCTTTGGCGATACTCGGCGGACTATTTCACCTGGCAAATCACGCCGTCTATAAGTCTTTGTTGTTCTTGACCAGTGGCTCAGTTGAAATGTCCACCGGTACCAGACAGATGAAACAAATGGGTGGACTGGCTGATAGATTGCCCATAACACGAGCCGCCTGCACGGTGGCATCGGCTTCAATCGCCGGCGTACCGCCTTTTGCGGGATTCTGGAGTAAGTTAATCCTGGTCATTGCAGCGGTTCAGGCTCATCTTTACTGGATTGCAGCAATAATTGTATTCGTCAGCCTGTGCACCCTGATAATGTATTTGAAGGTTCAAAGATATGTATTTCTTGGTGAGTTGCCGGAGGCTCTGCAGGAAACGAAAGAACACGGCGGCTCCATGGCCGTTGCAATGATATTTCTTACGTGCCTGTGTGTACTTATGGGATTGCTTGTAATAGTACCTTCTTTGAAGGCTAATATACTCGACCCGGCTGTCAACGTCCTGCTCGAAGGACTTGGATATTCAGCTCGGGTAATCAATATGTGAGATAAATAGGGCAAAATAGTATGAGGCGGATTATTTATTTCGTTTTGGCGTTTATCATTTGGGTGCTGGAGGCTTGGCCTTTCGTTGACGGCAGAATCGACCTGCAGGTTGTCGTTGCCGGCCTGGTAGTCGCCTTCATTGTAGCGATTCTATTCCATGAAATACTACCCAAGGAACATCGCGTATTCATTTCGCCTGTACGAGTGTTCTGGGTTTTGGTCTATCTGCCGGTTTTTTTCTATTATGTGATAAAGGCCAACTTTGACGTTGTCTATCGTGCCCTTCATCCAAAGATGCCGATTAAACCTGGAATCGTCAAGGTCAAAACAGAATTAAAGACGGACTCAGGTATCACCGCACTGGCAAATTCTATCACGCTCACTCCGGGTACTTTGACCGTGGACCTGACAGATGACGGCTATTTGTACGTCCACTGGATTTATGTAAGAGCCGATGATGTGGAGCAGGCAACCAAATATATCGCTCAAAGATTTGAGTGGTTTTTGAAGAGGATATTCGAATAGACCCCGTTAGAAATTCCGTAAAATGGGTCTTAATCCTAAGAAAGGAAGATTTCTAACGGGGTAGAACGAGGTGGCTATATGTTAACGCTATTTTACATAGGCCTATTAGTGTGCTGCTTCTTGTGCCTGTATCGTATAGGACGCGGCCCCAGCGCCCCGGATAGAACCGTGGCCATCGATATATTAGGAATAGTCATAGTAGGCTTTTGTGCCCTTCTGGCCCTGGAGACCGGAAAGGATTTCTATCTCAATATTGCCATGGCCTGGGCGCTGCTGAGTTTCATCGGCACCATTGCGTTGGCGAAGTTTTTGGAGGGCAGAAGTTTCGATGAGTGATGTTATTGGATACATACTGATAATAATTGGCATCTTATTCGATATATTCGGCTGCATAGGTTTGGTTCGCTTTCCGGATGTCTATAATCGGTTGCAGGCGTCAACTAAATGCGTGACGCTTGGCACAATCATGTTGCTCGTTGGCGTAGCCATCATCAGTGGCATAGGGCCAACAGCATCCAGAGCCATAATCTGCGCGGTGTTCATCTTGATAACATCACCCACAGCGGCCCATGCCATCGCCAAGGGTGCTTACGCTTCTGGCGTCGAACTATGGGAGGGAACCGTCGTAGATAAATACGCAGAACACGTTGAAGAAGGTGAGTCACAGGCTTGATTTAGTATCCAAAGCTATAAACGTTCAATCAAGTACTGAGCCATAAATATAGGAGACAAAAGTTGCGTTTGCCAAAGCTAAGAGAACTGAAAGAAGCAATCACAGCGGTTCTTTCGCCGCGTTTTACTACACGTTTTCCGGCCCGGCCGTGCATTGTACCGGAAAGATACAGAGGTAAACCCGAATTTGACCTTGATACTTGTATCGGTTGCGGTGCGTGTGTAAACGTATGTCCGACTGAGGCCTTAACACAAACTGAGACGACCGACGCTGAACCACCCGTAAGGAAAATCACACTGCGCTACGATACCTGCATATTCTGCGGCAACTGCGAAGAAAATTGCACTACAGAGACAGGCATAGAACTTTCGAACGAATGGGATTTAGCAGGCATGGATAGAAAAAGCATGACTGAGACGCATGAGTTTGAGCTGCAGTTATGTGAGAAATGTGGCGCAGTAATAGGTACAAAGAAACATCTGGTCTGGCTTTATGAAAAGCTTGGACCATTAGCCTACACAAATCCATCCCTACTGCTTGCTAAGAGCGGCGAATTGCTCAAAACACCGCAGGACCTTGAGCAAGCTCGGCAAGAGGGCCTGCAAACTCAAACGAGCGACTTTATGCGTATCCTGTGCCCTAAGTGCAAATGTGAATTGAACCTCCGGTTGTAGATACACCCATGGACGCACAACAGGAGCTTTTTGATCAACTAAGCACACTATGCGGCACGCATACTGTCATTATAGGAATCGGGAACCTGCTAAAAGGCGATGATGCCGCCGGGTCATTGGTTTGCCAGCAACTTGGGCAGGCTGGAACCTCTGCTGAATTGATAGTTGCAGAAACGGTGCCTGAGAATTACATCCAAACCATAGTAAAGAAAGCTCCCCAGAATTTGCTAATTGTTGATGCTGTCGACTTCGGGGCAGCTCCAGGAACAAT
>Ga0315545_1001231_pt1 | contig 25527 bp, 22 predicted proteins | sample SalMarSW160210MG_FD_203096 | JGI IMG/M metagenome (GOLD analysis project Ga0315545, IMG submission 203096) | Salt marsh sediment microbial communities from the Plum Island Ecosystem LTER, Massachusetts, United States - Salt Marsh Sediment SW1602-10 ...
GGTGCCGTGGGACCGCTCCTCGGTCGCCTTCCTTCTCGTCGTCGGCATCCTCTCCGGAGCGTCCGAGGTGATGTTCGTGGTGCTCGGCGCCTGGCTGGAGGACGGCTTCGGGCTCTCGCTCCTCACTCTCGGTGGGGTGGCGACGCTGATCGGGGTCGCCGAGCTGGTCGGCGAGGGCGGCACCGTTGCCTTCACGGACCGGCTCGGCAAGCGCACCGCGGTGGCGATCGGGATCGTGGTGGCCGCCGCCGGCTTCCTGCTGCTCGCCGTCACCCACAGCTCGCTTCGTGCCGGCCTGGCGTCCACGATGCTCGCCTACCTCGGGTTCGAGTTCACCATCGTCTCCGCCATCCCGTTCGCATCCGAGATACGACCGCGGTCCCGGGCCCGATTCTTCGCCTGGATGGTGGTGGCGACGTACGTCGGACGCGGGGTGGGGGCCGCAGCCGGACCGGTGCTCTTCAACGCCTTCGGCGTCCCCGGTGACGCGGTGGTGGCGGCGCTCGCCAACGTGGCGGCGCTCGGCGTGTTCTTGGGCTGGGTGCGGGACGTGGCCGACGGGACGGAGGTGCCGCCGGTCGTGGCAGACTCGGGGGGAACAGGGAGACGATCGTGACCCGTCCATCCGCAGGCATGCTCTTCACCGATCAGTACCAGCTGTCGATGGCGCAGCTCTACTTCAAGTACGGTCTGCACGAGCGGCGCGCCCAATTCGACTACTCGTTTCGCAGCTATCCGGACTACGGGCGCCACCAGGCCGGATACGGCGTCTTCGCCGGCCTGGAGTCGCTGATCGACTGGATGACCGACGTCCGGTTCACTGCCGAGGACCTCGAGTTGATGCGGAGCCAGACAGGCGCGACCGGAAAGCGACTCTTCGACGACGACTTCCTCGAGTGGCTCGATGCCGAAGGCCACTTCGGGGGGATCGAGATGCGGGCGATCCCGGAGGGGCGGGTGGTCCACCCGCTCGCCCCGCTCGTCATCGTGCAGGGCCCGCTGGCGATGGCGCAGATCCTCGAGACGTCGCTGCTCAACCACCTCAACTACCAGACCCTCATCGCCACCAAGGCCTCCCGGGTCCACGAAGCGGGCCGGGGAGGGATGGTGCTCGAATTCGGGATGCGGCGCGGCCCTGCCGAAGGCACGAATGCCGGGACGCGGGCGGCGCTCATCGGCGGTGCCGATTTCAGCTCGAACGTGGGCGTGTCCCATGAGTTGGGGCTCGCTCCGAAGGGCACGCACGCTCACTCGATGGTCCAGGTCTTCATGGCGCTCGGCATGGGGGAGATCGGTGCGTTTCGCGCCTACGCCGAGACCTATCCCGACGACTGCCTCTTGCTGGTCGATACCATCGACACGCTCAGCAGCGGCGTGCCCAATGCGATCGAGGTCTTCCGCGAACTCCGACAGCAGGGACACGAACCACGCGGAATCCGTCTCGATTCCGGGGACCTCGCGTATCTCGCGATCCGGTCGGCCCACTTGCTCGATGATGCCGGCTTCGGGGACGTCGGCATCGTGCTGTCGTCGAACCTGGACGAGCTGGCGATCTGGCAGATCCTCGCCCAGATCCGCGAGGAGGCTGCTCGCTACGGTGTCGACCCCGAGCGCCTCATCTCCCGTTTGACCTATGGCGTCGGCACCCGCCTCATCACCTCACAGGGTCATGCAGCCCTCGACGGCGTCTACAAACTGGTGGCGTTCCATGACGAGGGGGAATGGGTGCCCGCCATCAAGGTCTCGGAATCACCCGAGAAGATCCCGATTCCCGGCGACAAGCGGGTATGGCGGGTCTACGACCAACGCCACAATGCCACGGCGGACGTCGTCGCCATGGCGGGCGAGGATCTGCAGACGGGTGGCCCGCTCGTGCTCCATCATCCGTACCGCAACGGCGTGCATCGAGTCCTGGAGCAGGTCGATGTCGAGCGGGTGGAACCTCTCCACATCCCTGTGTTCTCGGGAGGACGGCGTGTTGGAGAAGCGGCCACCATCGACGAGATGCGGCAACGCCGTCTCGACGATCTGGAGCGTCTCGATCCGGGTGTGCGTCGCCTGGTCAATCCGCACATCTACCACGTTTCGCTCACCGATCAGATGAAGCGCCTTCAGAGTGATCTGATCGATCGGCTGCAGCCCGGAGCGTGATGCGCTCGACTGCTTGGACGGCGATTGCGAAGGACATCAGGCGCTGCGGCACAGCGTTTCGTCGTCGAACGCTCGCCCGCAGGTTCTTCAGTCGTCACCCCATTGGGCGAGGGCATCCTCGAGCGTGGTCCACGGCAGATCGGCGCACTTGATACGGACCGGGAAGCGGCGCACTCCCTGGAGCGCCTCGAGATCGCCCAGCTCGGCGCCCGGCCGTTCCGGGTCGATGGGGCTGGTCCCGGCCTCTATGCCCATCATGACCTTGAAGCGGTGCATGATGTCCCTCGCCTCGTTCACTGTCTTGCCGATGATGGCCTCCGTCATCATCGAGCCCGAGGCCTGAGAGATCGAGCATCCACGACCTTCGGTCCCGGCCGCGACGATGATCCCGTCTTCCACGGCGAGGTCGAGTGCGAACTCGTCTCCGCAAGTCGGATTCTGCCCTTCGGAGTGGACATCGGCGCTCGGCAGCGACCCGCGGTGGCGGGGGTTGCGGTAGTGGTCGAGGATTACGTCTCGGTAGAGGTCGTCGAGTTCCATGGGCTGCGTGGTGCCTCTCAGGGTGTCGATACGATACCGCCCCGCCGCGGCTGCGGCCTCCGCCAGATGTTTCAGCCGAGCCCGAAAATGACGCGGGCTCGGTGGAGTCCGGCGATGAGCGCGTCGACGTCTGAGGCGGTGTTGTAGACGTAGAGAGATGCCCGCGCCGTCGCTGCCACGTCGAGGCTTCGCATCAGCGGCTTGGCACAGTGGTGCCCGGCCCGCACCGCGATCCCGTCCTCATCGAGGATCGTGGCGATGTCATGTGCGTGGATATCGCCGAGTTGGAAGCTGATCACGCCCCCGCGCAACGCGACGTCGTCGGGGCCGAACACGGTGAGGTCGGGTACCTCGGCGAGCCGATCGAGGGCATAGCGGGTGAGTTCCATCTCGTGCTTGCGGGCCTCGATCATCCCGAGCTTCTCGAGGTAGTTCACTGCCGCTCCGAAGCCGATCGCCTGGGCTATCGGCGGCGTTCCCGCCTCGAACTTGTGGGGTACCGGCGCCCAGGTCGACTCGTTGAGTTGGACGTCGGAGATCATCTCACCGCCACCTTCGGCCGGCTCCAATTCCTCGAGTCGATCGGGCCGGCCCCATAGCGCGCCGACGCCGGTGGGGCCGAGCATCTTGTGGGCGCTGAAGGCGAGGAAGTCTGCCCCCAGCTCACGAACGTCGGTCGGGAGGTGGGGCACCGCCTGAGCTCCGTCGACCACCACGAGGGCATTGACGCTGTGGGCGGCTTCGGCCAACGCAGCCACCGGCCCGAGGGCGCCGGTCACGTTCGACATGGCGGAGACGGCGACGATCTTGACGCGGTCATCGAGCACCTCGGCGAGAGCGGACAGGTCGATTCTGGCGGTCTCGTCGAGCGGCAGGTAGACGAGCTCGGCTCCGGTGTGGCGGCAGATGAGCTGCCAAGGGACGATGTTGGAGTGGTGTTCCATCAGGGAGAGCACGATGCGGTCGCCGGCTTGGAGCCGATTGAGGCCCCATCCGTATGCGATGAGGTTCAACGCCGAAGTCGTGCCTCGAGTGAAGACGATCTCGGCAGGTGAAGCGGCTTTGACGAAACGGGCGACCTCTGCCCGGGCGCCTTCGAAGGCGGTGGTTGCCGCATCGGCGAGTTGGTAGACGCCCCGGTGAACGTTGGCGTTGATTGTTCGGTAGAACTCGGAGACGGCGTCGATCACCTGGGCCGGCTTCTGCGTGGTGGCGGCAGAGTCGAGGTAGATGAGCGGCTTGCCATTGATCTGCGTCTGCAGGATCGGGAAATCGGCGCGTACCTTCTCGGGGTCGATCATTCTGCGGTGGCTCCCGCCGGCTCCGGCCGGTAGGCGGCGTAGCCGCGATCTTCGATGTCCTTGGCGAGATCGGGGCCGCCGGTCTGGACGATGCGCCCGTCGACGAAGACGTGCACGACGTCGGGAGTGATGTAGTCCAACATGCGTTGGTAGTGGGTGATGATGAGGAACCCACGCTCGGGTGTGTGGAGACGCTGGACGCCCTCGGCGACCGTTCTCAGGGCGTCGATGTCGAGCCCGGAGTCGGTCTCGTCGAGCACGGCCAGCTCCGGCTCGAGAACCGCCATTTGGAGAACCTCGTTGCGCTTCCGCTCACCACCGGAGAATCCCTCGTTCAGGTAGCGGTCGGCGAAGGACGGGTCCATGTCGAGATCACGCATGGCCTCCATCACCTTGAGGCGAAGCTCGAGCACCGTGTAGGCGGTGCCGGTGCGGTTCGACAGCGCCGTTCGCAGCAGATTCACCACCGACACTCCGGGGATCTCCTCGGGGTACTGGAAGCCCAGGAACATCCCGGCGCGCCCCCGGGCGTCGGGCGTCGCCTCGGTCACGTCCTCGCCCTTGAAGGTCACGGTGCCCCGCGTCACCGTGTAGCCGGGGTGGCCCATGAGCACGTTCGAGAGCGTGGACTTGCCTGACCCGTTGGGGCCCATGAGGGCATGGATCTCGCCCCGGTTGATGGTGAGACTGGTGCCCTTGATGATCTCGACGGCGCCGGCCGAGGCGTGGAGATCATCGATGGTGAGGAGCGGTTGGGCGGTCATGAGCAGCAGCATAGCCTTGCGACAAACTTCTAAGTCCTACGTGGTTAGTGTATATTCGACCTGTCGCACCGCCTCAGCCGCGCAGTCCCTCGAGGAGTCCTGGCAAGCCCTTCACATCGATCTCGTCAATTGCCGAGAAGAGCTGGACGTAGAACCGTCCGACACCCTCGGCGGCGTACTCGGCGAGCAATGATGCCGCCTGGTCCAGGGTGCCGTGGGGCACACGCTCGCGCTGCAACTCCGCCTCGAGTTCGGCCTCCTCGACGTTGCGGGATGCGGCTTCGGCCGCCAGCACCTCCCGGTAGCCGGCCCGATCGGTTGCGGCGTAGACCGGTGACATGAGCGACACCATGATCGTGTCCGGGTCGCGTTCGGCCTCCCGGGCCGCGGTGCGCATCGTTCGGATCCGTGCCTGCAACGTCTCGGCGTCACAAGCGAACACGTTGTAGTGATCAGCGAAGCGTCCGGCCATCGTGGGTGTCTTGTCGCTGCCCGTCCCGCCGATCACGATCGGCAACTCGCCGGTGGGACGGGGCAGTACCTCGATGTCGGCGAGTCGATAGTAACGACCCTGGTACCCGCCTGGGCTTCGGCCGAAGGCAGCGTGAAGGTAGGCGAGCGTCTCGAAGAGCATGCCAAGACGTTGCCGGAGTCCCGGCATCTCGATTCCGAACGCCTCGTGCTCAGAGTCCATCCAGCCCGCGCCCACTCCCAGCTCGAAGCGCCCCCCGGACATCTGATCGATGGTCGTGGCGGTCTTGGCGATCACAGCCGGATGGCGAAAGGTCACCGGGGTGACCATGACGCCCAATCTGATGAGCGTCGTGTCCCGGGCGAGTCCTGCCAGGGTGGCGATGGCCTCAGAGGTCGCCTCGTGGCAGTTCATGTTCAGGTAGTGGTCGGAGCGGGCGAACACGTCGAATCCGGCGGATTCGGCCGCTCCCGCCACGGCGAGTAGGTCGTCGTAGGTACCGCCGAGCTGCGGCTCGGTCATCAATCCGAATTGCATGCGCCCTCCAAGTCGTCGCCCGCTACGAGTTCTACCAGCCCGGGGCCGTTCGCGCGACGTTGCGACCGCTTCGCTCTTCGTGCCGCGTGTCCGTGGAGACCGAGTTGGGCGTGGTCAGCCCCGGAGGAGCTCGAGGATGCTCTGGAGTGTGGCGGCGTTCATCCCTCCCGAGATCCGAAACACCACCTTGCTGTCTGCGTCGAGGAAGACCCAGAACGGGACACCGTTGCCTCCGAAGCTCGTGAGCAGGCTGGCGTCGTCATCGTCGGCGATGATCGGGGTCGTCCAGTTCTCACGCTCCAGCCACGCCGACGGTGGGTAGTTGTCCCGAGTCGAGGTCGCCCAGGTGGACACCGACAGGAGCTCGACGCCCTCCACTCCGCCACCATCGTTCAGCCAGGCTTGGATCTCAGACACCTCGCCCTGGCACACGCTGCACCAGTGGGCGAGGAAGACGATGGCTCTCGGGATGCCATCGTGGGTGATCTCGACCGTGTTGCCCGCGTAGTCCTGGCCGGTCACCTCCGGTGCGGCGAGCCCGAATCCCGGATCGTCCTCAGGCTGCTCCAGCTGCATGTCGGGAAGCTGGGGGAGGGTTGCCCCGGTGATCTGGGGGGCGGCAGCGTCATCATCGGTATCGCCGGAGTCTCCGCCCGAGAGGACGATGGCCAGTGCGAGGAGCACGGCGAGTCCAACGAACACAACACCGATGACCGGGAAAGCCGGCTTCGCCGCCGGCGGCCGAGACCCCGCCCGCCTCGTCATCGTGTGTTCCTCATCAGCGGCTCGGTGTGGGCATGCGGCGCTTCATGATGGCGTATCGGCGCGGCTAGTGGCGCGGACGACGGCCATCAGGAGCAGTATGAGCGCGAAGGCGCTGATCGCCTGGTAGGCGATCGAGACGAAGCCGAAGAGCTTGAAGTAGGCCGCATTGCACGGTGTGGTGGTGGAGCATTGGCCGCTTCCGAATCGGGGAAAGCGCTGGAGGAAGTAGTGGTATGCGGAGATGAGGGTTCCGATGACGGCGATGGGAACGACGTAGATGGACACTGCGTGGTCACGTTTCCAGGCGGCGACGCCGAGGATGAGGGCCAGCGGGTACATGGCGATGCGCTGATACCAGCAGTACTGGCATGGGACGAGATTGACGACTTCGGAGTAGTAGAGGCTCCCGAGCGTCGCAACGGTCGCCACCAAGAAGGCCAGGCGCAACTCCCAGCCGACCAGCGAGGCGAGTGCGGCGTCCCTGACTCGGGCGACGGTTGCGGACACTCTGGCACCCACGATGAGCAGCAGACCGGCCGCCACGACGGCATTGGCTGCCAGGGTCAGTAACGAGAAGAAGAGGCGCATGGTCTTGAAATCGAGCAATGTGCTCCTCCGTGGAGGAGCAGGCTATCAGACCCTCGGGAGAAGCCATCGGTGTGAAGCCGCTGTCTCAACGCCGACGGGGAGGCCGGCGAGATCCTTGGTGTTCTCCTCGAACTCACTGCCGGCGGTGACGCCGGTCTGATGCCTTTCCTCATGGACGCGGCGAGTCCGAGCCACCTTCGGTGAGATCGTTACCACGTTTGCGGGCCTTCGTGGTGTAGACCTGGAGCTGCCGTGGGTTTGAGAGGGATGAGGGCGATGCTCGCGCCGGGCCGAGACCGCCGTTTTGTCGCTCTAGTTCCTGTGGCACCGTGCCGAAGACAACGTGTTGACGGCGAGCATGTCAGGGGGCACCACATGTCGAGCCAGTGGGCTGCCCAGACCGGGGCAGTAGACAGAGACCGAGGACGCGGATCCGATCCGGCGGCCGAGTTCATGATGTTCAGCATCCCGGATCCGGGCGAGATCTGGTTCCGGCGCCTTCGCATCGCGGCAGGGATCGGGGCCATGGCGCTCGGCGCCATCTGGGCGGATGCGATCAATATCCGGGTTGGTCTCGGGGTGGTGCTGGCAGCTGTGCTGACTCTCACCGACGCGCTCTACCCGAAAGAGATCGTCGCGTTCACTGGCCTGTGGCGTGACTCGGTGCTCGTGCTGGCCGCGATGCTGGCGGTGCGCCCGCCGGTGTGGGCGGTGCTGGGACCATGGGCGTTGCTGGTCGGGATCAGCTTCTTGAGATTGCCTCCCCCGAGGGCGGTCCGATTCACTGCGACCGTGTCGGGGTTTGCCGTTGCGCTCTGCGTGTTCCTCGGCTTCCAGAACCCCACCGACGAGCAGGTCACCGCGGGTTGGCTGATCCTGCTCGCGTCGCTGGCGGTGCTGGTACTGGGCGTCATCATTGGGATCGCGGCTCACTACGCGCGGGAGCGCCAGCGAGCGCGCAAGGGAAGTCTGGAGGGGGCACTCGAGGCGTGCTCGGAATCACTGCTCGGTGGCAATGGCACGATGGAGGATGCACTCGGCGCCCTTCTCCCGGCGACCGGAGCCCAATCGGTGATCGTGAGGCGCAACGTCGACGATGCAGAGCTCGGGTCTGTCATGAGACTCGTGGCGGAGACCCACTCGGCAGACTCGCCATCTGTGGCGAATCGGCAGCGAAGCCTCGTTCCGTGGGCGTGGTTCGACGAGAAGAAGCATGTGCTGGCGCACGGTCGCGAGTGTGTGATTCGCCGGGATGCGCTCACAGGCGCGGCGCGGCAGTTGTACGAGGAGGCGGGCGTACAAGTCGAGCTGGATTTCCCGATCTTCGTGCACGGCGCATGGGCAGGTCACATCGCCTTCACCGAGCTGGAACGGCGCCGGATGGATGATGTCCAGGAACGCTCGATGCTGCGGGCCGCCGCCTATGTCATTGGCGAGTACTGGGAACGCCAGACCGATCGAGGCCGCCACCGCTAGGCGGCCGGCGCGAGCAAGGCTGTCTCGGGACGGTGGTTGCCCGCCGAGCCCGACTACCACTGGAGCGCCGCTCCGGGTATCTTGACGAGTCGGAGGCGCCACCGGGAAGGTCTATGAGCCGCATCCACCATGTCGAGCAGCGGTCTTCCGAGCCGGAGGGCCGCGTCGAATCCGATCATGTCGTGGGGGCTGATCTCCTGCAATCGCTTGGTTTGGATAGCCTCGCTGAGGCGCACAATCGCAGGTTCCGCGTCCGGTGACGCGATTCATCGACGCCCACGTTCACCCGCCGGTCGCGGAGTTCCTCCATGGGCCACTCGCGCCGTATCTCGACGATCTCGCCGCCTTTGTCGGTTCACCGCTCGATCCGATGACACCGGAGGAGATCGCTGATTTCTACCGAAGCCGAGACGGCAAGGCGGTGCTCCTCGGCTGGGATTCGGAGGCGGTGACGAGGCAACGTGCATTCTCCAGTGAGGATGTAGCGCGCATAGTCGCCCTTGCGCCCGATGTGTTCTGGGGTTTCGGCTCGGTCGATCCGAGCCTGGGGGCCGGTGCCGTCGCCCGAGTTCACGAGACGGCTCGCCTCGGCCTGAAAGGGCTGAGCTTCCACCCGGCGGCCCAGCGATTCGTTCCATCGGCCCGGATGATCTCACCCATCTGGGAGACAGCCGCCGAGCACGATCTGATCTGTCTCATCCATACGGGCTTCACGCGCCTCGGCGCGGATTCGCCCGGTGGCTCGGGAATCTTGCTCGGCCCGGCCTGGCCACTGCACGTCGACGAGGTCGCCGCCCGCTATCCGAACCTCCGCATCATCCTCTCCCATTTCGGGCAATTGTGGCGTGACGAGGCGATCGCGATCGCCTCCCACAAACAGAACGTGCACCTCTGCCTCGCCGGCCAGTCGCCCAAGACCATGGGGCCGGATCTCCTGGCGCAGATACGTGGCCCGCTGGCAAGCCGGGTGCATTTCGGGAGTGACCTCCCCTTCCAGTCCCCCGATGCCTGGTTGGCCGAATGGGATTCGCTCGGTCTTCCGGACGATCTGAGCCGGGCGGTGCTCGTCGACAACGTGCTGGCGCTACTCGAAGGCGACGCCTGATTCGTTGCCACCTGCCTGTGCACCGAGGCCGTTTGCGACGAGGGAGGCCACTTCCTCCTCGCGGAAGTGGAAGAAGTGGTCGCTGCCGCTGAGCACATGGAGCGGAGCTCCGATGGAGGCGGCATACCTGGCGAGGGCCTCGCGGTCGATCACCTGATCTCGGTCGCCGACGATGAACGACCGCGGTGCCGCGAGAAGCGTGCCCGGCTCGGGAAGCCGGTGGGCGCCCTCGCCGGTGGCGGGTGGCGCGATCCCGACGTACGGGATGTCGGAGCGATCACGCGCCTGCCACCTGAGAGCAACGGCCCCGCCGAATGACCAGCCGGTGATCCCAAGAGGGAGGTCGGGATGCGTTTCCTCGGCATGGGCGATAGCGGCCGACACGTCGTCGAGTTCACCGATCCCGTAGTCGTGGGACCCGGTGGACTGTCCGACTCCTCGGAAGTTGAAGCGGAGGACTGCGAAGCCGCGTCGTGTCAGTGCCCGGCTGATCGTCACCATCAGCGGCCCCCGCATCGTTCCGCCGGCGAGGGGGTGCGGATGGCAGAGCACGGCACATCTCGTTGGCTTGTCGGGGCTGTCCCATCGACCTTCGAGCACGATCCCGGCCACACCCGGTATCGTGCTCACTGGTCGAGGGTGCCTTCTGCCGTCCTGCGCCGGATCCAGAATGCTCTGCCACTGAGCACTGGCCCGTGGGTGCCGCGCCTCCGGAGGCGCGGCATGTCATCGTCCGGCGGGTGGCACCTGCAAGGCAGCGGCAACATGGGCCGATTCTACGAGGCGTCGGGACCGATCGAGCCACACGAAGATCACCGCCGAGATGACCAGCCCCCGGAAATGGCGGGCGTGCGGTCTGCGCGTCGTGGCGCAGAGCCGGGTTGCCGTGGGCTGAAGGTCGGACGATCCTGTTGCGCTAACCTCGCTGCGGAGCCGGCTTTCGCGACAGTCTGGAGAAACGGTGTACGACGTTGCCATCATCGGCGGTGGCCCCGGTGGTTACGCCGCCGCGCTCTATGCGCACAACTTCGGTCTCGAGGTGGCTCTGATCGAGAAGGACACCGTTGGTGGAACCTGCCTTCTGCGCGGGTGTATTCCGGCCAAGAGCTGGCTCCAGACTGCCGAGGTGTACTCGACGGTGAGGGAAGCCGCCAAGTTCGGGGTGAAGGCCGGTGAGCCGTCGCTCGACTGGCAGGCGGCCCTCAATCGCAAGAACGAGGTGGTCGACGGGCTGGTGCGGGGTCTGCAGGGACTGCTCCGCAGCCGTGGTGTCGAGATCATCAATGGGCTGGGACGGCTCGCCGCGGGCGGCATCGAGGTCGTCGACGAAGAAGGAGAAGCTCGCCGGCTCGAGACGAGGCACGTGATCCTTGCCACAGGTTCGGTGCCCCGGTCGATTCCCGGGTACGAGTTCGACGGCCGGCTCATCGTGTCGAGCAACGAGGCGCTGGACTGGGAGCAGCGCCCGCAGCGAGTTGCCATCGTCGGGGCCGGGGCCATCGGATGTGAGTTCGCGGCACTCCTCGCCGAGACCGGGTCGCGCGTTCACCTCTTCGAGATGATGGATCAGATCGTGCCCGGCGTGGAGCCGGAGGCGGCCAAGATCCTACGACGGGCCCTGAAGAAGAAAGGCGTAGTCATCAGGACCGGCGTCGCGGTTGGCGCCCCCGAGAAGCTCGACGAGACGGTCGTGGTGCCCTACGGGGACGATTCGGTGGAGGTCGACGTCGTTCTGGTGGCGGTGGGGCGTGCTCCGCTCACCGACGGCATCGGGATCGAGACCACCAACGTCGAGGTCGACCGCGGGTTCGTCATTGTCGACCCGGCGACTTTCGAGACGGGAGAGCCCGGCATCTTTGCGGTGGGCGACATCGTGGCGGGAACGCCGCAGCTCGCTCACGCGGCGTTCGCAGAGGCCATCGCCGCCATAACCTTCATCGCCACCAGCGAGCCTGCCCCTGTCGATCACCGGGCCATCCCGCTTGTCGTCTACACGCACCCCGAGGTGGCGAGCGTCGGACTCACCGAAGAGCGGGCCCGGGAGGCAGGCTATGACGTCGAGGTCTCGACCCATGGGATGCGTGGGCTGGGGCGCGCCATCATCATGGGCAAGACGGACGGTTCCGTGAAGATCGTCGCCGAGAAAGGAGGGCCGATTCTGGGTGCGACGGTGGTTGGCCCGGGGGCTGGCGAATTGATCCACGAACTCATGTACGCGGTGGCGTGGGAGGCGCTCCCTTCCGAGGCCGCGGCCTTCATCCACGCGCATCCCACCGTCGCCGAGGCCATCGGCGAGACGTTGCTGGCCGCCGCGGGACGCAGCCTGCACTGACTTTCACGGGTCGGGGCGGGTAGATTTGAGCGAGATCAGAAGGAGAGAGCGCGTATGGCCGTAACGGTCACGATGCCACAACTCGGCGAGACCATCACCGAGGGCACCATTCTCAGGTGGGCCAAGCAACCCGGGGACTCCATCGAAGCCGATGAGGTGCTTCTCGAGATCTCGACCGACAAGGTAGACGCCGAGGTCCCGTCGCCCGCAGCCGGCGTGGTGCAGGAGATCCTCGTTGCAGAAGGCGAGACCGTCACGGTGGGGACGCCGCTTGCGGTGATCGCAGCCGCCGACGAGGTTCCCACCCCCGCGCCCGAGCAGGTTCCTGCCGAGCCTGAAGAGGCTCCTGCCGAGCCTGAAGAGGCTCCTGCCGAGCCTGTAGTGGCTCCTGCCGAGCCTGTAGTGGCTCCTGCCGAGCCTGTGCCCGTTTCCTCCTCGGCCTCCGAGCCGTCGGCTGCGGCACCAGGGCCACAGCCCCGGCCCGATGCCAGCCCGGGCGTACCGCGCCGTGGGGTGCTCTCGCCGGTGGTGCGCCGCCTCGCCTCGGAGCACGGCATCGATCTCAATCTCGTCGCCGGCACCGGCGAGGGGGGGCGCATCACCCGCAAGGACGTGCTGGCCTTCATCGACGCCGGAGTTGCGCGAAGCGCCGCTGAGCCCGCCGCCGCTGTGGAGCCTGAGCCCGCCGCCGCTGTGGAGCCTGAGCCCGCCGCCGCTGTGGAGCCTGAGCCCGCCGCCGCTGTGGAGCCTGAGCCCGCCGCCGCTGTGGAGCCTGAGCCGGCCGCGGCCCCGACTTCGATCCCCGGCGCTTCGCCCGGGATGGGCGGAGCCGAGGCTCGTGAGGAGGAGATTCCTCGGCTGCGCCGTGTGATCGCTGAGCACATGGTCATTGCCAAGCGCACAGCCGCTCATGTCTGGACCTCGGTGGAGGTCGATTACACCCGGGTCGAGCAGGTGCGCCAAGTGCATCGCACCTCATGGAAGGCGCGCGAGGGTTTCTCCCTCACGTACATGCCCTTCATCGCCAGGGCCACGATCGACGCGCTGGTCGCCTACCCGGTCGTGAATTCCGCCTTCAATCTCGAGGAGGGAACGCGGGTCTTTCACAACGGGGTGGAACTCGGTATCGCGGTCGATATGAACCAGGGTGGACTGGTCGTGATGACGCTGCGCGGCGCCGAGGGCCTGCGAATGACCGGCCTGGCTCGAGGCATTCGCGCTGTGGCCGAGAAGGCCCGCTCCGGGAAGATGGAACTCGAAGACCTCGAGGGCAGCACGTTCACCATCACCAATCCGGGGCCGTTCGGGGCGTTCATGTCGGCGCCGATCATCAACCTCCCGAACGTGGCGATCCTCTCGACCGACACGGTCGCCAAGCGCCCGGCGGTGATCACCTTGCCCGACGGCTCCGACACGATTGCCGTCCGGTACATCGGCTACCTGGGCCTCACCTGGGATCATCGGGCCTTCGACGGATCGACCGCAGCGCTCTTCCTCGGCAAGATCAAGCAGAACCTCGAGACCTGGGAGTGGGAGCAGGAGTTGGCGTGATCCGGCGGGTTCGTCCCGGAGACACCGTTCGGATCAGGTGGCTGGGACGTCTTCCCTACGCCGAGGCTTGGGACCTGCAGCGGGCGATCTGGGAGGGCCGGGTCACCGGACGGGCTTCTGAGGACTACCTGCTCCTGGTCGAGCATCCCCACACCTACACGGTGGGCCGCAACGGGGACGGATCCAACCTGCTGGTCGATCCCGGCCTGCTCGCCGGCATTGGGGCCGAGCTGCACCACGTCGACCGAGGCGGAGACATCACCTACCACGGACCGGGCCAGCTCGTCGGCTATCCCGTCTTCGCCGTGCCGGCGCTTCCCCGTGGGTTCGACATGGTCGGTCATGTGCGCCGTATCGAGCGGATGCTGATCGCCACGATCGCCGATCTCGGAGTCGACGCCTGGGCGGAGCCGGGCTTCACCGGGGTTTGGACGGCGGCCGGCAAGGTGGCGGCCATTGGGGTGCGCGTGGCTCGTGGAGTCTCGATGCACGGCTTCGCCCTCAACGTGGACCCGTCCATGGAGTATTTCTCCAATATCGTCCCATGCGGCATCGAGGACCGTCCGGTTTCCTCGCTGAGCGCGAGTCTCGGCCGGCCGGTGAGCATAGAGGAGGTCACCAAGGCGCTGCTCGCACACGTCACCACGACCTTCGCCTTCGAGCGGGCCGACATCCAGCTCGGCACCTTCGCCCGGGGGGCGCGGCAGGACTTCGACGTGGATCGCATGGTGGCCGCCGGCGTGTTCTCCCCGCAGGCGAGACGCGAGACCCCGATCGCTATCAGTGGAGTGCTCCCCGGCGAGCCGCCTCGGCCCGAGTGGATGCGGGTCAAGGCAGACACCGCGAGCCAGGGCTTCCACGACCTCGAGGGTCTCATGAGCCGTCTCGATCTGCACACGGTATGTGCCGAGGCCGGGTGCCCCAACATCTACGAGTGCTGGTCTCAGGGGATCGGGACGCTGATGCTGCTCGGCGACCGCTGCACCAGGGCGTGTGCCTTCTGTGACGTCACGACGGGCCGTCCGGGGGAGGTTGATCTCGACGAACCGGTCCGCGCTGCCGAAGCAGTGGCGACCATGGGGCTGCGCTATGCCGTGCTCACATCGGTGAATCGCGACGATCTGCCCGATGGCGGCGCGGAGATCTTCGCCGAGACCATTCGTCAGATCCGCAACCGTCTGCCGGACTGCGACGTCGAGGTGCTGATCCCGGACTTCAAGGGGGATCCGGATGCCCTGGACGTGGTCATGGGGGAAAAGCCGACGGTGCTCAACCACAACACCGAGACCGTGCTCAGACTGCAGAGGGAAATCCGCACCGCCGCCAGCTACGGCCGCTCGCTGGCACTGCTGGCGAGGGCCAAGTGGCGCAATCCCGCCGGCGCCGTCAAGTCCGGGCTCATCGTCGGGATGGGCGAGACCGAGGAGGAGGTCATGGGTGCCCTCGCCGACCTGCGCACGGTGGGTGTCGACATCGTGACCATCGGCCAGTATCTGCGACCGACTCCGCGCCACCGCCCGATCCAGCGCTATGTGCATCCCGATGAGTTCGAGCGCTACCGCGCCGAGGGCGAGCGCCTGGGTCTGGCTCACGTCGAGTCGGGTCCGCTGGTGCGCTCGTCCTATCACGCCCGTGAGTCGCTGGCGGCGTCAGCGCGATGAGCGATCCGAACGGCTTCGACCACCTCGATCGCCTCGTGCGCGTTCGCGTCGCGATGTCCGAGAACGACATCGACGCCCTGCTGCTCTCCGTCGGGGCCGATCTCCCTTACCTCACCGGCTACGAGGCGATGCCGCTGGAACGCCTCACGATGGCGGTGATTCGGCGCCATGGCGAGCCGGTTCTCGTCGTTCCCGAGCTGGAGGCGCCCCGGGTCGAGAGGAAACCGGGCGTCTTCTCCGTGCGCGCCTGGGGTGAGACCGAGGATCCATTGCGCATCGTCGCCGATGCGATGGGTGAGGCGCGGCGCGCCGCGATAGGGGAGGCGACCTGGTCCCGCTTCCTGCTCGCCCTCCAGACGCTCCGACCCGAGGTCGAGTTCGAGACTGCGGGGCCTCTCGTGGCTTCGCTTCGCGTCTGCAAGGACCCTCGTGAGATCGAGTTGCTGCGCCGTGCCGGCGCCGCCGCCGATCGAGTCGTCGAGCGGCTCCGAGACGAGCCCTTCGGCGGCCGGAGCGAACGCGAACTCGCCCAGGCGACCGCCGCCATGACCGTCGAGGAAGGTCACGATTCGGCGGCGTTCACCATCGTCGCCGCCGGGCCCAACGGGGCATCGCCCCATCACGAGGCCGGTGACCGTGTTATCGAAGCGGGTGACGCCGTGATCATCGACTTCGGAGGAAGGGTGGGGAGCTACTGCTCGGACACAACACGCTGCTTTCACGTGGGACCGCCGACGGCGGCCTACGCCGAAGCCTACGAGGTGCTGGGGATCGCTCAGCAGGCGGCCGTGGAGGCGGTGTTGCCGGGCATCGAGGCGCAGGCCATCGACCGCGCCGCCCGCCGGGTGATCAGCGACGCCGGCTACGGGGACTTCTTCATCCACCGCACCGGGCACGGAATCGGCCTCGACCTCCACGAGGAGCCCTACATCGTCGAGGGAAACGATTTGGCCCTGGCCGAGGGCATGACCTTCTCCATCGAACCGGGGATCTACATTCCCGGGGAGTTCGGGATGCGGATCGAGGACATCGTGGTCGTCGGCGCCGGTGGGGCGGTGCGGCTGAACCGATCATCGCGCGACCTGGCAATCGTCGAGTGAGGTCTCCTCACTAGCCTGGTGACCACAACGGGAGGACACATGACGGACAACATCGAGCAACTCGCGGTAGACACGATCAGGACCCTCTCGATCGACGCCATCCAGCGGGCCAATTCGGGTCACCCGGGAGCGCCGATGGGTATGGCCGACCTCGCCGTCGTGCTCTGGTCCAAGTTCCTGACGGTCGATCCGGAGCACCCCGAGTGGATCGACCGGGATCGATTCGTGCTCTCCAACGGGCACGCGTCGATGCTCCTGTACTCGCTGCTTCACCTGGCAGGGTTCCCTGTGACGATCGAAGACCTCCGCAACTTCCGGCAGTGGGGATCACCCACCCCGGGTCATCCGGAGCGGGAGGCGAGCCTCGGCGTCGAGGCCACCACTGGCCCACTCGGGCAGGGATTCGCCATGGGCGTCGGCATGGCCATCGCCGAGGAGCACCTCCGTGCCAAGTTCGGCAGTGACCTCGTCGATCACCACACCTACGCGCTCGTCTCGGACGGCGACATCATGGAGGGAGTGGCATCGGAGGCGGCTTCCCTAGCTGGCCACCTCGGCCTTGGCCGCCTCGTGTACCTGTACGACGACAACGCCATCACGCTGGTTGGGCCGATGCCGTTGTCGTGTAGCGAGGACGTCCCGCAGCGGTTCGCTTCCTATCGGTGGCAAACGCTCACCGTCGACGGCCACGATCGGGGGGCGGTGGAGGAGGCGCTGCGGGAAGCGGTCGCCGAGGAGAAGCGGCCTTCCCTCATCTCGTGCAAGACCCACATCGGCTACGGCAGCCCCGCCAAGCAGGACACGGCGGCGGCCCACGGGTCGCCCCTCGGGGAGGAGGAGGTCGCTCGGGTCAAGGAGTTGATGGGTTGGGAGCACCCGCCTTTCCACGTCCCGCCCGAGGTCACCGCGTTCTTCTCGAAGGCGATGAATCGTGGTCGCCAGGCGCGCAGCGAGTGGGAGCGCCGGTTCCAGATGATCGCGGCGAAGCAGCCCGAGGTGGCCGCTGCATGGTGTACCCACTTTGCCCCAGAGCCGGTGCGGCTCGACGTCCCGGCCGGAGAGCCCGATGCCAAGGCGGCAACTCGGTCGATCGGCGGCAGAGTCCTCAACGGGTTCGCGGCATCGCGTCCCGATGTGATCGGCGGCGCCGCCGATCTCGCCAGCTCCACCAACACCCTGATCACGGAGTCGACCGACTTCTCCAAGAAGGATCGCCGTGGACGCAATCTGCGCTTCGGGGTCAGGGAGCACGCCATGGGGGCGATCGTCAACGGGATCACGATCCACGGCGGATTGCGGGCGTACGGCGCCACGTTTCTCACGTTCAGCGACTATATGAGGGGTGCGGTTCGCCTCGGAGCCTTGATGGGGGCGCCCAGCATCTGGGTATGGACCCACGACTCGGTCTTCCTCGGGGAGGATGGCCCGACCCATCAGTCGGTCGAGCACGTCGCGGCGCTGCGCGCCATTCCCGGGCTCTGGGTGATCCGCCCCGGGAACGCCGCCGAAACCGCCGGCGCCTGGGAGGTGGCCCTGAACCGCACCAACGGTCCGACTGCACTGGTGCTCACCCGCCAGGCGGTCCCGATGGGAGGCGGCGATCGGGTGCCCGTCGAGCGTGGTGGGTACGTGGCCCGGCCGGGCACCGACGCGGTCCTCGTCGCCACCGGGTCTGAGCTGTGGGTGGCACTGGAGGCCGCGGAACGGCTCGAAGCCGCCGGGCGGTCGCTGCGCGTGGTGTCGATGCCGTGCGTCGAGGCGTTTCAAGCCCAGGACGAGGCCTATCGCTGTGAGGTGCTCGGCGGTGGACTCCCCATAGCTTCGCTCGAGGCAGGCGTGACGTTCGGGTGGGCCGAGATCACGGGCCGCTCCGGGCTGCGCCTCGGGATCGATCGATTCGGGGCTTCGGCGCCTGCGAGGGTCCTGGCCGAGCAGTTCGGGATCACCCCCGAACACGTTGCTCGGCGAGTGGAGCAGTGGCTGGGCTGACGGGCCTCCGGAGGTGATCGGGGTCTCCGGCACAGTCCTGGTCCTGACACAGTTGGCCTCGGGGTCGGAACCGACTCCGGCGGCGGTGGCCCTAGGCTGGCCGGCGTGAGGATCTACACCAAGCGCGGCGACAACGGTTCCACCGGGCTGCTCCACGGAGGCCGGGTGGCAAAGAACGCCACGGGACCGGAAGCGTGCGGCACCGTCGATGAGGCCGTCGCCGCCCTCGCGGTAGCCCGGGCCGAGGTCGCCAGCGGCGACTCGCTCGGGGACGAGCTCCTGCGCCTCCAGCGGGAGCTGCTCGTGGTGGCGGCTGAGCTGGCGACCGCTCCCGCCAATCACACGAAGCTGGAGCCGGGCGTCAGCCGGGTCGATGAGCCGATGATCGAGGCGTTGGAGGCGGCCATCGATCGACTCGCAGAGGAACACGGTCTTCCCACCGAGTTCATGGTGGCGGGGGAGACACGCCTGGCGGCGGCCCTCGATCTGGCACGGACCGTGGTACGGCGCGCCGAGCGCCGGGCGGTCACTCATGCCGAGGTGGAGAGCTGCCAGGGCTCGCTGGTGGTGCCCTACCTGAACCGCCTCGCCGACTACCTGTATGTGCTGGTGCGAGCCGCCGAGCGGGCGTGGATGCCCAGCCGTCACGAGGAGGAAACGTGATCGAGATCATTCCCGCGGAAAGCGTGGACACGGTGGCCGGCGGCGCCCTCGTCGTCCCGGTGTTCGAGGACCGGGTGTGGGGGCCGGGCGCCGATTGGGCGGCCGACAGGCTCGGCGATTGGCTCGATGCCTATCTCGCCGGTGCCGATTTCACGGGGAAGGCGGGGGAGGTCGCCACGGTGCCCGCCGGCGGGGGGATCGATTTCGAGCAGGTGGTGTTCGTCGGCGTGGGCAGCGAGGTGGACGACGAGGCGTTGCGCAGGGTGGCCGGGACGGCGGGGCGAGCGACTGTCCGCCATCGGGTCGTAGCCACGACGCTGCAGCAGATCGGGATCGACGATGCCGCCGAGATTGTCACCGTCGGCTTTCTGCTCGGTCAGTACCGCTTCGACAAGTACCGCACCGCGCCGGAGCCGGTTCTCACCGAACAGTTCATGCTCGTCGGGGCGGGGCTCGACGCGGTGGAGCGGATCGAGCACGGTCGGGTGGTGGCCGAGGCCGTGGCGCTCGCCCGTGACCTGATCAATGAGCCGGCCGGGGCCAAGCCGCCTGAGGTGTTGGCGGAGCGGGTTGTCGAGATCGGCGCCGAGGCCGGTTTCTCGGTGGACGTGTTCGATGAGGAGCAGATCGCGGCTGAGCGTCTTGGGGGTTTGCAGGCGGTGGCGGCCGGCGCCACCAATCCGCCCCGCATGGTGGTGATGCGCTACGAGCCCCCCGGAGCGTCGGCGTCGCTGGCGCTGGTCGGCAAGGGCATCGTGTTCGACAGCGGGGGGCTGTCGATCAAGACGGCGAAGGGCATGGAGACGATGAAAACCGACATGGCGGGCGCCGCCGCCGTGATCGGTGCCATGCAAGCCATTGCCCGGCTCGGTCTCTCGATCAACGTGACGGCGGTGACGCCACTCACCGAGAACATGACCGGTGGTGCCGCCCAGCGTCCGGGTGACGTGCTCCGCGTCCGCAATGGCAAGACCATCGAGGTGCTGAACACCGACGCCGAGGGGCGTCTCGTGCTCGCCGACGGCCTGTCATTGGCGGCCGAGGGCGAGCCGGACCTGATCGTCGATATCGCCACGCTCACCGGGGCCTGCTGTGTGGCGCTCGGCTCGAAGATCGGCGGCCTCTTCGCCAACGACGACGACGCCGCCGAGAGGGTGGGAGCGGCAGCGCGCGGGGCGGGGGAGAAAATGTGGAGACTCCCGCTGGAGGTTGAGTACCGCAAGGAGATCGAGTCGCCGATTGCCGACATGAAGAACATCGGAGGACGGTACGGAGGGGCCATCACGGCCGCGCTGCTGCTCTCCGAGTTCGTCGGTGAGATCCCCTGGGTCCACCTCGACATCGCGGGTCCTGCCAGGGCGGAGGCGACCACCGGCTATGTCGTCGAAGGCGGCACCGGCTTCGGGGTGCGGACCTTCGTGGCGCTCGCCGAGAGCATCGCGGGCTAATTCCTCCGACGGCGGTTTCTGCCACGTTGGGTGGTCGGGACGACCACTCAGAATCCTCAAGAATGCCGGCCCCTGGACGATACGGAGAGTAGCAACGGCAGCTACTTCGCGTAGGGGACCTTCCAAATGGCACGGCTTCGGCGGACGCTCTCCCTTCTCGCCACGCTCACCATCATCCTCACCGGCTTCGCCGCACCGGCAGCACACGCTTCGGCGGAAGGCGCATTCGTTGCCAAGATCAACGCAGAGCGGGTTGCCCAAGGTCTCGAACCGGTCGAGGTCTATTGGGATCTGGCAGATGACGCTCGTGCCCATTCGCAGCACATGCTCGAACAGGGAGCCCTCTACCACAATCCCGAGCTGGGATCGGTGTGCGGGAGCTGGATCGGGCTCGGCGAGAACGTCGGCGTTGGGCCGACTGCCGATTCGATCCACAACGCCTTCATGAGTTCGCCCGGCCACCGCGCCAACGTGCTGGGCGACTACAACTACATCGGAGTCGGCGTCGTCCGAGAATCACCGGACGAAATGTGGGTGACCGTGGTGTTCATGAAGGGCCCGCCCGGGTTGGTGACGCCACCTCAGCCTGATCCTCAGCCTGATCCTCAGCCTGATCCTCAGCCTGATCCTCAGCCTGATCCTCAGCCTGATCCTCAGCCTGATCCTCAGCCTGATCCGGTGCCCGAGCCCGAGGCGCCGGCGATCGCGGCGGCTACCGCCGAGCCGGCCGTCGAGGAGCCGAGCCGGCCGGTGTCGTGGTTCGTCCGTGAGCCCATCGTGCGCTATGCCCGCATTCCCGGGCTGCACCCCACCTCCGACTGACGTCTCAGTGCCTCACGCGCCTCGATCCTCTGATGTGCAAGCGTGATCGCCGTCGATCAGCAGCGGAAGCAACCTCTTGCTATCGCATGTGAGATGGGCGGGACCTCGCTGGCCGGAGAGGCTGCTACGCCTCTGCCAGGGCGTCGACGATCTGGGGAAGTGCGGTGCCGGCCTTGCCCCCAACGAGCACTGTGGCGCGCTGATCGAACTCGGTAGGGCCTTGATTGACGATCACCAGTGGGTGTCCGCGGCCCACCACCTCGAGCGGGATGAAGGCGGCGGGGAACACCGACAGGCTCGAGCCGATCGAGATCACCGCGTCTGCCTCGGAGACCCAGGCATATGCCTGTTCCATCGGTTCTCCGGGAAGCATCTCCTCGAAGAAGACCACCGTCGACTTGAGAATGCCCCCACAGGCGAGACAGCGGGGATCGAGGTCGCCGGCTCGCCAGCGGGCTTCGACGTCAACTGGGTTGGCCGGCCTGCCACAGGCATGGCAGGCGATGCCGTCGGCGTTGCCGTGCAGCTCGGCAATCGTGTGCGGCGGCAACCCGGCAGCTTGGTGCAGGCCGTCGATGTTCTGGGTGACGCAACCGATCATCCGGCCCGCCTTCCAGAGGTCGACGATGGCGTGGTGCGCGGCGTTGGGGGCGGCGCCGCCGAAGAGCCGAGGGAAACGGGCGTTCCACGATCGTTCCCGCACCGCGGGATCGCTGAGGTAGCGACTCAGGGTGAAGTCGTCCGGATCGAGCTTTGTCCACAGCCCGCCCGGGCTGCGGAAATCGGGGATCCCCGACTCGGTGGAGATCCCGGCTCCGGTGAAGACGAGGATATTCGAGCGATCGCCGAGTACCGCGATTGCATCTCGGACGCTGGCATCCATGCACCACACGGTATCAGGTGCGGCACGCCCCTCGTTCGCCGCACTCGACGGCGGCGTGCTCGCGGCGTAGACGGGGTGGAAGTCGACGGATCAGGTGTGGAGGGAGTTGAGGGATGCGAGTGCGGACGTGGACCTCGCCGTTCCTCACGCTGGCGAGACCGGCCCGAATGAGGGGCGGAAGGTAGCGGGGTTGGCGCAGGGAGCGATCGCGTCGTGCGGCGGTGGCGAGTCGGAGCAGGTCAGCGACCGCCCCCGCGCCGATGGCGGCGGTCCAGTAGCGGCGGACGTAGGGGTGATCAGCCGGGAATCCATGGGCATCGGCGTTCCAGACCCGCGGGTGGATGAAGGCACGCGGGACGGCGGTGGGACGGACACGATCGAAAGGGGCGACGGCGCCCGGGAATGGCGCGGAATCCCCGATGGGAGGACGAACATCAAGGAGGCTCCCGGGCGCCGTCGACGACTGTGATGACCTCATGAGTCAATTGATATCAATTAGTACCATGTGAGTGCAAGAGTCTTGTGCTGGGTCGCGAAAGATCGGCTACTGGGAACGGTCGTGGCTGCGCCGAAGATGACCAGCGAGGTGCTCGCGGAAGACCGGGTCTTCAGCGTCGTGCTCATCGAGAGGGGCGCGGAGGTGGGAGGCGGCGACATCCGATTCGACGTCGGCACCCTGGCGGGAATCTCCTGGGTGCAGCAGATGGGAGCTGCCCGGCTCGTGCTGTCGGTGGCCCCGCTCGACGAGCAGGCAGCCGCCTGAGAGGCACGTCTGGCAGCGGGTTGAGCGCCGTCAGGGACCAGGAAGCGTTGTCGTGGTGGTGGTCGTCGGTGGTTCGGGCGGCGGCACACCAACGATCACCGTGATCTCCTGCTCCAGCTCGATGAGGGCGCCGGGGGGAGGATCGGTTCCCACGATGCGGCCCCACGAGGTGGGATCCTCGACCGGGATCTCCTCCTGCACCCAGGTGAGATTGAGGCCGCTCTCCTCGTTGAAGGCTGCGAGGACATCCTCGAACTCCTCGATTGGCACGTTGATGAAGCTCGGCATCTCAGGAGGCACTCCGGTGGAGATGAGCACGATGACGGCCTGGCCCTGGTTGATGGTGGTGCCGCCCTCGGGGTCCTGACCGAGGATCGTGCCTTCGGGCTCGGTAGAGGCGATCATCTGGATTTCGGCGCGCAGACCCGCCTTGTAGATGGCGTCTGTGGCGTCCTCTTCAGTCATCTCCATCACGTCGGGCACCTCGGTGGTGGGCGTGCGGAAGTAGTCCTCGGTGCCCTCGGGATTGGGTGGGAATTCTTCGACCGGCAGGTCCTCGATCACGTGGAGCATGAAGTCCGTCCACACCGGGGCGGCGACGGTGCCGCCGTAGGCACGTGCGATGTACTGTTCCCTCCCCGCCCGCTCGTCGTAAACGGTGAAGTTGACCATCTCCACCTGGGCATCGGGGTATCCCACCCACACGGCGGTGGTGTACTGCGGGATGAAGCCCATGAACCACACGTCCCGGTAGTCCTGGGCGGTTCCCGTCTTCCCGCCCACGGGCCGGCCGAGTTCGCCCCGCACCCCCGATGCGGTGCCCTGGCTGGTGACCTTCTCGAGGGTGCGCACCACGGCGGCGGCGAGAGCGGAATCGAGCACCCGCTCCCGCTCCACCTCGTGCTGGTAGAGCACGTTGCCGTCTGCGTCTTCGATGTTCTCGATGAGGTAGCTGTCGACCTTCTCGCCGAAGTTTGCGATGGTCGAGTACGCCGCAGCCATCTCGAGCGGGCTGACCGACTGGGTGCCGAGGGCGATGGAGAGCACCGGGTTGAGCGGGGATTCGATCCCGAGCTTGTGGGCGGTCTCGACGATGTTCTCGGGGCCGACGGCCAGCGACACCTGGGCAAAGACGGTGTTGGTCGACAGATACGTGGCCTGTTCCAGGGTGCGGATTCCGGCCCCGCCACCGCCGGCATTGTGCACCGTCCAGATGTTTCCCTCCGGGCTGCACGGGTAGCCGCAGTCGATGATCTGCGGGCTGGTGTAGTCCCACCAGGTGCCGAGGGTGATCGGCCAGTCGTAGAGGCTGCCGTTCTCGAGGGCGGAGACGAGGGCCATCGGCTTGAAGGCGGAGCCTGCCTGCCGCCGTCCCTTGGTGGCGAGGTCGTAGGGGCGCTGCCCGGCGGCGATGTCCTCGCCGAAGTCGAGGCCGCTCGCCATCACTCGGATGGCGCCGGTCTTGTTGTCCACCATGGCGATGGCGCCGGTGGGGCCGGTGAGGTCGCGAAACCACGATCGCAGGATCCGGTTTGCCTCCTGCTGCAGGGCATAGTCGACGGTGACCGTGATCGTGAGGCCGCCGCCACCCTCGCACTCCGTGTCGTCGGCGGGGCATCCGAACAGCGCCTGCTTGCGCTGCTGATAGGTGTCGCCGAGGCCGTACGAAGAGTCGTTGAGCAGGTCGTCTCGGGCTGCGATCATGACCGCCTGCTCGAGGTCTTGGAGCTCCTCGTGCTCGATGGTCTCCAGCGGCGCTGCCTTGGCGGCACGGGACTGGGCTGCCGTGATGAAGCCGAGCTTCTCCATCTGCTCGATCACCGAATCGCGGCGAGCTGTCACCGTCTCGATGTCGCCTCGTATGTTGTACAAGCTGGGATTGCGGATCGGCACCATCATCGCCGCCGCCTCGGCGATCGACAGTTCGTCCAGCTCTTTTCCGAAGAACTCCTGAGCCGCCGCCTTGACCCCGTACGCGTTGTAGCCGAAGAACTGTGAGTTCATGTAGAACTCGAGAATCTGGTCCTTGGTGTAGCGGCGCTCCAGCTCGGCGGCTACCGCCGCTTCGCAGATCTTGCGCTCGATGGTCCGTTCCTCGGTCAGGAAGTTCTTCTTGACAATCTGCTGGGTGATGGTCGAGCCACCCTGGACGCCGTCGCTCTCGCTGCGCGCATTCGCGACCGCGGCCCGGGCGATGGCACGGAAGTCGATGCCCTCGTGCTCGTAGAAGTCACCGTCCTCGGCCGCCACGATCGCGTAACGCACGATCTCCGGCACGTTCTTGAACGCCACCGGCTGGCTGTTGCGCTCGGTCAGTTTGCCGAGCAGCACTCCGTCGGAGGTGTAGACCTCCGACAGGCTCCCCAAGTCGGGGAAACTGAGATCGTATTGCTGGGCGTTGCAGATGTAATGCTCTTCGAAATCCTGGACGGTGCCGAACGCGGCGTTGGTCTCGAGGAAGGCGAAGATGCCGACCAGCGAGGAGCTGAGCACGGCGATGACGGCGAGCAACGCCAGTGCGGCAATGCGCTTCCCGCGGCGTTCGCGCCGTTCGATGAGGTGAATGCTTGGATCCATGCTTTGTCCAGGTGTAGACGTCCGGAGAGGGCGGATAGT
>Ga0315545_1001239_pt1 | contig 25376 bp, 30 predicted proteins | sample SalMarSW160210MG_FD_203096 | JGI IMG/M metagenome (GOLD analysis project Ga0315545, IMG submission 203096) | Salt marsh sediment microbial communities from the Plum Island Ecosystem LTER, Massachusetts, United States - Salt Marsh Sediment SW1602-10 ...
AGGTCCAACTCCATCGTGCGGCCGCGACCGGCCGCCCGCTCCGCCAGCCACCGATTGCGAGCCGCCGCCGTCGCCCCCACTGCCCGTCCTACCTCGTCGATCATGAGCGCCTCGTTGGCGACCGCTTCCTCGACGGTCACGTCACCGGCGAAGGCCCGAGCGCGAGCGGCCGCGCTGCCTGCGAGCCGGGCCAGGAGCAGGGAGCGCTGCACGGCTATCTGGACGTCCGCCCGCGCCAGCTCTCCGGTCTGTGCGCCCGCGGCTTCCTCGGCTGCGGCGAGCGTCAGCTCGTGCTCGCAATCACGGCCGGCGATCGCCGCCCGGCGCGATGCGGCGGCGACGAGCCGTTCCCGCTCGACGTGAATCGCCGATGCGGCTCGCCTCGATTCCAGCTCAGCGAATCGGTGCTCGTGGTCCTCCAGGTCGGCCGCGACGGCTCGCTGATGATCAAGGGCGGCATGGGCGGCCCGATCGGCCTCTGCCGCCCTCTCCCGCGCCAGCGCCGCCGCCTCCTTCTTCGCTCTCCTCCGTTGCCGCGCCGCCTCCTTCTCGACCGTCCTCTCCCTCTCCTGTGCCGCCGCCTCCTGTGCCGCCGCCTCCTGCGCCGCCCTCTCCTGCGCCGCCGCCTCCTCTGCCGCTTTCTCCTGCGCCTGGGCCGCCGCCTCCTTCTTCGCTCTCCTCCGTTGCCGCGCCGCCTCTTTCTCGGCCGCCGCGATGGCTGCGTCGAGGTCACCGTCCTCTACGACGATCACCCCGGAGATCGGTGGCTCGACCGCCGCCGCCGTCTCCTGGGCGGCATCCTGTGGGGCGATCGCCTCCGGCGCCGCCTCCGCGGCCGCCACCGGCTCATCGACGGGAGCACTCGTCTCGGTTGCCGCGGGAGGTGGTTCCTCGACAGCGGTCTCGTCACTCGCCGCCGGCGGCGTGCCCTGCGCTCCTGGTTCAATGTCCTCGGAGTCGGGAGATCGCAGCACCGCATAGACGGCTTCTACGGAGGAATCGCTGTCGCCGCCCGGCTCAGTGTCGTCGCGGGCGAAGCTGCGCTTGAGGCGGGAGAGCCAGCCCGACTGCTCGGAGCTCTCCTGCTCGGATTCCGGTCCTGTTCCGGGCTCTGCGGCCGGCTCGAGGTCGGCGTCGTCTTCGAGCGACCAATCGGGATGCCACGGGTCACCGGGCTGTGGGTCGAACCTCCCGGAGTCTCCTCGACGGCTCAACCGCCCTCCTCCCGCGTGCTGCTCTTGCGGTCAGACCTCGAGCAGCTCTTCTTCCTTGTGGACCAGGAGCTCATCGATTCGGTGGGTGTGATCGTCGGTGAGATCCTGCAGTTCCTTCTCGGCACGCCGTATGTCATCCTCCGACACCTCGCCCTCCAGCGATTCGATGCCGTCCTTGATGTGCCTGCGAACGTTGCGGATGGCCACCCGTCCCTCCTCAGCGACGTGGCGCACCATCTTGATCAGGTCCTTGCGGCGCTCCTCGGTGAGCGTTGGGAACGCCAGGCGTATGACGTTGCCGTCGTTGGACGGGTTGAGGCCGAGGTCGGCTTCCTGGATGGCCCGCTCCACGGCGTGCATCGACGACCTGTCGTACGGCTGCACTACCAGCATGCGGGCGTCAGGGACGCTGAAGCCGGCGATCTGCTGGAGCGGGGTGGGGGTGCCGTAGTAGTCGACCATGACGCGGTGCAGCAGGCCGGGATTGGCGCGTCCGGTGCGGACCATCGAGAACTCCTGAGCGGTGTGCGTTACTGCCTGATCCATCTTGGCGATTGCTTCGTCCAGCAGTTCGTTGATCATGGCGCCACCTCAGTGCACTAGCGTCCCAATCGGCTCCCCCCGCACAGCGGCGGCGATGTTGCCCGGCTCGACCATGCTGAAAACCCGGATCGGGAGGTCGTTGTCCATACACATCGTAATGGCCGTGGTATCCATGACCTTGAGCTGCCGTGAGATCACGTCCATGTAGGTGATGTCGTGGAGCTCCTTCGCCGTGGGATCGGTGACCGGGTCAGCCGTGTACACGCCGTCGACCTTGGTGGCCTTGAGCACCACGTCGGCGCCGATCTCGGCTCCTCGCAGCGCCGCCGTCGTGTCGGTCGTGAAGAACGGATTCCCGGTGCCCCCGGCGAAGACCACCACCCTGCCCTTCTCCAGGTGGCGGATGGCACGCAGCCGGATGTAGGGCTCGGCCACCTCTCGGATCGTGATGGCGGTGAGCACCCGGGCGGTGGCGCCTGCCCGTTCGAGACCGTCGCGCAGCGCCAGGCCGTTGATCACCGTCGCCAGCATCCCCATGTAGTCGGCGTTGGCACGTTCCATGCCCGCCGCGGCGGAGCTGAGGCCGCGGAAGATGTTGCCGCCACCGACCACAATCGCCACCTGATGCCCCTCGGCGGACACCAGGGCGATCTCTTCGGCGACCCTGCTGACCATCTTCGGGTCGATGCCGTATTGGAGTTGGGGATCGGCGAAGGCCTCACCGGAGAGCTTGAGGACGACTCTGTTGGCCACTGCTACTCGACACCTTCGCCGACCTGGAGCCGACTGAAACGTGCGATGGAGATGTTCTCGCCCATCGTGACCGCCAGGTTCTTCACCATGTCGCCCACGGTGCCGTCGAACTGCTCGGTGCGCACGAACCTCTGGTCGTACAGCACGTTGTCCTCGTAGAAGGCCCGGAGCCGTCCCTCGACGATCTTGTCGATGAGCTTGTCGGGCTTGCCTTCGTTGCGGGCCTGGGCCGCGATCAACTCCTTCTCCTTGCCGATCACGTCTGAGGGAACGTCCTCACGCCGTAGCCAGCTCGGCCGACCGGCGGCGATGTGCAGCGCCAGGTCGTTGGCTGCCGCTTGGAATGCTTCGCTCTTGGCCACGAAGTCGGTCTCGGCCGCCAGCTCGACGATGACGCCGATCACCGGCCGGCCGGCTTGGAAGTGCAGGTACGAGCCGATGGTGCCCTCGGTCTGGACCCGATCGGTGCGCTTGGCGGCCGCCGCCAGCCCGCGTTCACGCAGGAGGTCTTTGGCCTTGTCCATGTCACCGCCTGCGTCCTGCAGCGCCCGCTTGGCGTCCATCATGCCGGCCCCGGTCTCTTTGCGGAGCGCCTGGATGTCCTGGGTGCCGATGGTCATGATGCCCCCTCGGCGGTCTCGGGCACCGACTCGGGTGCGGTGTCGGCCGGCGCGGCGGCCTTGCCGCCTCCTGCCTCGCTGAGGAGGCGGCCCTCCCTGGCGGCGTCGGCGATGAGGAACGTGACGAGCTGCGACGCCCGGATGGCGTCGTCGTTGCCGGGGATCACCAGGTCGATGTTGTCGGGGTCGCAGTTGGTGTCCACCAGCGCCATCACCGTGATGCCGAGCCGGGCGGCCTCGGTGACCGCGATCTGCTCGCTCTTGACGTCGACGATGTACACCGCGTCGGGCTGGCGGTGCATGGTGCGCACCCCGCCGAGCACCGCCTGGAGCTTCTCCAGCTCTCGGCGCAGCTTGAGGCGCTCCTTCTTGGGCAGAGCGTCCATCTCGCCGGAGCTCTCCATGCGCTCGAGTTCGAGCATGTACCGGATGCGCTTGTGGATGGTCTGGAAGTTGGTGAGCATGCCACCGAGCCACCGATGGTTGACGTAGGGCATGCCGGCCCGTTCGGCGGCCTCCTTGATGGCGCCCTGAGCCTGCTTCTTGGTGCCGACGAAGAGCACCGTGCCGCCGGCGGCGGCGGTGTCCCTGGCGACCTTGGCGGCGCGCTCGATCTGTTCGAGGGTTTGCCGGAGGTCGATGATGTGGATCCCGTTGCGCTCACCGAAGATGTAGGGGCGCATCTTGGGATTCCACCGGCGCGTCTGGTGGCCGAAGTGAACACCGGCCTCCAGTAGCTGCCGCATGGTGACGACTGCCACGTGGTTTCCTCCTGAGATTGTGGGTTGTTCCTCCGCCCACCCTTTGAGCCTCCTCGAAGCACCAGGGCTCCGACCCGCGGAGATTGCGGTGGACGTGCGGTTTCGGAGCGGGAGTGTACCGCGGGCCCCAAGTGGAGACCAGCCCGCGGATCAGCACCGCGTGTAGGGCGGCTCCATGAGACGGTTGCGCAGGCTCATCACGGCCTTGGTGTGGATCTGACACACCCGGGACTCGGTGACGCTGAGGACCTTCCCGATCTCGGCGAGGGTGAGCCCTTCGTAGTAGTAGAGGGTGACCACGAGCCGTTCCCGATCGGGGAGACGATTCACCGAGTCGACCAGGAGATACCGTGTCTCCTCCTGCTCGAAGGCACCGCTCCCCTCCGCCGCTCGAGGGTCGGCCATCAAGTCCCCCACCGCGGCCGAGTCTCGCTCGTCAGGGTTGAGCAGCTCATCGAGAGCGACGAAGCCAAGCGTCGAGATCTCCCCGAGGTGGTCCCGCAGGGCGTCGACCGGCATGTCCATGTGGTCGGCGAGCTCCTGGTCGGTGGCGGTGCGCTTGAGGCTGTGCTCCAGCTCGGCGAGGCTGCGCTGGATCTCGCGTGCCCGGGCCCGTACCGAGCGGGGCACCCAATCGAGGGCCCGCAGCTCGTCGAGGATGGCGCCCTTGATGCGGTTGACCGCGTAGGTCTCGAACTTGTAGCCGCGCCCCGGATCGAACTTGTCGATGGCGTCGATGAGCCCGAAGGTGCCGTAGGAGATCAGATCCTGCGGATCGACGTTGCGGGGAAGCCCGGCGCGGAGACGGCCGGCCACGAATTTCACCAGGGCCGAGTAGTGGAGGATGAGGCCCTCGCGCGCCAGCGGATCTCCCCGATCCTTGAATCGGGCCCAGAGCTCGTCGAGCTCGCGATCGCCGTGGTCAGGCACGGGGGTGGCTGCGTTCATAGGTAGCCCTGAGATGTCGGCGGGTGACGGAAGTGTAAATCTGGGTAGTAGCTAGTTCAATGTGACCCAGCAACTCCTGCACGCTACGAAGGTCGGCGCCGCCTTCCAGCAGATGAGTGGCGAAGGAATGGCGGAGGGCGTGAGGGAAGGTCCCGAGCCGTCGCCGCACCACCCGGCGCACGCCGCGGGCGTCGAGCGGGCCACCCCGGGCTCCCACCCACAGGGAGTCTCCGGCCTCGGGGCCGGCGAGTTCCGAGCGTGCTTCGGCCAGGTAGGCGTCGATGGCGTCGCGGGCCCGCCGGTTGAGCAGGACCACCCGTTCGTGTCCGCCCTTGCCGACGACTCGCACGTACTCGTCGTGCTCGACGTCGCCGATCCGCAGGCCGGCCAGCTCCGACACTCGCAGCCCGGTGGCGTAGAGCATCTCGAGCATCGCCCTGTCCCGCAGATCCAGCGGCTCGTCGCCCACGATGGCGTCGAGCATGCCCCCGAGCGTCCCGGCCGGGATCGCCTTGGGGACGGTGCTGGGCCGCTTGGGCTGGTGTACGCCCGCGGCCGGGCTGGCGGGCACCAGGCCGCGGCGGGCGGCATCGGTGAAGAAGGCCCGCACCGCCGACGTCTTGCGGGCCACCGAACGGCGGGAGTAGCCCCGAGTGGAGAGGTTCGCCATGAAGCGGCGAATGACACGGCGGCTCACGTCCTCCGGTCCGTCGAGACCCATGCGGCCGCAGAACTCGGTGAACTGGCCGAGGTCACGCCGGTACGCAGTGATCGTGTTTGGCGACAGTCCCCGTTCGTTCTCGAGCCGGTCCAGATAGGCGTTGATGGCACCCAAAAGGCCGGTGGACATCGGGGAAGGAACGATCACAAGGCCGCATCGTCGCCGCCGAGGTGCCCCGCGTCAACGACCCTCGCCTTTCAGCGGGCTCTCACCACGGTGGCGGCCTCCCGCTGGAGGGCGCCGGAGGCCTCCAGTCGCCCTACCCCGGCCAGCACAGCAGCGGGGTCCCACCCCAGCAGCTCCACGAGACGGTCGAGGGAGCCGACGCCGTCGTCGACGAGGCGAAGGAGCTCGGCATCGTCACCCTTGACATTTGACGGCGCCGGAGCCGCCATCACGCGGCCCGGCGGTGGTCCCAGCACCAGGCTCAGTGCCTCGACCAGGTCGGTGGGCCCCAGCACCGGGTGGGCGCCGTCGCGGATCAGCAGGTTGCAGCCCTCCGAGCTGCGGCGCTCCACGTCGCCGGGGACCGCGAACACGGCGATTCCCTGCTCGAGGGCGGCCCGGGCGGTGATGAGCGCCCCTCCGGTGACGGCCGCTTCGACCACCACCACCGCCCGGGAGAGGCCGGCGATGATCCGGTTACGCGGGGGGAACCTCCAGCCTTCCGGGGGTGTGCCCGGCGGCGATTCGGCGACGACGGCGCCGCCGAGGCGGATAAGGTCCTCCCCGAGGTCGTTGTGCTCCGGTGGATAGGCAACGTCGACGCCGCAACCGAGCACGGCGACCCCGATACCACCACCTTCCACCGTTCCGCGATGGGCGGCGCCGTCGATGCCGCGGGCCAGCCCGCTGACGAGCGGCCAGCCTGCAACAGCCACCGCCTTCCCGTAGCGGCGGGCGAGGCGCCGCCCGTAGCTGGTGCAGCGCCGGGTCCCCACGATCGCCACCCCCGGCTCTGCGGGCAGCGTGCCCCGCACGAACAGCAGGTCGGGGGCGTCCGGCAGCTCCGCCAGGTGTGCCGGATACCCCGGCCCGCCCCGCAGCACCACCTCGATCCCGGCGGCCTGTAACTGCTTCCTGCGCGCGGCAGCCGGAACCGCCACCTCGCCCCGGATCCGCGACGTCGTCTTCACCGCCCCCCGCTCGATGGCGGCCACAGCGCCCGACGGCCCGTGGAGGTCGAGGAGACACCGGATCCGTTCCGGGTGCAGGCCCCCAAACGCCAGCCGAAGCCGGGCGTCACTCACTCGGCGCCCCGGTAGGCGAGGGCTTCGGCGGCGTGTGCCTCGGTGACGACTTCGGAGCCGGCGAGGTCGGCGATGGTGGCCGCTACCCGGCGCACCCGATCCCATCCCCGGGCACTGAGGGCCGAGGAGCGCACCGACTGCTCCAACATCTCGACCGCCCCCGGCCCCCAGGCGAGGGCGTCGAGGGCCTCCCGCCCCAGCTCCCGGTTGAGACGGCCCCGCTCCGCCTGACGCAGGCGAGCGGCCGCCACCCGCTCCCGCACCCGGGCGCTCGGCTCCCCGGGCGGGCCGGTCATGTCACCGGCGTCGAGGCGAGAGACCCGCACCCGCAGGTCGAAACGATCGAGCAACGGGCCCGAGAGCCGCCGCCGGTAGCGGTCGATGAGCCGCGGCGTGCAGCGGCAGCTCACCAGCCGGTCCCCGGCATAGCCGCAGGGACAGGGGTTGCTGGCAGCGATGAGCTGAAACCGGGTGGGGAACGTGACCGAGGCACCCTTGCGGGCCACCACCACCTCCCCCTCCTCCATCGGCTGCCGCAGGGCATCGAGCAGGTGAGGCGGGAACTCCCCCAGCTCGTCGAGGAACAGCACCCCACGATGGGCGAGGGTGGCCTCGCCCGGAACAGGAACGCCCGACCCGCCGCCGATGAGGGCCGCCGTGGTCGCCGAGTGGTGCGGGGCCCGGAACGGTGGCTGATCGGGTACGGCCCTGGGCAGGCCCGCCGCGGCCCAGGCGATGGCCACCTCGAACCGCTCCGCCGGGTCGAGTGGAGGCAGGATCCCCGGGAAGCAGCGGGCCAGCAGGGTCTTTCCGGCCCCGGGCGGGCCGTCCATGAAGAGGTGATGGCCCCCGGCGGCGGCGATCTCGAGGGCGCGGCGGGCCACCGGCTGACCCCGCACCCGGCTCAGATCGAGCAGCGGGGTGGCGGCCACCGCCAGGGCGGGTAGGGCGGCACCGTCATGCCCGCCCACCGCCACTCCGATCGCCTCCTCCAGCGAGCCGACGGCATGGATCGAGCCCAGCTCCATCGAGGCCGCCTCGGCGGCCGAAGCCGGCGGCAACAGACACCGTCGCCCCAGGTCAGCGGCAACAGATGCCGCTCCCAGGCCACCGCGGACCGGGCGCACCGCACCGTCGAGGGCCAGCTCACCGAGCGCCACGACCCCCTCGACGTCGCGGGGGATCTCCCCGGCGGCGGCAAGCACCCCGAGGGCGATCGGAAGGTCGTAAGCGGAGCCCCCCTTTGGCAGGTCGGCCGGGGCGAGGTTCACGATCACCCGCCGGCCCGGAAACGACCGCCCGGTGCACTGGATCGCCGCCCGCACGCGCTCCTTGGCCTCACGCACGGCAGCGTCGGGCAGGCCCACGAGATGGAATGCCGGGGTTCCTCCCCCGATGTGCACCTCGACCCGCACCGGACGCGGCTCGACACCCACCAAGGCCACTGAAGTCACTGAAGCGAACATGGCTCGACCGTATGCCGCCGGTGTGACACGAGCGAAGCCGCCTGGGACGGAACCGGCTACTCGGCCGGGAGCTCGCCGGTCCGCAGGAGAGTGTGGACGCCGCCGATGGTGAGGGCGTCGTAGTCCCGGTCCTTCTCGACGTTGAAGCCTCGCTCCATGTTGCGCACCACCGCCGCGATGAAGTCCTCCGCCCCGTGGTCCCGGAGGTAGAGGGCGAACGCCTTCACCTTCGGTGAGAGCTGCGGGGCGTAGATGCCCTTGTCGCAGGTGGCGAGATCCGGACACTCCCAGCAGCCGTCGATGCCGCGCTCCAGAGAGCACTCCCGCTGCGGGCAACCCTCGTCGGACAGGTTGCGATCGCAGAGGTTCCGATCCGAGCGACATCCGTCACAGAGGTCGGCCCGGAAACAGAGCCGGCAGATGAGCCCGCAGGGGGCGATGCTGGCGACGAGGGCCTGGTGATCCATGCGGCGTCCTCCCGACGCCCGGTCGCCGGGAGCCTCGGGAAGGCGTCCGCCGTGGCGACACTACGTACTCACCGGAGCGTAACGCGCCGGGATGACACGAAACGTGCCGCCTGCCCGGATTCCGCCTCCGCCCCTCCTACCATGCCGGCCCATGGGACTCGACCCCTTCCGCAAGCAGCGCAGCACCGCGACCGACGTCGGCCTCGTGGTCGGCTTCGCCGCCGTCACGCCGGTCCCCGCGCCGTGGAGGTCACCCCGATGAGCCTTCGCGACGACCCGGTGGTCGTCTACGCCATCCAGCCGTACCAGGCCCGCAAGCAGTACCTCTGCCCCGGATGTGCGGGTGACATCGAACCGGGGACCGGACACCTGGTGGTGATCCCGGAGCTGGCACCCGACCTACGGCGCCACTGGCACCGTGGCTGCTGGTACAAGGAGATGCGACGCCGCGGCGGGCTGCTCTCAGTCGACGCCCGGTAGCCAGCGCACCCGCACGCCGCCGTCGACGACCCGCACACCCACGAAGTCGACCCGTGTCGCCGGCGGGCGGAGGCGGTGGGCGAGGCGCTGCACCGTGGCCGCCTTGGGACGGTCGTACTGGTCGACCGGCTCGCCGCTCCGGCCCGGCCCCACCGTCTTCACCTCGACGGCGACGCGCCGGCCGTGCATGCGAACCACCAGATCGATCTCGCCACGTCCCACCCGCACGTTGCGGCCCACCACGGCAGCACCACGGGCTTGCAGGAATCGGGCGGCGACGTCCTCGCCGAAGCGTGCCAGCCGCTGCCGGCTCACAGCGACGTGCTCGGCTCCAGCTCCTCGATGTTCACGTCGCGGAACGTCACGACCTTCACCCGCTTGACGAAGCGGGCCGGGCGGTACATGTCCCACACCCATGCGTCGTTCAGCTCCAGCTCGAAGTACACGGCTCCGTCGGCCCGCCGGGTGTTCAACTCGACGTCGTTGGCGAGGTAGAAACGGCGCTCGGTCTCGATGACGTAGCGGAACATCGGAAGCACATCGCGGTACTCCTTGTAGATCTTCAGCTCAACGTCGGTCTCGTAACGCTCGAGATCTTCCTCGCCCATCACCTCTCCCGGGTTTGACGGCCCCCTCAAGGAACCGGGCCGCATCATAGGGCGCGCCGGTGGGCAACGAAGGCTCTTCTGTCACTTCTACCTGCTGGCACCGACAGATTCCGCCGCCGTCTCAGAGACTGCCAATCCGGCGCGGCGGCCACATGAGCACGAACGCCTTGCCCACCACGTCGTCGAGCGGGATCGCCCCGAAGAACCGGCTGTCCCTGCTGCTGTTGCGGTTGTCGCCCATCACGAACACCGAGCCGGCCGGGACCGCCACCGGACCGAAGTCGGGCATCTCGACGGAAGGCTCCAAGTAGGGCTCGTCGATCACCGTCCCGTCGACCAGCACCCGATTGTCGATGATCTCGAGCGTCTCCCCGGGAAGGGCGACGACCCTCTTGATGAACTCGGTCTTCGGGGCCGAGAGCCCCACCGACTCGGTGAGGTTCCGCCACGCCGACGCGAGCAGCGACTCGCCGTCACTCTCCGGCCCGCTCGGGTCGTCAAAGACGATCACGTCGCCGCGGGCGACGTCGCCGAGCCGGTAAGCGAGCTTGCTCACCATGACACGATCGTTCACCTCGAGGGTTCCCGCCATCGACCGCGAGGGAATCCAGAACGCCTGGAACGCGAAGGTCTTGATGATCACGGCGAGCACCAGGGCGATGAGGACCAGCAGCGGCAACTCCCGCCAGAACGGGCGACGGGCCTGGCGCAGCTCCTCCGGCTCGGCGAGATCGGTGAGAGCCGTCGCCGCGGGGTCGTCGACGAGCGCAGATCCGGCGTCGCCGCCCGCGCCGTCGCCACCCGGCTGGTGATCGACCTTCATGGCGGGGACGTTACCGCATCGGGCGGGCTGTTCCCGGCGCCGGTCAGAGCCCTCCCCAGCGGGCCGGAGGCCACACGATCGCCACCGCCTTGCCGATGATGCGATCACGCTCGATCGTGCCGAGACCGAAGCGGCTGTCACGGCTCGAGCCACGGTTGTCGCCCATCACGAAGTAGTGGTCGGGAGGAACCGTCTCGGGCCCGAAGTCCTCCGACACGGTTCCCGGCCGCAGATAGGGCTCGTCGATGACCTCCCCGTCGATGAGCACCTGGTTGTCGCGGATCGTGATCGTCTCGCCGGGGAGACCGATGACCCGCTTGATGAGGTCCGACTTCGGGGTGCGCAGGCCCACGGATTCGGCGAGATTGCGCACGATCTTGCCGGGTACCGACTCGCGCTCGCGGTCGGCCGGCTCGAAGACGATGACGTCGCCGCGGCTCACCTCACCGAAGCGGTAGGCGAGCTTGTTGACGATCACCCGGTCGCTCTCGATCAGGGTGTCTTCCATCGAGCCGGAGGGAATCCAGAAGATCTGGAAGAGGAACGACTTGATGAACACGGCGAGCAGCAGGGCGCCGATGATCAGGAACGGCAGCTCCCGCAGGAACGAGCCTTTCACCTCTTCCTTGGCGGCGAGCTCTTCGTCGACTTCGTCGCCGGCCTCGATCTCGAGATCAGGAGATTCGGGCTCGACGGGAGCGAAAGGATCGGCCGGCAAGCCCTCGTCGTAGGGGTACTCGGGAAGACCGCGGTCCTCGTCGCTCATCGGCCGGCTCGCTGCGGCGACACGCCGGCTACTCGCGCTTCTCCTTGATGCGGCCCGCCTTGCCGACACGGTCGCGCAGGTAGTAGAGCTTGGCGCGGCGCACCGCACCGCGGCGCAGCACCTCGATCGACTGCAGGATCGGGGCATGGATGGGAAAGATGCGCTCCACCCCGACACCGAAGCTGAGCTTGCGAACGGTGACCGTCTCGCGGGCCCCGGAACCGCTGCGGCCGATCACCACACCCTCGTAGGCCTGCACACGCTCCCGGCCGCCCTCGATGACGCGGACGTTGACACGCACCGTGTCGCCGGGGGCGAATTCGGGCACGTCGTCGCGCAAGTAGGCGGCCTCGATCTGATCGAGCGTATTCACGGGATCCTCCGGCGGAACAATGGAGAGGCGAATTCGAGGCCGGGATTCTAACCCTCCTCCCCCTTTTCCGCTAGCCGGGGCTTCAGATCCGGGCGCCGTTGCTGCGTCCTCAGCTCTCGCTGTTGCTGCCGCCACTGCGCGATCCTGCCGTGATCGCCCGACAGCAGCACCTCCGGCACCCTCCACCCCCGATACTCGGCGGGTCGGGTGTACTGAGGCTCCTCCAGCAGCCCGTCGCGGAAGCTCTCGGTCGCCACCGACTCGGGGTTGCCCACCACGCCCGGCAGGAGCCGGGTGACACCCTCGATCACCAGCGCCGCCGCCACCTCACCGCCGAGCAACACGTAGTCCCCGATCGAGACCTCCTCGTCAACGAGGTGCTCGGCGACCCGCTCGTCGACGCCCTCGTAGCGTCCACACACCAGCGTGAGGTGATCCAACGTAGCCCAGCGGTCGAGGGTCGCTTGGTTCAGCGGATACCCGGCGGCGCTGAGCAGGACCCGGTGGCTCCCCGCCAGCGGGCCGAGAGCCTGCTCCAGCGGCTCGATCATCATCACCATGCCGGCGCCGCCGCCGAACGGGGCATCGTCCACCTGCCGGTGCACGCCCCGGCCGAAAGCGCGCAGGTCGACCAGCTCGACATCGAGGATCCCGTCCCGGCGCGCCTTGCCGACGAGGCTCACCTCGAGCGGGGACTCGAAGAACTCGGGGAAAACGGTGACAACGGTGATCTTCACGCCCACAGGGTATCTTCGACCGCGGGCACCGAGTCCTGCATCTCGGCGATGTCGTACAGCGTGGTGCGGCGCGCCGGCACCCTGCCGACAGAACGGATGAGCCGCTCGAGATCAACCGCCCCGACCCCGGTGCCGTGGCGGGCGCCCGCCGAGCGGGAGATGGACTCGTCCATGAGCGTGCCGCCCAGGTCGTTGCACCCGGCGCCGAGCAGCCGACCGGCGGCGTCGAGGCCGAGCTTGACCCACGATGCCTGCACATTGGGCACCAAGCCATCGAAGGCGATCCGGGCCACAGCGTGCACCAGCACCACCTCGTCCCAGGTGGGCCCGGGCCGGCTCGCACCCCGCACGAAGATGGGGGCGCCCATGTGCACGAACGGCAGCGGCACGATCTCGGTGATGCCTCCGGTGCGGCGCTGAATGCGGCGCAGCACCTCGAAGTGATTCGCCCAGTGACGCGGCGTGTCGATGTGACCGAACATGATCGTCGCCGTGGACCGGAGCCCCAGCTCGTGGGCGGTGAGGACCACCTCGGCCCACTGCGAGGTGCGGATCTTGTCGGGGCAGAGGTGGAGACGCACCTCGTCGTCGAGGATCTCGGCGGCGGTCCCGGGGAGGGTCCCCAGCCCGGCGTCGCGGAGCCGAAGCAGGAAGTCCCTCACCGTCACCCCCAGCGTCTCGGCGCCCTGCCACACCTCCAGCGGCGTGAACCCGTGGATGTGCATTTCCGGCAGGTGCTCCTTGATGGCTTCCACCATGGCCACGTAGAAGTCGCCGGTGAACTCGGGATGGATGCCGCCCTGGAGGCACACCTCGGTGGCGCCCCTCTTCCATGCCTCCACTGCCCGCTCCACCACCTGCGGGATCGACATGAGGTAGGGCTCCTCGCGCAGGTTGAGTGACCGCGGACCCTTCGAGAAGGCACAGAAGCCGCAGCGGTAGGAGCACTGGTTGGTGTAGTTGATGTTGCGATTGACGACGTAGGTGACCACGTCGTGGTTGGCGCGCCGGCGCAGCTCGTCGGCGACTGCGGCCACCGCATCAACCTCATCTCCGCGGGCACCGAGCAGCAGCTCGATCTCGTCCCGAGTCGGGGGAATCCCGTCGAGAGAGCTGCCAAGTACCCGCGACAGGTCAGGGCGCAGCGCCGTCAGGTCGAGGTGGTAATCGACGTCGAGGAAGGCCCGATCGGCCCACTCCGCCGAGAAGCGCCGCTCCGGCACGGGAGCCGGCCGATCCATGCCGGGCGCCCAGTCGTGGCGGGGCCGGGCCGCTCCTGAGGCGTCGACCTGAGACAGGTAGGCGGCGAACAGGTCGTGGTCGAGTGCTCCCCTCGCCTCGTCGACGGAGACGCCGGGCGGGACCGCGGCGCGCTCGACGAGGCGGAACTCGTGAAGGCTCTCTCGCAGACTCCCGATGCTCTCGGTGGCCCATCCACGCAGCAGGAGGTCGCGGGCACCCGACGCAACCGCAGTGACGGCGTCGTCGATGGTGTCCACGAACACCGACACCCGGGCACTCAGGCCGGGAAGCGAGGCGATATTCGCCGCCTCGGCCACCTTGCTGCGACCGGTGCGCAGGAAAGCGGCGCCGGTGCGGGCCAAGGCGTTGAGAACCTGAGCCCGTTCTCCGGTGTCGACCACAGTGACGCGCCAGCCGGCTACGCCTTCGTCGAGAAGGCGGCCGGCGTCGTCGGGCGACACCACCCATGCCAGGGGAACGGTTGCGGCGAGACCGAGAGAGACCGGAACCAGGCGGCCCGCCATGATCGCGGCCCGTTGCGGCTCGTCGAGATCCCCGACCTCGACGGCGGTGGTGCCTTCGCGACGGCGGGTGGCGGCCCACAGATCACTCACCCGATCCGCTGGGCGCACTCGCAGGAAAGTGACCGTATCGGTCATGGGAGAGCCCCTTCCGACTGCGGTGTCAGAGCGTAGCCCTCGGCATCGACGGCGGACCGCACCTTGGAGAGAAGGCCGGGGTCGATCCACTCGGGGTCGATGAACTCGGGATACACCGGCAGGCGGGGCCTGAGCCGGAAACCCCGGTGCTCGGTCACGGCCCGCAGTGCGTCGAGAGCCGGCCACGGGGCCTCCGGGTTGACCCAGTCGATGGTGAGCGGCGACACCCCGCCCCAGTCGTTGACGCCGGCGTCGAGGTACACGCCGTAGTCGCCGGTGAGGTTGGGCGGCACCTGCAGGTTCATCTCGGGTCCCAGGATCCAGCGGGCGACCGCCACCACCGCGGCGAAGTACGGGACGGCGGGCTCGGCCTCGCGGCGCATCCGGGTGTCGGCTTTGGCCCGGAAGTTCTGCACGATGACCTCCTGGATCGAGTCCCAGTGGCGCTGGAGGTCAGCGAGGGCGAACAGGGAGTCGACGATCTCGCGGGGTGTTTCACCAATGCCGACCAGTATCCCCGTCGTGAACGGAACCCGCTGCCGGCCCGAGGCCTCGATGGTGGCGAGGCGCCGTGCCGGGTCCTTGTCGGGACACCCGTGGTGGGGCATCCCCGGCTCCATGAGGCGGGGAGAGATGTTCTCCAGCATCAAGCCCATCGACGGGTTGGAGGGTCGGAGCGCCGCCTGCTCTTCGTCATCCATCAGGCCCGGGTTGGCGTGCGGGAAGAGCGCCGTCTCGACGTTGACCCGCTCGGTCATCGCGCGGAGGTATTCGAGGGTCGTGCCGCATCCCTGCGATGCGAGGAAATCCCGGGCCTGGGGCCAGCGATCCTCGGGCCGGTCGCCGAGGGTGAACAGCGCTTCGGTGCAGTCGCGGGCCTCCCCGGCACGGGCGATCGCCATGACGTCGTCGGGGGTGAGATACCGGCCTCCACCACCCGGAGGCTTGGCGAAAGTGCAGTAGGCGCACGCGTCCCGGCACAGGGTGGTGAGCGGTATGAACACCTTCCGTGAGTAGGTGACGGTTCGGCCCTTCCCCTCGTCGCGGAGGCGGCGGGCCTCGGCGAGCAGCGGCGCCGGGTCGCGCCGGCCGGTGAGGTACGCCTCGGCCAGCGCCGGATCGGGAACCGGGAAGGTCATCGAGCAAAGCTATCACGCCTCCGACGAGACCGCCGACCGTGCGGTGGCCCACGGAAAGCCGGCGATCGGGTCCGGGTCGACGCCCCTCGAGGCGCGGGGCGGGTATATCCTCGCCCGGATGCGGTCCATTCGCTCCATCCTCGTTCTCGCCGTGCTCCTGACGGCGTGTACTGCGCAGGGGGCCACGACGACCACTGCCGCCACGACCACGACCACGACGGCCGCCGCCACGACCACGACGCCGCCTGCCGACCTTCCCATCTGCCTCGCCGGCGACCTGGAATTCGACAGCTCCGGAGTCGTGGCGGCGTTCGGAGAGGACTTGCACGATGCAGTGCAGATCGCCTCCATCCGTCACGAAAGCCACGAGGGCTGCGAGCGCCTCGTGGTCGGCTTCCTCACCGGCGACGGCGCCCCCGCCGCCATTCTCGGCCCGACCGCCACCGACTTCCGGCCCGAGACCGGCATCGTGCGGATCACGCTTCCGGAGGCGATCTCGGCCTCGGCCATCGTTGACACCACCCTCGACGGGGCCGCGATCCGGCAGGCCTTCGTCGTCCGGACGCGAGACGGCAATCTCGCCATCGACATCCACCTGGCCCCGGAGGCAACGGTGGCAGTTCGCAGCGAGGGAGCCCAATCCCCCGCCCAGGTCATCGTGGATGTCAAGCCCGACCCCGACGGAATCGCACGGCTCGTGACTCCCGCCGTCGCCGACAACATCGTCGTGCTCTCTCCGGGATCGGGTCCGATCACCTATCCCATCACAGTGACGGGTTACGCGCGGACTTTCGAAGCCACCGTCGTCGCCCGCCTGTGGGGAAGCGAGGGCATCGGGGCCGAGCAGATAACGACCGCCGCCGACTCGCTCGACGTGTGGGGCGAGTTCGCCCTCACCATCACCGACGGGCCGACCGGGACGGTCACGTTGTTCGTCGGCGAGGATTCCGCCCAAGACGGCACCGAGGTCGGGGTTCGGCTCGGCCTCGAGGTTCCCTAGGTGCCCCTCAGAAGAGCCCCTCGAGGGGATCGATGACCACGTAGCCGAGGGAGGGGTGCACCTCGCCGACGATGGCTTCCACAAAGGGGACCTCAACCGCCGTGCCGTCCTCGGTGGTCACCACGAGGCGATCCTGGGCGGTCCCGATCACGACACCGGTGACACGACCGAGGTGCTTCCCTGTGGGATCGATGGCCGCCAGCCCTTCGAGAGCGTCCGGCCAGTACTCGTTCTCGTCGAGGGAACGCCGGTCGGCGGCGGCGATGGCGAGGGTGACGCCGGGAAGCGCCTCGGCGGCGGTTCGGTCGAGAACCTCGACGAACGTCGCTAGCACGCCGTCGCGATGTTGCTGTGACTCGGCCACCGTCAGCAGACGCGGCGGTGTCTCGTCGGTGATGAGCACCTGGCCTGGAGAGAAACGATCGGGGTTGTCGGTCAGCGGGCGAATCACCACTGCGCCCCGTACCCCATGGGGCTTCCGTATGTATCCGACCGGAATCCGCTTGGCGGCGGTGGCCGGCATCGCAGCCGTCAGTCGAGGAACTCGACTTGGACGTCGAGCCCTTCCTCGTCCCCGGCGGCCTTGGCCACCGCACGAATGGCCCGAGCCACCCGTCCCCGGCGACCGATCACCCGGCCCATGTCGGATTTGGCGGTACGAACCTCGGCGACCACGGCGTCCTCGCCGTCGTCGACGACTTCGACGGTGACCGATTCCTTGTCGTCGACAATGTGCTCGGTGATGTACGTGACGACCCGGTTGACGATCTCACCTTTCATCGTCACTTGCCTCCTCAGCTGCGGACTCGGGCTCGGCGACCGCCGCCTCGGCGACGGCCTCTTCCTCAACGATCTCAGGCTCGGCGACCGCATCCTCGGCGACGGCCTCTTCCACAATGATCTCAGGCTCGCTGACCACTTCCTCGGCGATGGCCTCTTCGGCGGCCGTTTCCTCGGCGGCCGCCTCATCGATGGCGGCGGCCTTGGGCGCGGGCGGCTCCGGCACATCGCCCACGGTGTGGATGTCGCCCTTGGCGACACGGAATCGGGTCCAGGCGCCCGAGATCTCCAGTAGCTTGCGGGCCCGCTCGGTGGGCTGGGCACCTTTGCCGAGCCAGTCGAGCGCCCGCTCGTTGTCGATCTCGATCAGGGATGGGTCCTGGCGGGGGTCGTAGCGGCCGATCTGCTCGATGTAGGCACCATCGCGCGGCTTGCGCGAATCCACCACGACAACGCGGTACGACGGTTGTTTCTTCTTGCCCATCCGCGTCAGGCGGATCTTCACCGGCATCTACTTCACCTCTTCTGTCTGCGACCGACCCCCGGAAGGGGAACCCCCGGGATGGGGTTCTTGCCTCCGGCGATCATTTTCATCATCTTCTGTGCTTCGGAATATTGCTTGAGGACCGCGTTGACGTCCTGCGGACGGGTCCCCGACCCCGCGGCAATGCGGCGTTTCCGGCTCCCGCTGATGAGCTTCGGAGAGCGCCGCTCGGCGGGTGTCATCGACCGGATGATCGCTTCGACCCGGTTCAGGTCCTTTTCGTCGACCTGCACATCTCGAAGCGCCTGTCCGGCGCCGGGAAGCATACTAACCAGTTGCTGAAGAGGCCCCATCTTGCGCAGTTGCTGGAACTGCTCGAGGAAGTCCTCGAGATCGAAAGAGGCGGTGCGCAGCTTCTCCACCGCCGCCTCGGCCTGCTCGCGGTCGTAGGTCACCTCGGCCTTCTCGATCAGGGTGAGCACATCCCCCATCCCGAGGATGCGGGATGCCATGCGGTCGGGATGGAACACGTCCAGCTCGTCGAGGCCCTCTCCGAGGCCCACGAACTTGATGGGACAGCCGGTTACCTCTCGGGCCGAGATGGCGGCCCCGCCCCGGGCATCGCCGTCGAGCTTGGTCATCACGAGGCCGGTCAGGTCGGTGTACTCGAGAAAGCCCTTGGCGACGTTGACCGCTTCCTGTCCGGTCATGGCGTCGACCACCAGCAACACCTCGTCGGGCTGGGTGGCCTTGTGAACCGCCGAGAGCTCCTCCATGAGCTCGTGATCGATCTGGAGCCGCCCGGCGGTATCGATGATGACGACGTTGTGGCCTTCCTGGCGGGCGTGCTTCAGCGCCGCCTTGGCGAGCCGGGGCGCCTTGGCCTTGCGGTCGACGTAGACCGGCACTCCCACCTTCTGGCCAAGTGTCTCCAACTGATCGATGGCGGCGGGGCGTCGCAGGTCGGCGGCGACCAGGAGCGGCCGCTTGCCCTTGGCTTTGAGGTGCTTGGCCAGCTTGGCGGCCGAGGTGGTCTTGCCGGAGCCCTGGAGACCGGCCATGAGGACCACCAGCGGCGGATTGTCGGGATGCGCCAGCGGGGCCTCGGCGCCCAGGGTGGTGATCAGCTCCTCGTGCACGATCTTGATGACCTGCTGGCCCGGGGTGAGGCTCTTGGTGACCTCTGCCCCTACCGCACGCTCCTTTACCCTGGCGAGGAAGGTCCTGACCACCGAGACGTTGACGTCGGCCTCCAGCAGCGCCAGCCGCACCTCGCGCAGGGCGGCGTCGACGTCGCCCTCCCCGAGCCGTCCCTTGGAGCGGAGGCGGGAGAACACGTCGCCGAGCCTCTCGCTGATCGAATCGAACATGACCGGCAGTGTAGGGAACGCCGTTCGCTGGGCCAGCGCCGGGTACGGTTGGTAGCCTCCCCCTTCCGGCGCCCCGGCCGCCGTCCATCAGGAGGGACCCGCTGGCCGACATCGACCCACTCGCCGCCGCCGACCGCCTCCTCGGTCCTGCCGACGCCGCCTCCTTCCGGGCCCGGGTCGCCGCGGCCCTCCCCCGTCTCGACGAGCTGCTCACCGCCCTCTACGGCAATGGCCACGACGTGGCGGCGCTGCGGGCGACGCTGCTGGGGGCCGCCCTCCGCTCCCGGGCCGAGCGCAGCCCGGAGCTGCGGGAGCGTGACGCCGGCCGCCTCGCCGACCCGACCTGGTTCCAGCACCCGGGCCAGATCGGGTACGTCTGCTACGCCGACCGGTTCGCCGGGACCCTGACCGGGGTCGCCGACCACCTCGACTACCTCGTCGAGCTGGGCGTCACCTACCTGCACCTCATGCCGCTGCTCGCCCCCCGCCCCGGGCCCAACGACGGCGGCTACGCCGTCGCCGACTACGGAGCGGTCGATCCCCGCCTCGGCACCATCGACGACCTGGCGAACCTGGCCGGCGCCCTGCACCGGTCCGGGATGAGCCTGTGCATCGACGTCGTCGTCAACCACACTGCCCGGGAGCATCCCTGGGCGCAGCGGGCCCTCGCCGGCGATCCCGCCGCCCGCGCCTTCTACCACGTCTTCGACGACCGCGCCCTCCCCGACCGCTACGAGCAGACGCTCCGCGAGGTGTTCCCCGCCTTCGCCCCGGGCAACTTCACCTTCGTCCCCGAGATGGGCGCCTGGGTGTGGACCACCTTCAACGACTACCAGTGGGACCTGAATTACGGAAACCCGGCGGTGCTCGTCGCCATGGCCGAAGCGATCCTCAACCTCTGCAACATCGGGGTCGACGTGCTCCGCCTCGACGCCGTCCCGTTCCTGTGGAAGCGGCTCGACACCGACTGCGAGAACCAGCCCGAGGCGCACTGGATCGTCGAGCTGCTGCGGTCGCTGGTGGCGATGGCGGCGCCGGCGGTGGCGTTCAAGGCGGAGGCGATCGTGCCCCCCGAGCAGCTCGTCCAGTACCTCGGCGGTCACGAGGTGCCCCGCCACGAGTGCGACATCGCCTACCACAACCAGCTCATGGTGATGCTGTGGAGCAGCCTGGCGAGCCGGGACGGCCGCCTCATCACCCACGCCCTGAGCCGGATGCGGCACCGCCCCCCGGCCACCACCTGGATGACCTACGTGCGCTGCCACGACGACATCGGATGGGCCGTCTCCGACGAGGACGCCGCCGCCGTCGGCTGGGACGGCTGGTCCCACCGCAACTTCCTCACCGAGTTCTACGCCGGCGAGTTTCCGGGCTCCTTCGCCCATGGGGCCCGGTTCCAGGACAACCCCGCCATCGGCGACAGCCGCATCTCCGGCACCGCCGCCTCCCTGTGCGGCCTCGACCCGGCCGGCGACCCGGCCGGGGTCGAGACGGCGATCCGGCGCCTGGTGCTGCTCTACGCCGTCGCCTTCTGCTACGACGGCATCCCCCTGGTGTACATGGGCGACGAGCTGGGCCTGCGCAACGACCTCCACTACCTCGACGATCCCGACCGGGCCGCCGACAACCGCTGGATGCACCGCCCGGCCATGCCGTGGGAAGTGGCGGAGCGCCGCCACCGGCCGGGCACCATCGAGGCCCGCCTCTTCGGGTGGATGCAGCGGCTCGGCACGGTGCAGCGCCGGCTGGCGGCCCTCGACGCCGCCGCCCCGCCGGAGCCGCTGGCGGTCGACGACCCGCACCTGTTCGCCTTCACCCGCAGCCGTCCCGGCGAGGAGCGGTTCCTGGCGGTCGCCAACTTCTCCGAGGAGGCGGCGAGCTGCTCCACCGCCGCCCTCCCCTTCGATCCCGGGGAAGCCACCCTGCTGCTCGGCGGCGACGAATCGCCCGCGGTCGGCGGTGGTCGCTTGACGCTCCCCGGGCTCGGCTTCGCCTGGTACGGATTCACCCCCGGTTCGGCAGCCGGGACCGGCCCGTAGGTTGGTACCCTCGATCAGCCGCCGACCCGGAGGACCTATGAACCTCGCCGTCATCGACCACCCCCTCACCCGGCACTACCTGTCGGTGCTGCGCGACGAGACCACCGAATCCGAGGCATTCCGGGCGGCGGCGCGGCGGCTCACCTACACGTTGGTGCTCGAGGCCACCAGCCGGCTCCCCGTCAAGGAGATCGAGGTTCGCACCCCGATGGAGACCACCACCGGCCATGCTCTCGGCGAGGTGGTCGCCGTCGCCGTGCTGCGGGCCGGCCTCGGCATGCTCGACGCGGTCCTCGACCTGATTCCGGAGGTGCGTGTGGGCTTCGCCGGCGTGCAACGCAACGAGGAGACGGCCGCGCCCGAGGAGTACTACATCAATCTCCCGAACCTGGACCACGCCTCGGTGCTCGTCCTCGAACCCATGCTCGCCACCGGCGGCTCGCTGTCGTGGGCCGTCGATCAGGTGAAGGCAGCCGGCGGCCATGACATCACCGTGTTGTGCGTGGTCACTGCACCCGAGGGGGTGAGCCGCATGTACCAGGATCACCCAGGCGTGCGCATCGTGGCCGCCGCCCGCGACCGGGAGCTCAACGACGTCTTCTACATCGTGCCCGGCCTCGGCGACATGGGCGATCGGCTCTTCGGAACGCTGTGATGGCACGCAACGACGAAGCCCACCAAGCGTTCACCGCCGCCGCGATTGCGGTGCTGGAGGCGCTGGAGCCCGGCGAGGTCATGGCGTACGGGGAGATCGCCGCCGAAGCCGGCTACCCGGACGCAGCGCGTGCCGTCGGGAATCTGCTGCGCCGCACTCCGGGATTGCCGTGGTGGCGAGTAGTGAACTCGGCCGGCCGCCTCATCCCCGGCGGCGAGGCCGAGCAGGCGGCCCGTCTCCGCGCCGAGGGTGTGATGGTACACAACGGCCGGGTCGTGCGCTGAACTGAAGGTCGTCCGGCTGCTGCAGCCGCCGAAGAGACACGCATGAGGCCGGCGAGCCGCCATACTGTCGGATTCCGAGCGAGGAAACCGAGTGTCGAGCCGCTTCAGCATCGGCGAGTTGATCGAGCGCAAGCGCGACGGCGGCAGCTTGTCGCCCGATGAGCTGCGCTGGATCGTCGGTGCCTACGCCGAAGGTGCCATCCCCGACTACCAGATGGCGGCCCTGCTCATGGCCCTCTACATCCGCGGGCTGGACTCCGCCGAGTTGATCCCCTGGACCGAGGCGATCCTCCACTCCGGTGAACTGCTCGACTTGAGCCACATCGACGCCCCGAAGATCGACAAGCACTCCACCGGGGGCGTCGGGGACAAGATCAGCATTGCCCTGGCCCCAATGGTGGCGACATGCGGGGTTGCGGTGCCGATGATGTCGGGCCGGGGCCTGGGCCACACCGGAGGAACCCTCGACAAGCTGGAGTCGATCCCCGGTTTCCGCACCCGGCTGGAGCCGCGTGAGTTCACCCGCATCGTGGAGCGCCACGGGCTGGTGCTCGCCGGCCAGTCGGAAACGCTGGTTCCCGCAGATCGCATGCTGTATGCGCTGCGGGACGCCACCGGGACGGTGTCTTCGGTGCCGTTGATCGCCTCGTCGATCATGTCGAAGAAACTCGCCGAGGACCTCGACGGGCTGGTACTCGATGTCAAGGTGGGCTCGGGAGCGTTCATGGCGAACGAGGCCGCGGCCCGCCAGCTCGCCGAGACGATGGTCGAGCTGGGCGCCGGCCACGGAACGCCGGTGCGGGCTCTGCTGACCGACATGGACCAGCCGCTGGGCCTGGCGGTGGGGAACGCCAACGAGATCGCCGAGTCCCTCGACGTGCTGACCGGTGAGGGACCGGACGACGTGCGCGACCTCGCCCTCCACCTCGGCATTGAGATGCTGCTCCTCGGCGGCGTCACCACCGACCGGGACGAGGCACGTCGCCTGCTCGAGGAAGCGATCGGTTCGGGACGGGCCCTTGCCAAGCTGGCGGCCGTCATCGAGGCGCAAGGGGGCGATCCGCGGGTGATCGAGGATCGCTCGTTGCTCGTACAGGGACCCAACTGGTACGAGGTGGCCTCCCCTCGCGCCGGTTTCGTCTCCGCCTGCGACGCCCGGGACATCGGTGTCGCTTCGGTTCGCCTCGGCGCCGGCCGGAGCCGCAAGGAGGATCCGATCGACCCGGCGGTGGGCATCACGATCCTCGCCAAACGTGGAGCGCCGGTTGAGAAAGGTCAGCCGCTCGCCCGGGTGGCGTACCGCGACGCCGACCGTCTGGAGGCGGTGCTACCCCTGCTGGAGCGAGCGTGGAGCATTGCCGAGGAGCTCTCCGAATCTCCCCCTCTGGTCATCGGACGCGTCGGCTGATTCGCTCGGGGCAGTACCGGGCATTCGCCATTCGTCGCTCCTAGGCTTGGGCGGTTGCGGGGGGCCCATGAACCGGGAGGGTCAATGAGCTATCAGCTCCTTCAAGACGCCGCGCGAGCCATCGCCGAGCGCACCGGCGTCGAGCGCCACCACGCCGCAGTGGTCCTGGGATCGGGCCTGAGTGACTATGCGGCCACATTGCTGGAGCCCGTCGAGATCCCCTACGCCGACATCCCCCACTTCCCCCAGCCGCGGGTGGCGGGCCACGCCGGGAGCCTCTTCTCGACCAAGGTCGGGGAGGCATCCGTGTTGGTGTTCGCCGGACGGGTCCACACCTACGAGGGATGGGATCTCTCCGAGGTCGTCTTCGGAGTCCGCACCGCGGCCATGGCGGGATGCCACACCGTCCTGCTCACCAACGCGGCGGGATGCATCGGGGAAGGTATCGCCGTCGGCGACCTCGTGGCGATCCGGGACCACATCAACCTCACCTGCCGCAACCCGCTGGTGGGCGTGAACGACGAACGGCTCGGCCCTCGCTTCCCGAACCTGACCGACGCCTACGACCCTCGCCTGCGCCGGCGCATCGCCGCCGTCTGCAAACAACTGGGCCGTCCCTACAAGGAGGGCGTTTACGCCTGGTTCCTCGGGCCGAGCTACGAGGCGCCGGCCGAGATCGAGATGGTGCGCCGGTTGGGCGGCACCCTGGTGGGAATGTCGACTGTGCCCGAGGTGATCGCCCTGCGCCATATGGGGGTGCGGGTGGCGGCGATCTCGCTCGCCACCAACTTCGCCGCCGGAACGAGCGGTGGTGAGGTCTCCCACGACGAGGTCACCGCCTCCGCCATTGCCGCCAAGGAGCGTTTCACGGCCCTGATCGACGCCCTGTTGCCGATCCTGGTGGAGAAGCCCGACTGATCCGTCGCCCTCGACCCACCCCATCGGACGAGCACACGTCGCGAAGGGTCATCACCCGTGAGGATCGCCGTTTGTGCCGAGCAAGAATCGGATCCGGCGACACGCTACGAACTGGATCCCGAGACCCATTTCGTCGTCCGGCCCGACGGCCAGGTGCTCGACGACACCGATCGCTACGGCGTCGAGATCGGCCTCCGGCTGGCCGAGGCTGCCGCCGACGGGTCCACGGTGACCCTGGTGTCGATGTCGCCGTCGGGAAACCTCCAGGGCATCCGCCAGGCGCTCGCCATGGGGCGACCCGGGCGGTGGTCGACGCCGGGTGGGTGCCGTACTCGCTCCAGGTGGGCCAGACCGGCAAGACGGTGAAGCCTTCGGTCTACATCGCCTGCGCCGTCAGCGGCGCCATGCAGCACCTCGTGGGGATGAAGGACGCCTCAACGATCATCGCCGTCAACAAGGACCCGGAGGCGCCGATCTTCGCCGTCGCCGACCTCGGCATCGTCGGCGATGTGCACAAGGTGATCCCGGCCCTGATCGAAGCCCTGCGGGCACGAAACTGACGCTGGAGCCAACGGTGATCGGGTCCCTCAATCCGTGACCGACTCGCCGTCGAGATCACAACGTGGCGTTGACCAACATCACGGCCTCAACGACCCCCAACCCCGCCAACACCAAGATCAACACCCACCCGACACCACCCCGACCAGCAAACACCCCCGCATGCACCCGCCACGCCAACATACTCAACACCACCAACACCACCCCAGAGGCCACAAACAACCAACCCGACCCCACCAACCCACCAGCACCCGGCCACCCCAACGCCATAAACCCGAGAATAACGATTAGGAACACCGGAAACTGGGGC
>Ga0315545_1001242_pt1 | contig 25357 bp, 28 predicted proteins | sample SalMarSW160210MG_FD_203096 | JGI IMG/M metagenome (GOLD analysis project Ga0315545, IMG submission 203096) | Salt marsh sediment microbial communities from the Plum Island Ecosystem LTER, Massachusetts, United States - Salt Marsh Sediment SW1602-10 ...
TATTTGTGGATTTAAAGACTGGTTTAAATAAAGCTTTAAGATTTGAATTTCTGAATTTTCTATATTTTCATTATACTTATCAATTTTTTGTATATAAATTTTACTGTTAGACGGGTAATTGAAATTAGGTGTGTAAATAGAAATAGTTTTACTTATTAAATGGAAGCATGTCAGGATATAGAAGGTGGTTATTGCAACACATATAAAAATAAAAATCCAGTTCTTCTTTATGTGGTCATTCTTATTATCGGTTTTATTAAAAAAATTGTAATTCAAGTTCTTGAAAAAATTTTAAATCCCTAACTTAATTATTAAAATGCTGGTTTTTGGATTAATTTAATAATAAATATTCTCATATTATACTCATGTATTATATATTATATGTATTATGAACTATTTAAGAGTTGTGTTTACAACTCAAGTTTTAACAGCTCTTTGAAAACCAAATAAAAATATAGACAAAGATAGTAGATATAGCACTACCTCCAAGTGTAAAATGTTTGATTAGAAAACACAAAATAATACACAAGGGAGGTAGCGATGACCAAAGATGATTTCATCCTTGCTCACAGGCTAAGTTTACTATCAAGGGCCAAATCTATCAATAACATCTCAAAAGCATGCAGAGAAGCAGGGGTATCCAGGACCTACTACTACAAATGGGCGGTTAGATTTGTAACCTACGGAGTCCAGGGACTCTGTGAGCGGCCAAAGCCAAAACCGATAATGCCCAATGCTACAAGATCTGATGTTACAGATAAGATACTTGCCTTTATAAAGAAGTATCCCACCTATGGTCCGGCTAGAATTGCAAATGAGATAGGAAACCTTGTCTGTCCCGCCACAGTGTATAACATCCTAAAAAGACGGAATTTAAACAGAAGAATTGACAGACTCCTTGCTCTGGAGAATATCCCCTCTGAATTAGATATAGGCTATGTCATGGCTAGGAGGCTGGATGAGGAAAGGCCCTTACCGCAAGTAAAAAGCCACTATACAGGCTATATGCTCTCAGTGGATACCTTCTACGTATGCAGGCTAAAAGGTATAGGCAGGATTTATCAGTTTACTGCCATTGATACTTTCTCTTCCTTTGGTTTTGCCTATCTTTATACCGATAAGAGTGTCAAGTCCTCAGTGGACTTTATCTCAAAGACTATAGATATCTTTAAAGATATGGGTATTGCTGTAGAAAGGGTGCTTACAGATAACGTACTAAGTCTTAAGTCAACATTTTTCTATAAAAACCTGCTGTTATTCTGTTTTTTTCCACCAAGTTTATTCCACTTATCAGTAAGGGCAGCTTTTTAACCATAGTAACACAAAATCCTTTAAGTCATAAGGTCTTTACTATACCTAAAACAAAATAGCTACCAAGTGGAAGATCCTACCATTATCTACGAGGTCCATCAGGCCTCAACGGACGCATAGCGAACGGATTTCTCCACTTGGTGTATCTTCATCATAGTACGGACGGTATTCCTCTAAATTCTTAACCAGACCGTAACAGACCCTTGCCATCTTTGCCGCGGTGGCCACAACTGCCTTGCGTTTAAGGTCAGCATTGTCCGGATCATTTTGAATATAGCGACTGTATTTTTTCCTAAAAGTATTTTCCCTCATACATACAGCCACTGTTGAGGCAAACCAGTAAGCACAGCGCAGTCTGCGATTGCCCCGTTTGGATAGTTTGGATTGTCCTCTAAACTGACCAGACTGACAGGTTGATAGGTCAAGTCCACAGAACTTAAGGTATTGGCGATAATGTTTAAATCTACTAAATTCTCCTGTTTCAGAAATAATGGTAAGTGCCAGTATTGGTCCAATGCCCAGCACTGTCCTAAGTATTTGATAAACCCTACTATCTTTGAGCCTCTGGTGTGCCAAATCCTCAAGCTCCTGTCTTTTGACACACAGATCATGGTGTTCCTTCAGGGTCCTCTTAAACATCTTTAATGCGCAGGAATCCCTATCTACAGGTAATCCTATGCTGTTTTTGGCAGTATTGTAGAAATCTTTTAAGAATTTTTCCTTACAAACTTTTCACCCCACAATATCCCAGGCTTTTTCTAAAAACTTATCTTGCCCCATCTCGCCTATGTGGTGAGGACTGGGAAAATGGTATAGGACCTTTGAGAACCAGGTTGCCCGGGTAGTGCAGAAATATTTTTCTGCTTCAGGAAAATACAGGGGAAGGAAATGCGTCAGCAGGCTGTGCTGGATCTTCATCTTGGCAAGTGATACCTGATAATGGGTTTTTGAAAGCTCTTCGAAGTCCTGGAAACCATTGATAAAAGTATCATAGTAACGCTGCTTTACTCCAGTCTTTAACAGGTGTACTATTACCTGAGCATCCTTAGGATCATTTTTATCCCACGAGTTGTGTATGGCCTCCCTGGTACGGGCCAGTGCCAAAGAAGAAACAAAATATACTTTAAAACCCTTCTTCTGAAGATAGTAGGCCAATGGCCTGTGGTAGTTTCCGCTTGCTTCCAACCCTATCTGGCAATCATTTTCCAATGATTTAAGGTATCTAACCAGTTTGCCATAATCTTCTTTCCTGTTTACCATTTTAAACCTCTGTATTTTACCATCTGGCAATTCCACTCGTACATCATTTCTACGCTTGGCAATGTCTATTCCAACATATACAATATCCTTAGTCATAGTTGGGCCTCCTTTTTATTTAAGTTTTTCTTACTACTTAAATTTTACAGGATTTTGCCTGACTATGACCTTTTATTTAAAAGGTACTACGGCAAGGAATATACCACCCACTGGGATACGGGCTACCATCACTTTGAAGAGTATCTAAGATCAGAGGATATCGAGCACAGGTACACTAAGGTACGCCATCCCTGGACCAACGGTTTTGTGGAAAGGTTCCAGAGGACAATACTGGAGGAGTTTTACCAGCCGGCTCTCTTAAAGAGAACATATAATACCATAGAAGATCTTCAATATGATCTGGAAAGTTTTCTATATTTTTACAATTTTCAAAGAACGCATCAGGGCTATAGGACCAGAGGTTCTAAACCCTGTGATCTTTTATATAAATGTGGTGACTTTTTATCATTATCACCATAAAATAATACTTAATATTCTATGCTTGGAGGTATAGTAACTGTAAACACCAAGCTTAGATAGTACATGTATTATATAATTAAAACTTAAATGAAATAAGTAGGTTGAGGATGTCATCCTTGATTGTTTGTTTATTTAAATTATCATTTGCATTAATCTCCCTTTTTATGATTGGTTATGTACCTGTTTATTTTTTATTCTTTTACAGGGATGGATTTTTAGAATATAGAAGTTTTTCGGGTAGATTCTATATCTTTTTTATTAGTTTATACACAGGAATTTTTATAGCTTCCCAGTATCTTATGATAATATCATTGTTAGGTTTTAAATTTAGTTTGTTAAATATAATAATATTTAGCTCTGTTTTTTTTATTTTATCTTTAATTCTTTTTATAAAGAAAGAAATAATAGTAAAGAAAATACCGCAAGAGATTGGTATGAATATAGATGAAGGTATTGGACTGCATCGCTGGCCTACAATAAAAAAAATTCTCAATAATAAAAAACTAATAAATTTAATATTTCCTATAATAATTCTTTTTATATGCTTGGATATATTTATTGTAGTTTTTTTTACTTTCCTTTTTCCAGTAAGGTTCTGGGATGCAATATCATGCTGGAGTCTAAAAGGGAGGTCTTTTTTTATTGATGGAAACATTACTACTTTTTTTACAGGACACAATTATGAGTTTTCTCATCAATCTTACCCTCTTTTTTTACCACTGTCGCAGACCTGGAGTTATATATGGATTGGAAAAATTGATGAGACTGCAATTAAATTAATCTTCCCTTTCTTTTATCTTTCTTTGATCTTTATTTTTTATTATCTTTTTAAAGAAAGGTTAAGCCGAATATTTTCATTAGTATTAGTTTTCATCTTATGCTCGCTACCCATAATAATGGATCATGGTTATATAGAATATGCAGATCTTATTTTTTCAATAGTTATGTTCTTAGGAGTTTATTATTTTTATAGATATATCTTGGGTCAATGCAGATATAAAAAACATCTGATTGTTTCAACTTTGTTCTTTGTAATTTTAACCCAGATAAAATCTGAAGGGATGTTCTTTTTGATTTTATTTCTTATTGCTAATTTATTCTGTAGTGTGCTTATAATTTATAAAAAATATAAAGTAAGAAAAAAAGTTATTATTACAATAAGAAAATTTGAGTATTTAACAGAAATTTTAATCATATTGGCTCCAATAGCATTATCAATTTTTTTATCAGCCCCCTGGTTATTGTTAAAATTTCAACTGGGAATACCTGTAATCAGTGTTGAATGGGTAGAATTATTTAAAAATTTTCATATAAAAGGAATTAGTGAAATTTTTAGTTTAGGGCGTGCATTTAAAACTATTGCAGGTGAGATTTTTTATTCATTCTATAACTCGACAAGAGCTTTTTTAGGCTCCTCGTATGGAGTTGTCTGGGTGGTTCTAATGGTGATATTTATTTTGAATTTTAAAAAAATGTTTAAAAATTATAACTGGATATTTCTTTTGTTTACAGTGATTGGATTTATCTCAGTTTTTATTTCAATTGGTTTAATAGAAGAATTTGCATGGTCTGTAGATAGATATACTCTTCACTTTTTTCCGTTGATTTATTTCTGGATATTTTATAATATAGCTCCACATAATACAGAAAGAAGATTTTAAAGAAATATTAAAATATTGTATATAAAAGATAGCCGGGAGTATTTGGTCATAAGTGTATAGAAAGTGAGATTAATGATACATAATCTTAAAAAGTATAAGGGTGTTAGATTGGCTAAAATAATGAAATTACTAATATTTATGCTGACTATAATTATTATATTATCTCTTATCCCATTTTCATTCGGTTGTAAAACTGGGAAAGATCTGAGAGAAGAGACTTCAGAATCATTAAATGTTACAAACGCTGGGGACAATAGTACAGATTCAGCTGATTCTGAAAATCTAATTGATGATACTGAGGTAGTGACATCAGGAATAACAAGCATTATAAAAACTGCTGACGAATATTACGAAAGTGGCGAATATGGGCTTGCTAATGATAACTATAGAAAAGCTGAAACTGCGATTAATAATTCAAATCTTTCGGAACATGCTAGGCAAGAGTTAAAAGATACGTTTTATTTAAAATATATGGAAGCAAGAGAAATAGTTGAAATTGCAGGGATTCATTACGCGAATGCGATGATGTTGGAATATGAACAGAGATACGATGAGGCAAAAATAGAGCTTGAAGCTGCACTTGCTATTTATCCGAAGTACGGTGAAGCTTTAGAAGCTTATGAAAACTTGGAAATAATAATGGGGATAGAGTAGCTGTCTGGATTATTAATGACAAAATTTTTAATTATTATAAGAATCAATCTTTATAATTTGTCCTGACTTATATAAATCGAATATTCCATAAAATAAGATATTTTAAGGCTTATCTAAGTAGAATAATTAGAATATATATTGTATTTATTTTATATATATATAAATATATATTATAGAAACATAGTACATTTTTTATAAATATATTATTTAAAAATAATTTTCTTATAAAACGAATATTGAAAATGTCAGCAATGTATATAAAATATATTAAAGTGTTATAATTATGTATTAATTTTCTCATTTTTAGTAGACCTCAAATGTTTACAGATACCCACACTGTTCCAGTGTTATTATTTTAAAAATATATAATTAGGGTGAACGTATTCTATTAGACAGGATGTTTGCTAAAAGATAAATTGACTGATTAGACTGGTAAAACAAGGGATAGGATATTTCATCATATAGCAAGATAGAGAAGAAGTTCTAGTAATAGATTCAAGAAACAGGTGGTAGGACCAATTATATAAATTTCAGCAACTCAGCGGAGCTGGTAAGAGAACACAGGATAACACCAGTAATTTATTTTTGCAGTAGTATTTGTGGCTAATTTTATATACTTAAAATAAATTTATAGGAAGTTTAAAAGGAAAAGATATTAAAAATGGAAGAAAATATAACAATATTTATAATTGTAGCTATAGCTGCACTTGTTTTTGAATATATAGATGCTTCGATTGGGATGGGATTTGGTACTACTTTAACACCTGTTCTTCTTATCATTGGTTTTTCACCTTTACATGTGGTTCCTGCAGTATTATTAGGTCAATTAATTGGCGGAGTAGTAGGAGGGATTACTCATAGCAAGGTAGGAAATATAAAGCTTGATTTTAGAAATGACAAAGGCGCGGTTAAAAGAAGACTTCGTGGTTTTGGTTATTTACCTAAATCTACTGATTCAAAAGTAATATTTATTCTTGGCATCTGTGGAATTATAGGTGCAATAATAGGAGTTTTTGTTGCTGTGAATATACCTAAAGTGATATTAAATATTTATATAGGAGCAATGGTTTTAAGTGTAGGAATTTGGATAATAATTAAAAGAAAAAAGAATATTAAATTTTCATGGAAAAAACTTGGTGCTGTTGGAATTATCAGTGCATTTAACAAAGGGGTAAGTGGTGGTGGATATGGACCGCTAGTTACAGGAGGTCAAATAATAAGTGGAAGGGAATCAAAAAGTTCAGTTGGGAATACAACACTTGTTGAATCAATAATTTGCTTTGTTGCCTTTATAAGTTATTTATTATTAGAGGGTAATATATATTGGAAGTTAGTGATTGCCACCAGTATTGGCTCAATATTAGCTGCTCCTTTTGCAGCTCTAACTGTTAAAAAATTTCATCCCGGTAAGCTAAAATTAATTATTGGTATAGCAACAATAATTCTTGGAATTTCTACAATTGTTAAGATTTTTATTTAATTTATTATGAGCGTAATGCTAAAAGATAAAAAATAATTGTTACAGGTGGTAAAGGGTTTCTAGGTAGATACATAGTAAAAGAATTGGAAAGAAAAGATTGTAAGGATATTTTTATTCCAAAAAGGAAAGATTACGATCTTAGAAGTTTAAATGCAGTTAAAAAAATGTATGAGGTAGCTCGCGCTGATATTGTTATTCATTTAGCGACAGTGATAGGGGGGATTGGTACAAATAGAGCAAACCCTGCGATTTTTTTCCATATTAGGAAAGGTAAACTCTTACGACAATGCAAAGATGGAGTCATTCTTTAGGACTCTAAAGATGGAGGAAGTGTATATGGGTGAATAAAAAACATTTGAAGATATTCCATATTTTATTGAAGAGGTGTATAACAAAAAAAGATCACATTCTTCTTTGGAGTATATGCTCCCAGAAGAATTTGAACATAAATTTAATAAAGGAGGGTCTCGTCAATTGGCACTAATTTAGTTTATTTTATGTCCAAATGATGAGGTTTATAACATAGATAATCATTAAGATATAAAAGAGATAATGATAAAATAAAATGCTGGATTCATATAAGGAAATAATAAGCACATTAAAATCTTTAGATGATTATTATTATCTTAAGTCTAATTTTATAATTAGCCCTAAATTAGGTAAGTTTAATATCAATGAAAAAGAGCCATTTCGCTATGGTTTCTTGGAAGGTATGGAGATAAGAAACGAATTGTTAAGAAGACTGAATAATTTAAAAAGTAAAGAAAAAGATATTCTCCTCTTATTCTACACATTTGGTAAACCAATGGAATATATTGGTGAAAAGTTAAATTTAAGCTGTAGACAGTGTTATAGAATAAAAAAGAAAGCTCTTGAAAAAATAATTTATTTTGAAGAGACGAAATTGTAATTATAGATTTTAAAAATTTGAAGTAGCAGCTATATTAAATTTTGGGTTATTTTTAAGCTTAATAAGTGTTTATCACCGGAAATTATTTATTCTGCCTTTAGTGATATAGTGGAGTGAACCCCAAAAACTGGAGACTTGCCTATCTTAAGTCACAACCAGATCGCAGGATTTGTTTTTAATAAATATATCCTCAAATTCCTCAGGTGGCAAGTAGCCGATTGAGGAATGTAACCTTTTGCTGTTATAAACATCTTCAATAAAATAAGGAACCCTGCTGGTTACATCTTGATAAGTCTCATATTCCCAAATGTATACTTCTTCTGCTTTTAGAGTCTTAAAAAATGCCTCGATAAATGCATTATCATAGGGACTGCCCTTGGCAGACATTGATACCAAAATACCATTTGCATTTAAAAGATTAGTATATTCATGGCTACAATACTGGATACCTTGATCAGAATGGTGGATAAGACTGCCTGTATTTCTATCCCTTGTGGCCATCTTTAGAGCTTCCAGAGCAAGTTCTGCCGCAAGGGTCCTTCCAATGGCATAACCAACGATTTTGCGGCTGAATGCATCAATTATAGCTGCAAGGTATACAAAGCCAGTAAGTATCCTAATATAGGTAATATCGGCGCACCAGAGCTGATCTGTTCTATTTAAGATGAGGCCTTTGGCCAGGTTTGGATAAGTCCTAAAGCCATGTCTTGAGTCAGTGGTAGATACAAATCTTTTTCTTTTTCTGCAGGCAATACCCATCTTTTTCATCAATTTTAGTACCTTTTTATGGTTTACCACCATACCCTTTCTTCTTAGAGCTGCTGTTACCCTCCTGTACCCGTAGTAGAGGTGCTCATAGCAAATTTTTTCAATAGCATCGGCAATGTCAGCGTCACGCTTCTTTTTTACTAGATTACTCTTTGGCTTGTAGTAATATGTGGAGCTTGGTATATCCATTACTCTTATTGCCTCCTTGACTGATCTAAATTTGTCCCAGTTACAATTGATGAAGACTCTTTTTTGGCCCTGGCTATGAATTCTTTCTCTTTTTTTAAAATGTAATTTTCCATGGTGAGTTTTCCCACCATCTGCTCAAGCTCGCATACCTTTATCTTTAGCTTACGAAGTTCGATATCACTTTTTCCGTTTCCATGGAATTTTCCCTCAAGGTACTGCCTTTTCCACCTGGATATCATATTGGGGGCAATATCATATTCTTTTCCCAGGACAAGGGTGCTTTTACCAGATAGTACAGCTTCTACTATCTCCATTTTGAGTTCCCTGGAATGTTTCCTTCTATGAACTACCATATCTATCCCTTCTCTTTCATCCTGATACCTCTATTGTAGCCTACCTTAGATATGTCTCCAACTGTAGGGGTTCAGTCTATAGTATGCTCTAAAAACTTATTATCATCGAGATCATCTTTAATTAAATTAAGAGTTATGGTATGAGTTATGTATATAATACTATATTCTTTTTTATGATATTTATAATGAAATTGTTAAAGGCTAAAAAGTGATTTTTATGATAAGAGTTTTAAAAATGAATGTTGACAATGTCAGGCATATATATAAAATAGGTTATCATAGCAAATTTATGCACTAATGGATTGTTCTAAATGTATACTGATTTTGCATACAAGTTCTTCCAGAAGTAAATGGCAGTTTTAAAAATATAAGCAAGTCTTAGTAAATAATTTATTGAGAGGAAGTTTCGATGAATAAAGAGAAAAAGAATATAAAAGAAGATGAAATTGATCTAAGAGAATATTTTATGATATTTATAAGAAGAAAATGGTGGTTTATTGGATCAGCACTAATAGTATTAATAGCAGGACTTTTATATACTTTTATGCAACCTTCTAGTTACTTATTGACTTATCAGATTAAAGTTAATAAGAATTATTCTAATGGTTATTTATCTGAATTATATCCATACTATGAAGAAGAGTTAAATTATATTTCACTAACAAACTTTCCAGTAATTTTCAGATCCGAGTATGTTTTTAAATCATTAGGTAGTATAGATGAAGGCATTGATTATAATAAATTACTAGAAACGGAATCAGAAATTGTAAAGATATCTTTAAATGAAAATACATCCATATTTAATATCAGTGTTTCTAATCCTGATTATGATCAGGCTAATAAAATAGTAAGAACCTTAATAGATGCATTTGATAGCCTTATTAGAGATAGGGAAAAGATAATTTTTAATGAAGTTTTGGGAAAAATAGAAGTTGATATAAAAAATTTAGAGGATGAAAACAACAATTATGAAGATACAATAATCGCAGGTCTTGAGGATGAAGTAGACAGGTTGTATACAAAATTGGATAGATACATTATAGATTATAATGTTAGTTTATATGATGAACTAGAGAAAAATAAAAATAGTGAAAATGTCTCTTTCTATAATGTTATAATCCCTCCTAATGATATCAGTGATGAAATATCAGAAATCGAAGAAGAAATAAGCTTGTATAGAGAAAAAATTCTAGAAAATAAAAGTAAGATAATTAGTTTAAATAATTTATATGAAAGTCTTTTAAAAGATGAAGATATTATTTTGGATAGAATTGATCTACTGTCAGAAGAGTCATTTTATGAGATTGAGAGTAATAGATTAAGAAATATAGTAATTGTTTTGGTTTTAAGCATAGCAATTGGAGCTATAGTTACGTTTGGAGTTAATTTTTTGTTGGGTTTGAGAATTAAAAAAGTTAAAAAATAGATAAGAATAAATATGAAATTGAAGTACATACAAATTTTGTTAGTAATCTTAACTTCACATAAATATAGGAATCTGAACCCTGTATCAATATGGGTTATGGGGGAAGGTATCGTAGCTTAGGATGCGAGTCCTGCAACAGCACAGTTAAATCAAAGTCTAAAACCATCGATGAGATAGTAGAGGAGCTTGAGATCACAAAGGCAGTGGAAAGAGAAGGTAGATCTCAAGATAAAGAGAAAGCTTTTATGATGCAAAAGCTAAGAGCCTTGGGATATATATAGAAAGTAGAATTAAAGCCTATAGGAGAATTAGATAGAATCTTAAAGAATTCAAAGAGATTTTGGAAGACAATGAAATGTCATTTTGGACTGAAAAAAGAGTAACCATAACCGGTGGAGCTGGTTTTTTAGGTTCTCATTTGGTAAAAAAACTAAGAGATCGCGGCTGTAAAAGTATCTTTGTTCCTTTGAAAGAAAAGTATAATTTAGTGGATGTTGAAGTGATAAGAAGGCTTTATCAGGATGCAAAACCGGATATTGTAATTCATCTTGCAGCAGTCGTTGGTGGAATTGGTGCCAATCGTGAAAATCCCGGGAAGTTCTTTTATGATAATTTAATGATGGGTATTCAGATGATGGAGCAGGGAAGGCAATTCAAAATAGAGAAATTTGTTGCCCTTGGTACTATTTGTTGCTATCCTAAGTTTACCCCTGTGCCTTTCAAGGAAGAGGATTTATGGAATGGCTATCCAGAGGAGACAAACGCTCCCTATGGCTTAGCAAAGAAGATGCTTTTAGTTCAATCGCAAGCATATAGACAGCAGTATGGATTTAATTCTATATACTTGATGCCAGTGAATCTTTACGGACCAGGAGATAATTTTGATCCTAAATCATCCCATGTGATTCCAGCATTGATAAAGAAATGTTTTGATGCTATAGAAAGTAAAGATAAAGAGATAGTGGTCTGGGGAACAGGCAAGCCAACCAGAGAATTTCTTTATGTAGAGGATTGTGCAGAAGCGATAATATTAGCAACTGAAAATTATAATAAGTCGGATCCCGTAAATATTGGTGCTGGTTTTGAGATTTCAATTAAAGATTTAGCCCAAAAAATAAAAAATTTAATTGGATTTAAAGGTAAGATTGTTTGGGATACTACAAAACCAGATGGTCAGCCTAGAAGATGTCTTGATACTTTAAAAGCAGAAAAAGAATTTGGCTTCAAGTCAGAAACTTGTTTCGATGTAGGTCTTAAGAAAACTATAAGGTGGTATATCAATACTATTTCCAAATAGATTTGGTTATAATTTTACAAGCATTTTGAGTAAGAATGGGAAAAAATACTAATGAGGTATATTGGCAAAAGCATAAAATTAATAAGAATGACCGTGGTAAAATATTAGGACAGAAATCTTTTCTTATTTGGTTTACTGGATTGCCAAGTTCTGGGAAATCAACTATTGCTAATTCATTAGAATGTAGGTTACATAAATTAGGATATTTAACCTATATTTTGGATGGAGATAATATAAGAAATGGATTAAATAGCGATTTGGGTTTTTCAGCAAGAGATAGAACTGAGAATATAAGAAGGGTAGGGCATGTTGCAAATTTATTGATAGATGTTGGTATTATTGTAATAGCAGCATTTATAAGCCCATTTGAAAAGGATAGAAGGTTTGTAAAAGAACTATTAGGAAACAAAAACATGATTGAAGTTTTTGTTAATTGTCCATTAGAGGTTTGTATTAAAAGAGATGTGAAAGGTTTGTATAAAAAAGCTATTGACCGGAAAATATCAGGCTTTACGGGAATATCATCTCTTTATGAAAAACCCAAAAATCCTGATATTAAAATAGATAGCGATAGAACAGATATTAAGGGTTCAACTAAGTTAATTTTAGAATATTTAGATAAATATGGATTTATATTTTTAAAAAGAGGTACAAATGGAAATTTATAAGCTTAGCCATCTTGATATGCTTGAGTCTGAAAGTATTCATATTATAAGAGAGGTTGCCTCTGAGTTTGAAAATCCAGTTATGTTATATTCAATTGGAAAGGATTCCAGTACTTTAGTTAGGCTAGCTCAGAAAGCTTTTTATCCTGGGGAAATACCATTTCCTGTTATGCATATTGATACTGGTTATAAGTTTACTGAAATGACAAAGTTTAGGGATTATATAGCTAAAAAACTAAGTATAAGACTTATCGTACACAGAAATGAAACTTATATAGATAAGGGAATGCATCCAGAAAAACATGGAATGGAAAAATGTTGTAGGTTTTTAAAGACCCAAGCTCTTCTGGATGGTATTTCAAAGTATAAATTTGATGCAGCTATTGGAGGTGCAAGAAGAGAAGAAGAAAAATCAAGAGCAAAAGAGAGAGTTTTTTCTTTTAGAGATGAGTTTGGGTCTTGGAATCCAAAAAATCAAAGACCGGAAATTTGGAACTTGTATAATACTAAGATAAACAAGGGAGGATCAGTAAGGGTATTCCCACTTTCAAATTGGACCGAGTTAGATATATGGCAATATATAAAAAGAGAGAAAATAGAAATTGTGCCTTTATATTTTGCTAAAAGAAGAAAAATTATTAGAAGAAATGGGTTAAAATTACTCGCAGATGAATTCAATACTCCTAAAAATGGGGAAGTAATTGAAGAAGCAATGGTTAGATTTAGAACATTAGGTTGCTCATTATGTACTGGTGCAATTGAATCGAATGCTACTACAATTAATGATATAGTAAAGGAAGTATTTTGGGTTAAAAAATCAGAACGAGAAAATAGAGCAATAGACCATGATAGTGATAATTCAATGGAACAGAAAAAAATAGAAGGCTATTTTTAATGAATGTTTTAGATAAAGAAAAGGATTTACTCAGATTTGTAACTGCTGGTAGCATTGATGATGGTAAATCTACCCTTATTGGCAGGCTCCTTTATGAGGCAAAGGGAATCTATGATGATCAACTTAATAGTATAAAGAATATAACTAAAAGGAAAGGATTAAGTGAGCCAGAATTAGCCTTGATAGTTGATGGTTTAAAAGCTGAAAGAGAACAGGGTATAACTATAGATGTTGCATATAGGTATTTCTCAACACCAAAAAGAAAATTTATTATTGCTGACACTCCTGGTCATATACAATATACTCGCAACATGGTAACTGGTGCATCTACGGCGGATTTAGCAGTAATATTAGTAGATGCAAGGAAAGGAGTTTTAGAACAAACTAAAAGACATACTTTTCTAGTTACTTTACTTAATATGCCTCATATTTTGGTGGTTGTAAATAAGATGGATCTAGTAGATTATTCAGAAGAAATATTTAATGACATAAAAGAAGATTATTTACGCTTTGCAAGTAAATTACAAATTAATGATATCCAAATATTGCCCACATCAGCATTGAAAGGAGATATGGTTGTTGAGAGAGGTAATAACTTAAATTGGTATGAAGGAAGAACATTCCTTAGCTTTATAGAAAACATTAATGTTATTTCAGATAGAAACCTTATTGATTTTCGTTTTCCAGTTCAGTATATAATTCGTCCAAACTTGGATTTTAGAGGTTATGCTGGAAGAATTGAATCAGGTATAATAGGAATAGGGGATGATATTGCTGTACTTCCTTCTGGAAAAGAAAGCAAGATAAGATCAATAGTAACTTATGATGGAAATCCAAATTATGCTTTTACTCCTCAATCTGTAGTTTTGACATTGGAAGATGAAATTGATATATCAGGGGGAGATATGTTGGTTAGAACAAGAAACATTCCAGAAATTAAAAATGAATTTGAGGCTGAAATTTTCTGGATGGTTGAGGAACCAATGATAGTTAATAAAAAGTATTTAATAAGGCATACTACTAACACAGTTATGGGCATAATAAAGGAATTAAAATATAAAATAAATATAAATACACTCCATCGCGAAAATACTAATAAGCTTGAATTAAACGAAATAGGTAGAGCTTATATTAAGACACAAAAACTTCTTATGTTTGATCCTTATATAAGAAATCACGCGACAGGTTCTTTTATAATTATTGATGAATTAACAAATGATACGGTTGGTGCAGGAATTATATGGTATACTTCAGGTGAATTACCCAAAGATGATTAACTATTTATAGTTTTTTAACAGATTCTACTAGAAATTATTTTAATTATGAAATCTAATTATAAGAAATTAGAGGTGCAAGTAAATAAGAGTATTAAAGTATTAATTATTCATCATTGGGATTGTGATGGGCTTTGCTCTGCAGCTTTATTGTATAGATATTTAGAGGAGATAAATAAAAATATAAAAATAGAATTTTTCCTTCCAGAAATTGGACATTACTTTTTTGAAAAGAAGGATTATAAAGTTATAAAAAGTAAAAATCCAGATCTTCTTTTTATTGTCGATTTTGCATTACCTAAAAATAATGTTTTGGAATTAAAAAAGATTATTAAGGATATTTATATATTTGACCATCATAAACAGGAAAAGATAGTAGAGGTGAATCATGTGAATCCTTTTATAGATAGTAATTTTAATAGCTTGGATTTTCCATCTACAGGGTGGATTATCAACGAATATTTTAAGAGACCACAGGAAATATTGTCAGTTTTGGGTTCTATTGGTGATCAGGAAGAAAAGATAAAGGATAATGATATTGTTCAAAAAGTGATAAAAAAATACAGTTTAACATTTATAAATTGTTCTAAGATAGTCAAAAATGTTGATTCTGGTTATATTACTAATGATAAAGATGGGATATACTGGACTTTAGATTTTTTAAAGAACAAAAATAATAACATTATATCTTTATTAAATTATAAAAAATTTATTATTAATAATATTAAAATTGAAAAGGAAATAGATTCAATAATTAATGGTAAAGTAGAAATAAATAATAATAAGAAAATTATAATTAAAAGATTTAGAAGTAATTACAATGTAATATCAAATGTCACAAGAGAATTATCAAAAAAATTTCCTGAATATTTAATTATTGTTGTAGATGATTCTAACAGTAAGCTCAATAATATATATTTTAGAAGAAAAAGTATTAATGTTAACTTATTACCAATAATAGATTTTGCACACCAGCAGGGATACAACTGTGGAGGAAAGGAAGAGGTAGCTGGTATTTTCATTCCTGAACAAAAATTAGATAAATTTATTGAGGACTCAATACATATAATTACCATATAATTTTAGCCTCACTATATTAATTTTATAAGAGTATGGAGTGAACCCCTCCTGTTAGACAGGATATTAACTTAAAGATAGAATAGCTGATGGGACTGGCAAAGACAAGAGATAGGAGGTCTCATCAGATGGTAAGAGAAAGAAGAAGCTTCAGCAGTGATTTTAAGAAGCAGATAGTAGAGTCAATCCTGTCGGGTTCAGCAACCCAGGCAGAGCTGGCAAGAGAGCACAGGATATCACCGGTAATGATAAACCGGTGGCAGAAGGATTACAAAGCCGGAAAGTTCTTTGAAAATGTAAGTTCTCAGGACATGGCAAAGCTGGAACTGAGGATAAGGGATCTTGAAAGACTTGTGGGAAGACTCACCCTGGAAAACGAGATATTAAAGAAAATCAGGGACCTTGATACAAAGGAAAAAAAAGACAGTTCATCCATAGTAACCTCAAGAGACTGGGATCGATCAAAAGGGGGTGCCAGATAGTGGGAATAGCTAGATCAACATATTACTACAAGCCCAAAGAAAAAAAGCCCTCTGACATGGATCTTGCCGAGAAGATAGAGGAGATTGCCCTTGATTTTTCATCCTACGGCTACAGGAGAATAACAGCAGAGCTTAGACGCCGGAAAATCAAGGTAAACCACAAAAGGGTTCTGCGCCTTATGAGGGATAAAAACCTTTTGTGCAGAGCCAGAAAGGCATATAATACCACCACGGATTCCTCCCACAGCCTTACAAAGTATCCCAACCTAATAGATGACCTTATCCCCTGCAGAACGGATCAACTGTGGCACGCAGATATTACATACATAAGGATTGTAAACTCATTTGTGTATCTGGCTGCATTAATTGACGGATTCTCAAGGAAGGTCGTAGGGTACGGACTGGGTAGGACGCTGTCAGCAGATCTGGCCATTGCAGCACTGCTTGACGCCATATCCAAAAGGAATACGGATAATCTTATCCACCATTCCGATCGGGGTATCCAGTATTGCTCTTATGATTATGTAAGGATCTTAAAGGATCATGAGATTACCATATCCATGTCAGGCAAGGCAAATCCTTATGACAATGCCAAGATAGAATCATTCTTTAGGACCCTAAAGGTGGAGGAAATATATATGTTTGATTATGAGACTTACGGAGAGGTCCTAAATAGGATTCCCTATTTTATTGAAGAAGTCTACAATAGGAAAAGATTGCATTCTTCCCTGGGGTATATGCCCCCGGAGGAATTTGAGAATATAAACAGTGGGAATATGAAAGGAAATGAGTCCCATCAGCTGATTCTGATTAGTTAAGTCCGTGTCCAGAATTTAGGGTTCATATCAGTACGACTATTAAAAGAATAATAAAAGATGTTTTAGGTTTATTTATAGATAAAATAGTGTTAACTTTACTAAATTTGTATTTATTGTTATAAGATTTTTAAAATCGATATAGTTAAAATTATTAAAAATTGTAGTTTTTATATTTGTAGTTATTGATATTTTTTCTAGTATTAATTTATATGTACTATTTAAGCTTGGTGTTTACAGTTACTATACCTCCAAGCATAACATTTAAATATATTTTAAATTATGGGGTATAAAGAGATGTTTTATAAGACAAAGATTAATAATTAAAAGCAAGTTGTAATATGGAGAACAGGAAAGACTACAAAGGAATTTTTTATGTGAAAGATTGTGCTAAATCTATAGTCCTAGCTACAGAGAAATATAATAAATTAGATCCTTTAAATATTGATGCTAGTAATTAGGTTTAAAGTAGAAATAGTTTGAGGTACATCTAAGCCTGATGGGTAGCCAAGAAGGTACCTTGATACAACAAATGCAATAAAAGAAATTGGATTCAAAGCCAAAATTGATTTTAATGAAGGACTTAATAATATAAGTAAGTAGTATATTTTTAAAAAATAAATTGGGATGAACCCCTATAGTTAGACGCTATATTGACTAAAAGATAGAATAGCTGATGAGACTGATAAAGACAAGAGATAGGAGATATTATCAGACGGTAAGAGAAAGAAGAAGCTTTAGCAATGATTTAAAAAGACGAATAATATAGTTGATTGTATCGGGTATTTCAACACAGGCAGAGCTGTAAGAGAATACAAGATATCATCAATACTTATTAACCAACCGATGGAAGAAAGATTACAAAACAGGAAAGTTCTTTGAAAATGTAAACTTAAGGAATCTGGCAAAACTAGAGCTTAAGGTAAGGGAGTTTGAGAGATTACTTGGAAAACTAACCCTGGAAAACGAGATGATAGAAAGAGCCAGGGATTTAAATACAAGTTAAAGAATGATAGTTCATCCATAGTAACCTCAAAAGACTGGAATCGGAGACAAGAGGGTGCAAGATAATGGGAATACCAAGATCAACCTACTACCACAAGCTCAAAGACATAAGACCTCCTGATACGGAACTTGCAGAGAAGATAGAAAAGATCACACTTGATTTTCCCTCCTATGGTTACAGAAGGATTACATAAGAACTAAAGCGCCAGGGACTAAATATAAACCATAAAAAGGTATACTGGGCCTTATGAGAGATAAAAATTTACTGTGCAGAACTAGGAAGGTATTTAAGGCCAGTACAGATTCCGTCCCACGGCCTTGCTAGATATTCTAATCTTATATAGGATCTTATTCCCTATAAGACTGACGAGCTGTGGCATGCTGATATTACCTATAAAAGGATTGTAAAATTTTTTGTGTGCCTAGCAGCCTTGATTAGCGGATTTTCAAGAAAGGTAATAGTATATTGATTGGGAAAGACATTGTCAGAAGATCTCGCCATAGCGGCATTTAATGATGTCATATCAAAGAGAGATACTGGTGACTTTATCCACCATTCTGGCCAGGGAATCCAGTATTGCTCTTACGATTGTGTGAAGATCCAAAAAGGTTATAATATCCCTATAATCATGTCAGTAAAGGCTAATCCCTATGATAATGCCAAAATTGAATCATTGTTCGGGACCTTAAAAGTCGAAGAGATCTATATGTTTGATTACGAGATATATAAAGAGGTCCTAAATAGGATTCCCTATTTTATCGAGGAAGTCTACAATAAAAAGAGATTACATTTTTTCCTGGGGTAAATGTCCCCAGAAGAGTTTGAAAATATTAAAAAAGCATGAAAGGAAGTGAGTCCCATCAGCTGATTCTGAATAGTTTAGTCGGTGTCCAAAAATTGGGGTTCATATCAAGGTATGAAAAGAATATTAACAATAATAAAATTAAAATATATTTTTATCTACCAAAAAATAAGAAAAAATAAAGTAGCAAAATCCTTTTACAGAAAGACTAGAAAGGAAGGAACAAAATGTTTTCAAAAGATACGGAGCATAATTAAAAATAAAGACTTTCCTTATGATAATATATATTATGCAACCATTCAAAAAACTGGTAGTCAATGGCTAAAAAGAATTTTTTCTGATTATGAGATTAGAAGAATAACAGGACTAACCACGTATCCACAACATCATTATGACTTGGATGAATTTCAAAAGGTATTCCCCCGAAATACATTTGTTCCGTGTTTATATATAGACTATAGTCTTTATGAAGAAATAATTAAACCTATAAGTTATCGAACATTCTATGTGTTAAGGGACCCAAGAGATATTATTATCTCGTGGTACTATTCAACATTAAGAACTCACGATTTAATGAAGAAGATAGGTACGTATAGAAAGGAATTAGAGGATAGAAATTTTGAAGATGGTATATCTTTTTGTATTGATATTCTTAATTCAAAGTTCTGTCAACAAAGGAGTTGGGTAATAGGAGCTAGAAATGATAAAAATGTTTTAATAATTAAATATGAAGAATTAGTTTTAAAACAATGGGAAAGTTTTAAGAAGTTATTTGATTGGTGTGGAATTAATATTACTGATAAAATTTTAGATAGCCTTCTAAAAAAATACTCATTTAAAAATTTAAGAGAGGAAGATATAAGATGGAGAGGAGGAGTTTGGTCACATTATAGAAAGGGCGAGATTAATCAATGGAAGAAGGAATTAAGTAAAGAAAATTTAAAAAAATTCTATGATAATACTGGTAATTTAATTGAAGTTTTAGGTTATAAATTTTAGATTTATTTAAGTGGACTTAATGCAAGATAATGATTATATTTTTAATAAGATTTTTATAATATAGTAAAAAAAATAGCTAATTAAATATAAAAATAATATTTATAGGAAATAATTTGTATAAAGTTATTAAAATTTTTTTAAGAGAAATAAGAAAGATTTTTTACGGAAAAAGATATTATGGATATAAAAAAAGAGATATATCTGTAAATCCATTTTCAAATATTGGTAAAAATGTATACATAGGTAATCATACTAATATCAATCACCCTAGTATAATTGAGGGTGATAAAGACGGATGTTATATAGGAAAGTGGTGTGCTATTGGAGATTTATTAGTAATTCCTTATAATCATAATGTCAAATATGCAAATATGCAAGAAAAACTTCAAAGGAGATATAGGTTTATTTCTTTAAATACCTTATCGAAGGGTCCGATACATATTGGAAATGCAGTATGGATTGGTTATCGTGTTACCATTCTTTCAGGTGTGAAAGTCGGAAATGGTGCTGTAATAGGTACTGGTTCAGTTGTTACTAAGAACATCCCCCCTTTTGCAATTGCAGCAGGAGTTCCAGCTAGGATAATAAAGTACAGATTTAATAAAAGAATTATTAATAAGCTTGAAGCAGTTAAGTGGTGGGATTGGGATGAGGAAAAAATAAAAAGAAATAAATTATTTTTTAATACAGATTTAACAAAAATCAATCCAAATTATATAGATAAAATAATAAAATAAAAGCTTTAAATTTAATCAAGAGTAAAGTAAAAATAAAAAATGTTTTTAACAATCGAAAAAGTCAAGAAGAAATTTAATAATAAAATTATTACCCTATGTTATAAATATTTTCCATTAAATCCTAAAAGTAATGACGTATATTTGGTTTCTTTTCCAAGATCTGGAAGTACTTGGATCAGGTTCTTCTTAGCTAATTTAATTGTGATTAATAAAGACATACAAGTAGATTTTAATAGTATGGATTATATAATTCCTCCTTTGCATAAAATATATAGTATTAAATATAGGAATCGGCCTAAAAAAATTCCTAGAATAATGAGAAGCCATAGTATATATAATAAAAAATATAATAAAGTTATTTATTTGGTAAGAGATCCAAGAGATGTAATGATATCATATTATAATTATTCAAAATATATTCAGGATGATAAATCTATAAAATCTTTAAGAAATTTTATAATTAATGATAAGAACAGAGGAATAGAAGCTTGGAAGAAACACGTTAATTCTTGGAAAGGTAAGGTTGGTTTATTAATAAGATATGAAGATCTAAAAAGAAATCCATATCCTTTATTTAAAAAGATGTGTGATTTTATAGAATTTCCCAATGATTTGTATAAAAACATTAATTTAGCTATTAATAAATCATCTTTTAAAAATATGAAAAATATTGAGGAAAAATTTGGAAATCCATATGTATTAAATAAAAAATATAGATTTGTTAGAAAGGGAAAGATAGGAGAATGGCAATATTATTTCGATAGTGATTTGAGATTTAAGGTAGAAAACGTAATTGGTTCAGAATTAGAATTTTTTGGTTATAATGATATATAATTCATAATCAAAGTGGGGTGACCCCAATAGACTGGACAAGTTGTTAACTAAAAATAGTTAAGTTAGAATACTGGTGAGACTAAAAGGATTGAAGAGATAGGAGGTCTCATCAGATGAGAAGAGGAAGAATAAGCTTTAGTAATGGTTTTAAAAGGCAGGTAGTAGTATCCATTGTTTCGGGCACCTTAACCCAGGCAGAACTGGTAAGAGAATACGCAATATTACTGGTGCTTATAAATAAGTGGGAAAAAGAAAACAAGAGTGGGAAGTTCTTTAAAAATATAAAATCTTCTGATATGGCAAGACTTGAGCTTAAGATAAGGGATATTGAAAGGCTTGTATAAAAATTGGCATTAGAGAACGAGATGCTAGGAAAGGGAAGAGATCTAAATACAAGGGGAAAAAAGAGAGTTTATCTCCGGTATCTCAAGAGACTGAGAATAACGAAAGAGGAGTGTAAAATAATAGTAATGCCTAGATCAACATATTACAACAAACCTAAAGAGGCTGAGCTTTCCGATATGGATCTTGTCGAAAAGACTGAGGAGATTACCCTGGATTTTCTCTATTACGTTTACAGAAGAATTACAATAGCACTTCACCGTTAGGAAATTAAAGTAAACCATAAAAGAGTTTTTAAGGATAATGAGGCAGGATAACCTGATATGCAGGATAAGAAGAGCCTTTAGGGTAACTACAGACTTCTTTCACAAGCTGAAGAGATATCCCAACTTAAGGAGGTCTTGTATCTTATAGATATGACCAAATATGGCATGCAGATATTACATATATAAGAATCGTAACCCCATTTGTATACCTGGCAGCTTTAATTGACGATTCTCAAGAAAGGTCATAGGATATGGACTTTTATAGAAGAAATTTAGAATAGAAAAAGACCCTATTTTTCTTTGGGATATATGACTCCTGAAGAATTTGAGAATGTTAATAATAGAAAAATTAATAGAAATGAGTCCCATCAGCTAATTATGCTTAGTTAAAGCTGTGTCTAAAAAATGGGGTTCATGTCAATAGCAGGAAAAAATCGAGTTTACATGCATATAATAAATCGGACAATTAAGGGTGGTATTGGTTTATTTTTTGTAAAAGTCCTAAATAATGGTTCTCAGATATTATTTGTAATACTTTTAACAAGGTTTTTAGGTCAGTATAAATATGGACTATTGGCTATTGGACTTGCAATAATTACTATAATCACACCAATATCAGCTTTTGGTTTGCCGAATTCAAGTCAAATTTTTTTTTCAGGAAAAAGTGAGAAAAAAACTGCTAAGATATTTGGATCTGTATTATTTGTGGAATTTTTTATCACTTTTTTATTATCAATATTGCTGTTTTTTTTATCTAATTTGATTGCTACGAAAATCTTCCAAGAACCCCAATTAATTATAATATTAAGAATACTATCAATTACTTTATTAATAATAATTCCATCGAACTTATTAAAAGCCATATTACAGGCGAAAGAAAGGGTTAAATGGAGATTAGCAATTGAAATTAGTGAAAGTTTTACAAGAATAATTGCTTTTCTTATACTGATCTTGGTAACAAAATCTTTATATAGTGCTTTGCTTGCTATAATTATCAGTAGTCTCCTCTCTTTTTCTTTGGGGATATATTTCTTAAGAAAAATAAATTTTAAACCTGAGTTAAATTTATCTTTCAGAGATATTAAAATGATTATTTGTTTTTCATTTCCATTTTTAATAACAGGTATGGGGTATACATTAGCTACAAGTTCTGATAGATTAATGTTGGGAATTTTAACAGCAGCTAGTTTGGTAGCAGCTTATGTTGTTGCATCAAAACTAGTTAATTTAATGTACGTTGTGTCATCTTCTTTTATTGAAATTTTTAAGCCACTTACATCTCAAAATTATAAAGAGAAAAATTATAAAGATATAAACGAGAATTATTTATTTATAGCAAAATGGGTTAGTATAGTAAATGGGATAATTTTAATATTATTTACTTTTTTTGGAAGTAAAATACTAATAATATTTGGTAAAGATTTTGCTACTAAAGAAACTTATAATGTACTTCTATTGTTAGCTTCATTTGCTTTTTTTACTATATGGGTTGGACCAACAGGCGCATTATTACAGATGACTGGAAGGAGAAATCTGGAATTTTTTAATGCCATAATTTTTATTTTTTTAAATATTATTTTAAACTTTTACTTAATACAGACATTTGGCATTATTGGCGCAGCTCTGGCAACATTTATATCCGGTGTAATAAAAAATTTGGTTCAGATTTTTCAGATTAAATTTTATTATAAATTTACACCAATAAATAAAAAACATATTTTATTGGGAGCTTTAATAATTCCAGTTATAATTCAAATTTTAATGCCAGTTTCGAATAATATTATTCGCTATATATTATTTATATGTATGGTATTAATAATAATAGTATATTTACTAATTTCAAAAAATAAGAATGATCTTATATTATTTAACTTTATTAGAGGTTTATTACATAAAGTAAAAATTTTTAAATAAGTAATTTTTAGGATTCATGTAACTGAAAATAATCTTAAAATTATAAAATTTTTTCTAATCCGAGATTCAGTGTTTATTTAAAGTGTTATATACTTAATATATTTTTCTTATTGGGTGTTAAAAAATAAATATTTATAAATGTAAATTTAGTATTATGATGGGAGTTTAATAGTATGTTGATATCAATTAAGAAAAATTTTTTATTTATACATGTTTGTAAAGTTGCTGGAGTGTCAATAGAGAACATTTTAAAGCCTTATTCTAATAATAATCATCCGTTTGTTATTATTAATAAATTATTCAAGAAGATTAATATTGAAAACCCAATAGGAATTCCAAAATACAAAGTTTATGATAGACATGCCAAAGCGAGGGATATAAAAAAGGAATTACCAAATGACTTATATAGAAAGTTGTATAAATTCGCGTTTGTTAGAAATCCTTGGGATTGGCAAGTATCTCTTTATCATTTCATAAAAAGTAGTCCTGATCATTTCAGGTATAATTTAGTAAAAGATATGAATTTCAAAGATTATTTAAGATGGAGAGTATATGAAGATAAAACATTACAAATAGATTTTGTTACTGATGAAAACGGTCAAATAATTGTCGATTTTATAGGGAGATATGAAAATCTTTATCAAGATTTGAAAAAGGTTTGTAAAGTATTAAATATAAAGTTTAATTATTTACCTCATTTGAATAAGTCAAAACATGACTATTATAAAAAATATTATTGTAAAGAAACAAGAAAGATTGTTGAAAGAAATTTCAAAGAGGATATAGAATTCTTTAAATACACCTATTAATTTATTTAGATAGGTCTATATTATGAGAAAGACTTCAAGAATTTCCAAAGAGTCTAAAATCGTTTTGTCTGTTCATTAACTATCCTAAAAGTGGACATAGCTTGGTAGCTTCTATTATTTATAAATATCCTGATGCAATTTTTTCAGATGAATTAAATGTTCTGTTACATTTAAGATTATTTTTTTAGAAAAGAGCAATTGTACTATTTAATTCTTAGGAACTCTTTGAGAAAAATAAAAAGTGGAAGAAGGGTTGGAGGATATTCGTATAATATAGATAATTCATGGCAAGGTAGATTTAGGGAATTGAGTGTGATTGGTGATAAGGATGCAAGTAGGACAACAAAAGAACTTAGTTAAAATAAATGAATCCCCAATCTTAAAAGGATATACTTGTAACGATTAGAATATTGTTATTGCTTATTAATAAGGGTTTAATGATTTTTAGGTAAAAGATCTCATGGTAGTTTTTAATTAGTTGTTTAATAATTTAAAAGTGGAGTGAACCCCTCCTGTTAGACAGGATATTAACTTAAAGATAGAATAGCTGATGGGACTGGCAAAGACAAGAGATAGGAGGTCTCATCAGATGGTAAGAGAAAGAAGAAGCTTCAG
>Ga0315545_1001243_pt1 | contig 25356 bp, 18 predicted proteins | sample SalMarSW160210MG_FD_203096 | JGI IMG/M metagenome (GOLD analysis project Ga0315545, IMG submission 203096) | Salt marsh sediment microbial communities from the Plum Island Ecosystem LTER, Massachusetts, United States - Salt Marsh Sediment SW1602-10 ...
CTCACATTACTTGGACCCGTGCACGACGCAACTGGGAAGTGGCAACACGTACTCGAACTGGCGGGATGGTCTCGGGGAGAACGAAGGCCTAGGGTCATTCAGTACCTGGCTTCATGGAGATCCTGGTGCAAGGAGCTGGGGTGAAATTCTTCTGGCAGACCCGGACAAGTCGATGTCCGCCACCGCTGCATCAGGATGGAACGTGACAATAATAGAGAATGAATGGGATACAGGATATGGCAAAGGGTATGTAGCGGTCTACTGGACGACAGATCCAAACAAATATATCCGTCCCGGCGGACCCGATTTGGGAACGTTCAGCTTCACAGCCGATGTCTATGTGGACGCTAATCAAGACAACAACATTGCGGGCGACCCACATGCTGAGCTTGGCACTTCTTACAGGATTTGGTTTGGGGATACGTGGATGAACCAGGGTGACGAGGACGTACCAGCTCTTGTATTTGACGACCAGGGTTGGGGGGAGCAGTGTCCCAACTACGGAACATTCGCGCAAACTGCGGGAGGTGATAGTGGCTTTGAAGGAATCCTCACACTTAGCGGTGTTCCTGAGCCGGCGACGATTTGTCTGCTTGGCCTCGGCGCTTTAGGACTGCTTAGAAAACGCAGAGCTTAAAGAAAGTACGAAAAGAACTGCTAAGTAATAAGCAAATTTAGGGGCTGTGGGTAATGCCTGCAGCCCTTTCCTTTTGTTTTCTTTATCATTGTAGTTAGAATTCGCGATTAATTCACCACATCCACTTAACAGACTTTCAGGCTTTCCCGATGAAAATATTTTGACAGCAACTAAGGGATTTTGAGTGCCAAAATCAGGTTTATCCCCAGAACATTTGTGCTCGGTTTCAGGTACAATATATAGCATAAGCACTAGTACTCCTCTACTACGCCTCTCCAGCCTGATAGTTCGGGCGACCTTGAGAACGGGGGTAATAACTCTTAAGGCTGGAGAGGTACGTTTTTGCCAACAGACGGCAAAAAGGAATTCTACCTCATAATCCAGCGTTTTCCAGCGAACAGCAATCTGACATCAGACCTAAATGCCGGGTCGCCGCCCAGCTTGTAACTCAACTCGAGCGTCTTTCGCAGAAAGACCTTGGTGGGTTTTCCCTCCTCATCCCTGGCCACCGGATGGTCAAAAACAACCGTCTCGTTACTCAGGCCGCTCATGAAGAATGTTATACTTTTGGCATTGGCATCAAAATCGCGCCAGATAATAGCAACATCTTTGGCATTGTCGGTACCCTGCAGTATTCTGTTGCCGGTGTTTTCCAAAAGTTCAAGCAGCGGGTACTTCGCCCGGTGTCGCTCTTTTATCCGCTCGAAAACCACTGCCGGCACACGCTGACCGGACGGTATAATCTCGAAGGTGTCGGTCATCAGGTCGCACTTCGGATAAAAATCAACATCGTGGGCCGCCTTATTGGTGAGCGTTAATATTATGTACCAAAACCGCTCGGGCTGGCCGTAGAAACCTGCCCTGAACATAATTTGCTCCGGATGTTCAAACCTGACGTCAACCGTCCAGACATCCGGCCCCGGCACGACAGCCGGCTCAGGCGCAGCGCCGCAAAGACATACCAATGCCACAAGAACCCCGAAGCCGCTCCAAATAAAACTCCTCATCGCATAATCCCCGATGAAAATCCGTATCTGCGGTCCTTTCTAAAATCTCTCGTGCTATGTAGCGAAGCGCTACTCCACAGAATAGTAGCATCGGACATCTTCGTACGTCATTTTAAGGCAAAATCGCAGAACATTCAAAATATTTTCTCTTTGATTTAAAGTCAGCCCTGCAGAGACTGGCTTTTCCGGCGTAAATCAGGATAGAAAATAATTGCCTTATGGAAAAAATTGCTTTATCTTACCCCACAGTCAGATAACTTTGACTCTCAATCGGACTCGCATACGTCAATGGCACAAAAACAAAAACAATTATTGCGGCAAGTTGAGGCCCTGCTTGAGGCAGGCCGGACCCAGGACTTAAGTTCACTGCTCAACAGGCACCGCAGCAGCAACATCGCCGAGGTGGTCGAACTTCTCGACAACGAGCAAAGGCGTGTCATTTTTGACGTCCTGAATAAGGAGTTCTCGGCCGAGGTACTGGAAAAAGTTGACGAAGCCACAAGAGCAGAGCTGTTCGAACTTCTCGGAGCCGAGGAATTGAGCAGCCTTGTCTCCCAGTTGGACCCCGACGACGCCGCCGATTTGCTTGCAGAATTGCCCGAAGAGCAAATTCCCAAAGTCCTCGAACGCATTGCCCCTGAAGAATCCGCGAAAATCAAAGACCTGATGAAATACTCTGAGGACTCAGCGGGCGGTATTATGGACCCTGTTGTTATAAGTGTTCCGGAAGATGCAACCGTCACGGAAGCTGTCGATAAAATACGAGCCGTTGAAATTGACGAGGATTTCTTTTCAGTGTATGTAGTCGACAGAGCCGGCAAGTTCCTCGGCGACGTTCGTATCCGCCTGCTGCTGACCAGCCCGGCAAACACGAGGATAAGCAGCCTCGTAGACCCAAACACCATTTACGTCACCGCCGACGCCGACCAGGAAGAGGTTCGAAACACATTCCGCAAGAACGACCTGATTGTCGTGCCGGTGCTCAACAAGAACCACAAACTCATCGGCCGAATCACAGCCAACCGTATCATCGAGGTTGCGGAAGAAGAAGCGGCGGAAGATATATATGCGATGGCCGGCACCGACGCCGACGAGCTGGACAAAGTATCGGTCCTCCACGCCGCTCGCGTCCGAATGACGTGGCTGCTGCCGTGTCTGATTGGGACAGCAGTTACCGCTTTGGTTATGATGTTTTTCAAGAACCATAACCCGCTGGTTTATGTCCCGGCGGTCGCCTTTGTACCGATGATAGCAGCTATCAGTGGCAACGCGGGGCTTCAAACTTCCGCTATAGTAGTCTCGGGGCTCGCAACCGGCCACCTTGCCGCCCTTAAACTAAGCCAGGTCTTTACACGTGAAGCACGAATCGCTCTTTTAGTAGGGATAAGCTGTGGAATAATAGGCTCGCTCATCCGTGCGTTTTTGCCGGGGCTGCTCGGCAACCCTTCAAATACCGACTTTGTTGAGCACCTCCGATTCGTACTTGCATTCGGGATTGGAATGTTCTCGGCGATTATGGTTGCCACAACGCTCGGGTTATTTCTGCCCTTTCTTTTCCGCCGAATCGGCATAGACCCGGCTATAAGTTCCGGCCCACTGGTTACCACCGCAAATGACTCGATAAGCGTTGCCATATACATGACTCTGACCCTGCTGTTGGCCACATAAAGGCAAACTAAAATAGGTATTGCAAATCCTGCCTCAGCTTTTATAATACCCCCGTCGAGGTGACAGTAGCCGATTGGAACGGACAAAAAAGTTTATATGCTAATCTAAATTATCAGGGGAGCAAAGCCATTATGAAACCAGTTGCAGGCTGTGAAATCGACCTGTTTGCAGATGAGCTGCCGTCTATGGACGGTATCCGCAAACTTTCCGAGTTCGTTCATTCCAGTGAAAGTAATACAATTGCTTTCAGCGAACAGGTAAAGGCAAATATGTCCAAAACCAGTGCCCAGGCCGTCCTGGCGACCGGAATAGGCCTTTTTATCATCGGGGAAAATGACAAAGCAGTTGAAAAACTGCAAAAAGCAAATGACTGTAAGGAAAAATACATTTACTTAGCTTTCGCACTTCGCCGACTGGGCCAATTCGAGCAGGCTGTTGAAAACCTGCAGACCAGCCTCAAGTACGAGGCTGACCCTTTAAGCGTAATGCTGGAAAAGGCTGCAACTTATCGTTACGCTTCAAACCTCGACGCCGCAGAAAAGGAGCTAAAAAACTGCGCAAACTTCCAAAATGTAAACGCTGAATATCATTATCAGCATGCCCGGCTTCAGGAAGCCCAGGGGCTCTACGACGAGGCAATGGAAAATTACAAGGTCGCCCTGGAGCTATTCCCAGACCACCAAAAAGCTCTTTTCCACCTGGCCTATCGCTGCGACCTTCACGGCAATGAAGAAGCCGCCATCGACTATTACAAACAGATAGTCTCGACCGCGCCCGTTTATGTAAATGCCCTGATAAATCTGGCTGTGCTTTATGAAGATATGGGTGAGTTTAACAAGGCATCCAAATGTATTGACAAGGTGCTCGAATCCCATCCGAACCATCAGAGAGCGGCCCTTTTCAAAAAGGACATCGAAAGCTCCAAGACTATGTACTACGATGAGGAAAAGGAAAAGAAGAAAACCCACAGGACGCAAATTCTTGAAATGCCTATCTCCGATTTTGAGCTTTCGGTCCGGAGCAGAAACTGCCTCAGAAAAATGAAAATTGAAACCGTCGGTGACCTCCTGAACATAACCGAGGCGGAGCTCCTGTCGTACAAAAACTTCGGTGAAACATCTCTTAGAGAAATCAAGATAATACTCGACTCAAAAAGCCTGCGCCTCGGCATGGCCCTGGAGGAAAGTGAGCAGTCCCCCACAGAAGCTCTTGACGCCGCTGATGCCGGGGAGAATGAAAACAGAGGGCTCCTCAGCAATCCTGTAGACGACCTTCAGCTTTCCGTACGCTCACGAAAATGTCTGCAGAAGCTAAAAATCCGCACTATCGGCGATTTGACACACAAAACGGAAGCGGAGCTTCTCGGCGTTAAAAACTTCGGAGTGACAAGCTTAAATGAAATCAAAAAAACCTTAAGCAACCTCGGATTGTCTCTGCGAACCCTGGATTAAAAATCAGAAATCTAAAATCAAAACATCTTGCAGGCATACTTGTCCCGAGCATGCTTATACTGAGCAGAGTCGAGGGAGTCGAAGGAATCAAAAACAGTGCCTCAAAGCTGCGCCAAAGGTGCTGTTTGGGAGCGGCGATTTTTCTCCTGCTGACAGCACTTCTTGGCTGTGCGGAAAGGCAACTGGTTCGACCGACCCCGCAAATGGACGTCGACCAGCAGTTCTGGGTGAGGGTCTTGCTCTTCGAAAACATAAAGGCCTGCACCTTGAAAACGCCCTGCTGCCTCACTGTACTGGACGGCCGAACACAAACTCCGCTGACCCATTTCGATCAGCCCAACCTGCCCATAGATGCAGCCGCCTCCGCTGGCATGATAACAATTGCCGACCGGGCATATGAAGCCGACTCGGTAATCATTCTGCCCGACTACCCTCACGTCTTCAACATCAACGAAAGTGACTATCGAGGTAAACTGCAGCTTATAATAAATCCCGACGGTGATTCTCTGACCGCCGTAAACCTCGTCCCCATCGAGGCGTATTTAGCCGGCGTAGTAGGCGCTGAAATGCCCTCTTACTGGGAACCGGCGGCCCTCGAGGCCCAGGCAATCGCCGCAAGAACTTATTGTCTGTACATCAAAAGACACTTTGGCACAAAGCGCAGATGGGACCTTCAACAAACGACAGCCAATCAGTTGTATCTCGGTGTCAGCGCAGAATCAGCACAGGTCTGGAAGGCCATCGAACACACATACGGCCAGGTACTAATCTGCAGTCAACCCGACGGCACCGAAGATATCTTCCCCACGTATTACAGTTCAACCTGTGGCGGCCATACCGAAAACAGCAAACATGTATTCGGCGATTCGTTTGAGCCGCTGACCGGTGTCCCCTGCCCTTACTGCAGCGATGTAGCCAAACCAACCCAGTTCTTCTGGCCTATGCAACAATTCGATAAGGCTTACGTCTCAGCGGAACTATTGCGGAGATATCCGAAACTAAAGCGGCTCGGTGAAATCAAAGACATCACAGCCGCCAGGCAAAGTGACTATGAAGGCTTTTCGCGATTGACGATGGTAAAGCTCCTCGGCTCTAAGGGCAAAAGCGACCTGCTGCGGGCCGAGGACTTTCGGCTGACAATCGACCCGACCGGACGCAAGCTCAAAAGCACTATCTGCCAGATAGCAAATCTGGGCGACGAATGGGCCTTTCTGTCCGGCAGGGGCTGGGGACACGGCGTCGGAATGTGCCAGTGCGGCGCACAGGCTATGGCAAGAAGGGGCGCAACTGCCCGCCAAATCCTTTCGTATTATTACCCCGGCTCAAGATTATTGACTATCGATTACTGACGAACCGAACAATAACGAACCGGTAGTAAACCGAGAATTGTAAAATGACTAACTTTGAAGTTCTCTGTTCAGACTCCCATTCCGCAGCCCGGCGAGGCGTGTTGACAACGCCGCACGGCAGGGTCGAGACCCCGGTCTTTATGCCCGTCGCAACCGCCGGCGCGGTAAAAGGCATCACGCCCGAGCAGTTGAAACAAACCGGCACGGATACTGTACTGGCCAACACCTATCATTTGCTGTTGCGTCCGGGACCAGAAGCGGTCGAAAAGTCGGGCGGACTGCATAAATTCATGGCCTGGAACGGCCCGATACTTACCGACAGCGGAGGTTTTCAAATCTTCTCTTTGGCCGGGCGCCCAGGACGCGTCTCACAAAATCAAAACCTCGGCTCTCTGGTTAAGGTCGATGATAATGGTGTCGAGTTTACAAGCCATGTGGATGGGGCAAAGATATACCTCAGCGCCCAAACCGCAACAGAAATCCAAAATCGGCTCGGCGCCGACATAATCACCTGTTTCGACCAGTGTACACCATTCCCTTCTGACCAGCCGCTGCTGAAAAAAGCTGTTGAAAGAACCATCCGCTGGGCCCGGCAGTGCAAACAGGCCCACGCCAACCCCGGCCAGATGCTCTTTGCCATTGTCCAGGGCTCGACAGACCTGAGCCTCCGCACGCACTGCGCATCGCAGCTCGTCAAGCTGGATTTCGATGGCTATTGCTTAGGCGGATTAAGCGTCGGCGAAGGCCACGAGAATATGGTAAGAACAGTTGCTCATACAACCGCCCTTTTGCCGCCGGACAGGCCCCGCTATCTGATGGGTGTCGGCACGCCGGCCGACATCATCGCCGCAGTGGCCGCCGGCGTCGATATGTTTGACTGCGTCCTGCCGACAAGAAACGGCAGAAATGCCCTTGCTTTTACCAAAAATGGCCCCATACGCCTGAGGAACAGCGCGTATGTGAACGACCCGAAGCCAATCGAGCCGCGATGCCGGTGCTATTGCTGTACAAATTTCACTATGGCCGCTTTGAGACATTTCTTTAATATCGGGGAAATGCTTGGCCCCATTCTGGTTTCTCTGCATAATTTGACCTTCTACCAGAGACTAATGGCCGAAATAAGGCAAAAAATACAGAGAAGTGAATTTGCCGATTGGGCATCTGAGCAACTGAGAAAATGATTATTGATTATTGATTCCCAATTATTTAACATCTTACGAACAACTAAAATTCAATTTTGAAGGGAACGTAAAATGAACAATATATGGATATCGAAAGATACGCTTCTAACAGGCGTACTGGCTCAGGCATCCGAACAAACCCCTCCGGCCATTACCTCAGAGCCCGTAACGGCTGAGGAAACCACAACCATGACCTCTGATGCAAACGCCCCTGTGGGACCGGCACCAGCACAAAAGCCTTTAATCTCCCCTATGATTTTGTTTGGCCTGATGCTCGTCGTGTTTTACCTCCTCATCTTCAGAGGGCCCCGAAAAAAACAACAGCAGCACAAGCAAATGGTCCAGTCCCTGCAGAAAAACGATAAGGTTCGGACAATCGGCGGCATCATCGGAACCGTTGTCGATATCAAGGATGACGAGATTACACTCAAAGTCGATGAGTCAAATAATACAAAAATAAAAATCGCCTCTTCAGCAATTGGAAAGAATTTGACGAAAGATAAATCGTGATTGGTAACTGGTGATTATTTAACCATTTAACCAACCTGTCCGCCGTAGCCTCGGCGAAGGCGGATTACCATTTAACTACGCATATGAGGAAGTTATGGGCAAAAATCTGGCACCGAAAGTCGTTTTAATTATTGTTTTGATACTTGTAGCGGCCTGGACCTTATATCCGCCGGCCAAAACCCTGAAACCGGGTATAGACCTGGCAGGAGGCACAAGTCTCATCTATGAAATTGACACCCAAGGCCTGGCCGAATACGAAAAGGCAGACCTGGCCCAGAATATGATAACTGTTCTGCGAAGGCGAATAGACCCCGCCAACATCCAGAATCTCATATGGAGACCGCAGGGAAATACCCGCTTCGAAATACAAATGCCACTGGCAAGCGCCCAGGCCCGGGAAAAACGCCGCAAGTACGAAAAAGCCATGAGTGAACTGCTGGAGCAGAATATAAACCCCGCGGTAATTTTGCGCTGCCTTGACAGGCCCGCCGAAGAGCGAACAAAAGCCTTCGAGAACTTCGCGAAGAATTCGGCCGACAGAATGGCGATTCTTGAGGCCCTTGCCGCTGCCTACGATGAGCACAAAAACCTGCGAAATACGAGTGAAAACCTCGCCTCAAAACTAAAAAGCACAGAAGATAAGCTCTCCGCAGCCGGCCTTGACCTCGACCGGATATTGCAAAACAGAAGCCGCTGGGCCAGACTGAACGAGCAGCAACTGACTGAGACACTACGAGAGTTTCTCGGCTCCAATAAACACCTCGATACGATGACCGAGTACATGCAGACCTACGCCGAATGGGCCAAAGTTATTGACGAACTGACCGACCCCGAAACCGGCAAAAACATCCTGTACGAAAATGCGAAAAGACAGCTTGACAAACTAAACCTCACCGAAGACCGCGTAACATCCATCCTCGCAATGCCGGCAAAAACACTCAAACGCAGCTATGCCATCGACGAGCTTAAAACTCAGTTCCCAGACAGAGCGGAAAAGATAGACAATGTAGTCACGGCCTTTGAAGAGTATCGGCCGTTCCAGGGCAGGCTGGACGACCCCGCCGATCTGCAGCGAATGCTGAAAGGTGCCGGCATACTCGAGTTTAGAATCCTGCCGACCACCGACCCGCAGACAAATCCCGAGCTGGATATCGATGAGCTGAACCGATATGTCGATGCCCTTAAAATAAAAGGACCAAAATACGCCTCGGATGATAAATACGTATGGTGCGAGATAGAAAACATCAACGAATGGAAGACAACCGACGCGGTTGTCGCACCGTTCGGCGACAAATATTACGTCCTGGCCAGCAACAAAGAAAACGAAGTTCTGCTGCGCAGCACCAGCGAACAACAATGGAAGCTCGAAAAGGCCAGACCAGGCACAGAGTATCAGACCGGCCGAAGGGCTATCGACTTTGTCCTGAATGAAAGAGGAGGAAATCTTTTTTACAACGTTACCGGAAAGAATATCAACCGCCCTTTATGTATCCTGCTCGACGGTATCGCAATATCGGCACCCAACATTCGCTCAAGAATATCGACCCGTGGCCAGATAACCGGCAGCTTCACCCAGACAGAAGTTGAAGATATGGTTAATAAATTAAACGCAGGGTCACTGCCGGCCAGATTGATAGAACCGCCCATCTCCGTTAAGACAATCGGGCCGTCTATCGGCGCCGACAACCGCGACCAGGGTATAAAAGCCGCTATAATCGGTTTTGTTCTGGTGGCACTGACAATGCTGGTCTACTACACACTGGCCGGCTCAATCGCCGATATAGCACTTGTTCTTAATATGCTCTTTGTCCTGGCCATAATGGCTCTGCTGCGGGCAACCTTTACCCTGCCGGGAATTGCCGGCATCATACTGACGATTGGTATGAGCGTCGACGCAAACGTCCTTATCTTTGAAAGAATCCGCGAAGAACAAATTCGAGGTTCTTCGCTCGCCATCGCCGTAAAGAACGGCTACCAGAAGGCCTTCAGAGCTATCTTCGACGCCAACCTCACCACTTTCATCACTGCCGCGATTCTTTACTGGGTCGCTTCCGAAGAGATAAAGGGGTTTGCTATTGTCCTTATGCTCGGAATCATCTCAAGTATGTTCACCGCCCTGTTTGTAACACGCGTGGTCTTCAACATCCTTTTGACAAAGCGAATTATAAAAAGCCACTTATTTATGCTCCGCCTGATACACGAGCCGAAAATAAACTGGATGAAGGCCAGACCCATTTTCTGCACCGTCTCGGTACTGCTCATCGTAGCCGGCCTGTTTGTATTCTTCACAAGGGATGATTCAAAGAACAATAAGTACGACATCGAATTTACGGGCGGAACCAGCGTTCAAATCAATCTAAAGGACGATGTGCAGCTTACCCGTCGCCAGGTCGAGGACAGAATTTACGCCGTCGCAGCCGGCTTGGCAAATCCCGCTTTGGCAGCGGCAAACGTCTACAGCATCGGAAAAACCGGCAGAGCATACGAAATCAACACTACTGAAACGAACAAGACCACCGCTACCGTTACCTTCGCAGCAGCAGCCGACCGCAACACGACCGAAAGTATCACCGCAACTATCAAAGAAACCGAGGACAAATTTGGTGGCAAACTAAACGACCTTGTCGTGACCCCAAAAACCGGGGCAAACCCGGCAGTGTTTGTCATAACAACAAGTCAGCTAAACAAATCCGTCGTAAAAGAGCTGCTCGAAAATGCCTTCCCCGACGCGAATATTTCGCAGCCTCAGGTCGGCGAAGTCGTTAATAACGCGATATTAAGTGCCTTTGCCGATGAGCTGCAAATCCAGCAGAACCTTCAGCCAAAAATAACCGCCGTTGAAAAGCTTACTGGCGAAATTATAGATTCTTACCCTGAACTCGTGGAGTTTATCGGCGGGGTCAAAATCACCTGTGAAATTGAAAAAGTCGAAAGCCCAGAGCAAATCGACCGAAGAATCAAAGACCTGCGATTCAAACCAGATACGCAAAACCTCGCTTGGTACAGCTACGAAATCCTAAATGCCAACCTGACACCAATCCTCGAGCCGAACCTGCCGGTAAAATCCTTTGTTTATGTCAGCGTCGAGCCACAGGCGGGATTTCGCAAGCTGACCGAGGAAGAATGGATGCGGTTTGTCGAAAACGAAACCACAAAGGTCGTTGCCGCAGCAAGGCTCGAGACCTCTCTGCCCCGCGTAACACAGATAAACCCCTCCATCGGCGCAGAAGCAAAAACACGAGCGATGATTGCAATCGTTCTGTCGCTGCTCGCGATTGTCGCCTATATCTGGATTCGATTCGGAAATCTGCGTTACGGCATCGCCGCAATTGTGGCGCTCATACACGATGTATGCATTACACTCGGCGCAGTTACTGCCTGCACCTACATCGCAGCGAGCCCAATCGGAGAAAAACTCCTGATAGGAGATTTCAAAATCAATCTGGTAATGATAGCTGCTTTTCTGACGCTCATCGGCTATTCGCTCAATGATACAATCGTTGTTTTTGACCGTATCCGCGAAAATCGCCACAGGGCTCAGCTTATCCCGCAGACAATCACCAACAGTATTAACCAGACTATGTCCAGAACAATCTTAACTTCGTTTACGACTTTTATAGTTGTGCTGGTTATGTACATTTTTGGTGTCTCGGCACTGCGGGGTTTCACCTTTGCAATCGGCTTCGGCATCATCATAGGCACCTACTCATCCATCGCCATAGCCGCGCCTATCCTGCTGCTCGGAACCAAGGCCGCCGATACAAAAGCCAAATAGACAACAGCTTTATGAAAGCTCCAAAATGCAGAAGGACTTGAAAATAGGTATGCTTCTGGGTGTGGTTTTGATAGCCGTCGCCGCACTATGGCTTGCCACGCGACCGTCTCTCAGTACAAAAGCAAGAATGCTGCAGGCCGACTCCACACAGTCAGCGCAAATACAAAACCCGCCGGCACCTTACAAGCCCCAGGCCAAGCAGCAGGTCTTACCCGGAGCTCACCGTCCCGCTGAACCAGCCCCCGACACTCAGCCTGAAAAAACCATCGCGCCGGACTTTTCAGCACCCGAACAAACACACACCACAGAATCAAACGCCGTGCCGACTGTGAAAATCCACATCGTAGAAAAAGGCCAGACCCTCTCCAGCATCGCATACAAATACTACGGCTCTGCAGATAAATGGCAAAAAATCTTTGATGCCAACCGCTCTCGCCTCAAAGACGCAAACACCCTCGTACCGGGCATGAGACTAACCATCCCTGAGTAAACTACAGCAGTTTTGCCGCCTGTGTATCGGTCAGCCAGGTAACCTTATCGAGAATGGGCCAGAGGCTGTGAATGGGATACCGCACCTCATCCGGCTCGCTGCTCAGGACCTCTTTCAAAATGCCGGCCTTTTCCGCCCCCGATACCAGCACCGCCAGATGAGAAGCTGCGCACAAAACCGGATGTGTCAAAGTTATCCGGTTGTACTTTTCATCCAACATATAAACAACGCACGCCAAATCATCCGTATCAAAAGGCGCGTAAGTATTGGGAAACAGCGAGCCGGTGTGGCCCTCAGCCCCCATACCAAGAAAAATCAAATCAAATTCCGGCATCTGATTTTCTGACAAGCCAAAAACCGTCCGAATGGTTTCCTCATACCGCCTGGCGGCACTTTCAAAGTCACTGCGCTCCGTGGGGACCCGGTGAACATTCTCTTTCGGAATGCCGACCCTGGACAGGAAGGTATCGGCAGCCAGCCTATAGTTGCTCCACGGTGAATCCGGCTCAACCAACCGCTCATCAACCCAGAATAATTGTACCTTCTCCCATGCAAGAGCCTTGGCGCTCGGCAGCTCACCGAGAAGCTCAAAGAAACGCCGCGGTGTGTTGCCGCCCGAAATAGCAACATAAAACGCGTTCTTTGCTCTTATTGCCTTTTCCGCATCGGCAACAAAAAGCTCGACACTTCGACAGGCGAGGCGCTCGGCGTCGGAAACAATTTCAACGTTCGGCTTGTAATGCGCAGCAGTCGCCATACTTCTCACCCCTAATGACTGCCCCAGGGCAATCCGGAACTATTATCCGCTTTTACAGATGCTTTGGCCAGAAAAATCTTCGAAATGCACAAAAATTTTACCCGCCCCCAGCGCAGGCGTAATTGTCTAACACCCAGCTTACAAAGAACTTACAAATCCAAAAACCACCGTCCTGACGCCAATTATGTAACATCATCAATCTGCCACATAAACGCCTTGATTCCTTGCGGGCCCAATTTTTCTCGCATTTGCCGGACCTTCTCCATCACCTGGTCGCATTTGTCTGCTTCTGCAACAATGAAAGTGCCGCAATTTGTCTCCGGCCAAACATCAGTATTCAAATGTGGTTCACTAAGCTGGCCCTTTCCCAGCGTATTGGGGAATTTCGTGTAACAACTAATCCCAATAGCCTCGAGGGCCTCGTTAACTTCTTCACTTATTGCCACATTGTGCATAATCAACACAGCCTTCATAATCATCCTTTTGTCAAAGTATTTTTATAGCCTTCAAATACGCTGTAAAGAGTCGGCATCAGGACCAGCGTAATAACCGTCCCGACAAGCAGGCCGCCGATTATCGTCACCGCAAACGGAACCCAAATTTCTGAACCTTCACCTCTCGACAGAGCAAGCGGTATCAGCGCCAGAACCGTGGTAAGTGTGGTGCTAAGAACGGGCCGCAATCTGCTGCGACCTCCCTCTAAAACCGCCGAATGCACGTCCAGTCCTCGCCGCCTGAGTATGCCGATGTAGCTGATGAGAACAATCCCGTTATTGACGACGACGCCAACCAGCATAACCAACGCGATAAAACTAACAACGTTCATCGCCTGGCCCGTAAGTGCCAGGGCAATTATTACACCCACTACGCCGAACGGAACTGAAAGAAATATAATAAACGGGTCGCGTAACGACTCAAACTGTGAAGCCATAACCATGTACACCAGCACCATCCCCAGGCCGACCGCCACAACCAATAGCCTGAATGCCTCACTTCTTTCTTTTTCAGCACCGGCAAATTTATAGCTAAAACCAGGCGGCGCCGGAATCTTATCTATAACCTTCCTGACATCTCTTACCGCGGTACCGAGGTCTTTGCCGCTGACCCGCGCCGAAACCGTTATATACCGCGACTGGTCCTTACGCTCGATTATCGTCGGCCCAACCCCCTGCTCTATCCTGGCAATATTGTCCAGGCTGACCACACCGCCGGCCGGTGTACTAATCAACACATCCCGCAAATCCTCAATTCTGTCACGGTCTCCGGGCTGTAATCTGACCTCAACATCGTATTCATTACCTCTTTCACGATACTTCGTGGCGGTACGGCCGGCAAAATACGTCTCTATCGTTTCGCCTACAGTTTGCACATCAAGACCCAGTTTCGATGCCTTTTCTCGGTCAATCACCACTTTAAGCTCAGGTTTTTCTTCTTCTCTGCTGATTTCGGCATCGTATACACCCTCGACGCTCTCCATCGCGGACTTGACCGCCTGGGCATAGCTCCTCGCATCATCCATATCGTGACCGTAAAGCTCGACGGCAAGTTGACCGCCGGTTCCGAAAATCAGTGCCTCCAGCGGGTCTTCGGCACTGTAACGAATAGTTATCCCCGGTACCTTAGCTGTGATTTTACGCAGCCTGGCTATCAGCTCATTGGGAGAAACGTTGCGCTGCGACTTGGGTTTTAGGCTGATGAACAAAATGCCCTTATGACTTTCCTCCTGCATCGCAAACTGCCCGCCCTCCGCAGAGCCGTAAACCCCCCAGCGGATAAAGCTGTCGCGTCTCTCAGGAACATTATTTTCAACGATACTCTGCAATTGTTGCGCCACCATACCGGTACGCTCATAACGTGAACCAACCGGAAGTTCATAATAAGCCATCAGCCGATTTTGGTCCTGCTGTGGGAAAAACTCCGTCCCAATGAAATTCACAAGGCCGATGCTCCAGACAAACAATACTATACAGGAGATAAAAACCGTCTTACGGTTCCCCAATGACCAGTTCAGAAACCTGATATATAGCTGTTCTGTCCCGGTCAGAAATCTCTCACCCCACTTGTAAAATACATCCAGCACCGGTATCCGTGAGCTTGCACTACGGACCTTGAGAAATCTCGAACACAACATCGGCACAAGCATAAGAGCGGTAAACAGCGAGGCAACCAGAGCCATTGAAACAATCGCTGCAAACTGACCGAATATAATCGCGGTAATACCTCCGACAAAAATAATAGGTGCAAAAATCGAAACGGTTGTCAGGGTCGAAGCTACCACAGCAACGCCAACCTCATTCGCGCCAAAAACGGCGCCTTCTTTAGCCCTTTGCCCCCTCTGACGGTGGCGGTGAATGTTATCGACAACCACTATTGCATTGTCTACCACAAGACCGACTGCAACCGCCAGGCTTGCGAGTGAGTCGGTGTTAATCGTATAGCCCGCCAGCCACATCAGCAAAAACGTAATTATCAACGAAGTCGGAATTGCAGTTGCAACTATAATACTCGCACGCAGGTCACGCATAAAAAACAGAATCACTATAAAAACAAAAAAACCGGCCCATAAAACCGTGCTGCGCAGATTACGGACAGAAGCCAGAATAAACTCCGAATTATCCATTACCATTTTCGGCTTAACATCCGGCGGTAAATTTTTCTTTATCTGCTCAAGCTCAGCAGCAACTCGCCTGGCCACTTCCACCGTGTTTTCGCCGCTTTGTTTCTGGACAAATACCGCCATTCCTTTTTTGCCGTTCACGCGCACGTCATAGGTTCGCTCCTTAAAATAATCCCTTACATCTGCAACGTCCTTGAGCTTTATGGCGATACCGTTGCGCCGAGCTATAACGACCTCAGCTACTTCTTCAGGGTCTGAAAATTCCTCCGGTGTCCGCAGCAGATAGTCCTTGTAGCCGCTCTTGATATTGCCGCCGGGGGTACTCTTGTTGGCGGCAGCAAGTGCCAAGTTGACCTGTTCAACCGACAAATCCAGAGCCGCCAGCCGGTCACGGTCGATATCAACACGAATTTGACGAACCAATCCGCCTCTCGGCGTCGCCGCAGCAACACCCTTGACTCGTTTGAGCGGATCGACTATCTGGTCGTCAACTATTGTCTGTAAATCCGGGTAACTGTCCTCAGCCGTAACCGATATGATTGCGATTGGCACCATCGCAAGGTCAAACTTAAAGATAACCGGACTTTCAGCTTCTTCCGGTAGCCGTGCATCAGCCAGGTTAAGTTTATCACGCACCTCGTTGGCCATCTCATCTATCTTCTGACCCCACTCAAATTTCAACGTAACCGCCGACAGACCCTCCTTCGAGATAGAAATAACCTCATCAACACCGCTGATTGTGCTCAGACTGTCTTCGATTGGCTCAGTTATCAATGTCTCGACCTCTTCAGGACCGGCCCCCTCGTATGATGTCATCACTGAAATTGCCGGTATCTCTATATCCGGCATCAGGTCCAGCCCCAGAAGTGACAACGACATAAGGCCCAAAACCACCATCGCAATAAATATCATTGCAGTGGTTACAGGTCTATTCACAGAAAGCTGTGCAAGTCTCATTTTATATCCTCTATTCGCACCACCTCGACAGCCGACCCGTCGGTCAGATAGTTCATACCGTTTACTACAAGCATCTCACCTGCTTGCAGCCCCTCGGTTATTTCACACATATCACCCTGTATAATACCTATCTTCACCAGACGTTTAGACGCCACATCATTTTCCACAACATAGACGTATGGCTCATCTATCTTACCGCCGAGGACAACATCCCGCGGGACAACCACAACATTGTCTTTGCGCCGGATAATTAAAGTCACCCTGGCAAGCATCCCGGGCTTTAACATCAGCTCACTGTTGTTTATGCGTATCTCAACTTGAACCGTGTGTGTTTGTTCATCGAGAGCAGGATAAACTGAATACACCTCTGTCTCGAATACCTTCCCACCAAAGGCATCTACCCCGACCCTCACAGGCGTGCCGGCACGAACCACTGAACCGTATCTTTCAGCAGCCGCGACAACCACCTTTACGGTATCGAGCTTGGCCACAGTAACGATTCGGTCACCCGTATTGATTAAATTGCCCTCATCGATATATCTGGCTGTGATTATCCCGTCTATCGGAGAGACAATCCTCGATTCACGCAGGTTTACCTCAGCAAGTTCAAGATTTGCTCTGGCCAGTGCCAGCCGTGCAACCGCCAGTTTGGCAGCGGTAACAGCCTTGTCTTTCGCCTGCTCGGTTGCCGAGCCGCCTTCATACAAGCCGACCATTCGTTTCTCTTCTCGTTCTGCATCGGCAAGCTCCACCTTCCCCGCCTCTACATCCGCCCTGGCGGCCTCAAGTTGTGCCAGGTAAACATCATGGTCGATAACCGCAAGCTGCTGCCCCTTTTTCACCACCAGACCCTCTTCAACTGCGACAGGGTCGCCACTATCCGCTTCAAGCTGTAACGATTCTATCCGCCCTGCCACCTTGGACCTGATATCTGCAATTTTTTCCGCCTTTATCCAGCCGGTCAGCTCGACCGTATCCTCTATCGAGCCGGTTCGCACCTCGTCCAACTCAACGGCGATTCGCTTTTCAACGGGGGGCTTTTCACCGGTTGTGTAAATATAGCCGAAGAAAAAAGTCAAAAAAACCACCGCAGACACCACCGTCCAATACACAGCTGTTTTGTTTATCTGCTTCTCACCCGACGGCGATTTTTTGAAATAAAACGTCTCGAGCTTTTTGACCGCCTCTTTTAACTTCGAATTTTCGTTTTTCATTTTCGTATCCGACTAATTTCCAATAATCAATCAACGAGGGTTCCCATCGCCTTTTGCAGGTCCAGTTTCGCAATCAGGTGCGTATAAACAGCCTCATAATAAAACGCCCTTGCCTTTGTCAAAGCTGCCTGAGCATCTATCATCTCGACCTGCGTATTGATACCTTCTCTGTAACCGACCTCGGCAAGTCGCAGCCCCTCTTCTGCCCTGGCAAGATTCAGCCGCTGAGACTCCACAAACTCCTTCGAATCCTCAATGCTCAGCAGCGCCTTGGTCAATTCAAACAATGTAGTCTCTTCGGCGTCAATTAAATCTATCTGGGCCTGTTTAAATCTCGCTTTCTGCTGAATAATCGCCCCCTCACGGGCAAAACCGTCAAATACAGGCAGCGTCGCAACAACACCCGCCTGCCAGGCCCTGCCCCACTCAATCGCTCTGCTGTCGTGAGGGTCGGGTTTTGCCCAGGTGTTCGAGTAGTAACCGTCAATACTCGGCCACCATCGACTCCTCGCGATATTGAGCTGTTCTTTCTGCCATTTTATATCGAACTGGCGTTCGAACAAATCAGGCCGATTCTGGAAAGCCGCCTCGACAGCCTTTTCCATACTCACATCCCAGGGCAGATATACCAGCTCGTCCGACAGAACGATATCACTGTCCTGGGAAACGCCCATTATTTTAAGAAGATTAGCTTTAGAAACATTGATTGCGTTTTTATTTTGTATGTGTTCCGCCTTGAAATTCGACAGCTCCACCTCAGCCCGCAGTACATCAAAATCGGACGCCACGCCCCCTTCACGCTTCTGTTTGACACTGCCAAGATGCGCCTCCGCGGACCGCACCGCATCGGCGCTTATTTGAAGCAGATGCTGATTCAGCAATACGTCATAGTAGGCTTTCTGGGCGGAGTAAAGTACGTCCTGCGTAACCGCACGAATAGATTGGTCTGTAAGCAGTGAAAATAGTTTCGCAGCATTCAGCTTGGCTATTATTGAGCCGCCGGCAAAAATCGGCTGAGTTACCCGAAGGTCCGCCGAATAGTTATCTACATCGCCGAACGTAAAGCCGGCAATGGATGCGACCTCATCAAGCCGGGTATAATCACCCGATAAATCGACACTCGGCAAAATAGCAGAATAAGATATCAGCCTTTCACCGCGCGCAATCTCTCTTTCTTCAACAACCCGCTGGAGGCTCTTGTTATTGGTAAGCACCAGCTTAAGACAGTCCGACATGCTTAACTGGCCGCTTATATGGGTTTGGGAATCTTCCTGTGTCTGTCTGGAATCCTTCCACTGCTGGTATGCAGCAGTTCTGGAAAGACGAGCCTCTTCATAAAATTGCTCACTGCTGACACAACCGGCTATTTGCAGCGGGAGCACCACGCACAACACAAGCAACCCGTATTTTAGCTGTAGAACCTTCATACCTTTTATAAGTAATTGTCTTCTCATTTCGTTTCACCGGCACAGGCTCGAATCCCCGCCGCGGAAAATCTGATAATATGGTCAACCGCTTCAGCCAAATCAAAAATCGGCAGGTTTGGCCTGTCACTTTGCTTAAACATAGTTCTTACCCGTGCCAAATGTATCAATTGCCCAACAACGGAAAATATCACTAATGGTACCTGCGATTCCCGCAGGCTGGGGCAGATTTTAACCAAGGCCTTCTGCATAACACTCAAAGTGGGTTTAATCATCTCATCTACGAACATATTTGGTGGCAGGTTCCTGTCCAGCATCTCCCGGCTCATAAGCTTGGTAAGCCGCCCGCTTTCGGTTTCATCCACTAATGAGCCGACAAATGTCTCCGCAAAAGACCTCAGCAGTTTTTCAAGACTGGGCTTGCCTTGGTTCCCTGACATTACCTTCTCGATGCTCGCAATCTGCCTATCACGCAGGACAAAGATATGGCGTCGCCAGACATCGGCGTACAATTTCTCTTTTCCGCCGAAGTAATAGCTAACTGACGCAATATTGCACTTGGCAGCGGCGGCAATTTCACGAACACTCGTACCAGCAAACCCATTTTCGCAAAAAAGCCCCTCTGCCACCTCCAGTAATCGCTCCTGAACGTCTTTATCGGACCTGTTATCATCCGAAACCATGAAAATTCTCCTTAATCACTTGTTTCATACTAAAGTTTAAAACATCTGTTTGAATAAGTCAAGTATTTTTTTCATTTTTTTTGCGGATAACCACCACAGGTTGAAGCGTAAACCCAGAGCGTACCTGTCCTGAGCACAGTCGAAGGAGTCGACGGATTCCACCCCCCTTAGTGTGACTTTACGGGCTGTTATCTTCCAGCCAATGGAAGCTCATAAATGCAAAGTCAAGGAAATCCACTTTGCAGTCGCCGTTAATATCGCCCGCAACGATTGTTTCGCAGAGCGTTGTGCCGAAATATGATTTACTTGCCTCGCCTGTTCCGCCATAAGCCCCCATATTCACGATGCCACCATTGGGGAAAGGCTCGTAGCCAATAGGGTCAGCAGGGTCCCCGCCATCAATAGCCGGACTGGTTACGTCATCTATTACCCAGCTTTCGCTGCTCGGGTCCCAACTGCCAGCCTGCGACTTCAAATGATAATCACCGCTGCTCGGGTCAGCAAGACGCGGGTCAGCAAAACACGGGTCAGCATCTATATTACCCTCACCCAAAATAAGGGTGCCACCATCGTTAACGATTACCCCCAGACAGGAGTATGAAACAGTAAGTTTCGGAGAGTAAGTTGTGGAGTCACCGGGAGGCGACGGATAAGGCCAAATGTAAATATCCTCAAATAAGTTATTCCACAAGATTGAGTTGATAATAGTTGTTTCACCCCCTTGGCAGCAGACACCTCCACCCATCTCCGCACTATTGCCGGTTATTGTAGAGTTTTCTATTGTGGTAATGCCTAAAGTTCTGATGCCGCCGCCATCCAGGTCAGTATTGCCACTGATGAGGCAATTGGAAATAGTGGTGCTGCCAGAAACACAGCTGATTCCCGAACCGTCATTGTCAGAGATGGTACAGTTACTTATTATTACGGCGCTACGAGAAATGTCAATTCCAAACAAGCCGTTATCGGTGATTTGACAATTGCTTATTTCTGCGTAGGGGCAATCCCAGCAGTATATTCCTCTGCCATCATTGTCGCGGATAAGGCAATTAGTTATTGTCGCTGTAGTATCCCACCATAAATAAACACCTCCGCCTGACGGCCCGATATTTTCACTAATGGTGCAATCGATGATTATAGGGCTGCTATTTCTCCAGGCAAAAATTCCCGCCCCCTGCATAGCTTTATTACCTGTGATAACGCAGTTGGTGATTGTTGGGCCTGAACCGGTGCAGTAGATTCCACCACCCATATACCAATCAGGAAAGTTGGGGTCGTTGGGGTCTTTAAAACCGTGTCCGTTGATAATGGTAAAACCCCTTACAATTGAATTCGCGTCTTCGCCGGAATGAAAGCAAAATCCGCGATGGGGGTTTGCTTCAGAGCCATTGCAGTCAACTATCGTAGCAGCAACTATATTCGGGTCATTTGGGTCAATACTGTGGACGGTAATTGCTTTGCCGAGGAAGTCGATATCCCGGTTACCGTTGCCGGTGTATATTCTGGGCTGGACTTCAACGATGTCACCGTTGTTGGCATCATTGATAGCGGCCTGAATGTTGTTGAAATCCGCAGGGTCATCGTCATCGACGGTGATTATTCTCGCCTGGGATGTAACGCATAAAAATAGGCAAATTAAAGCTATTGTCAGCCTTTTTATGTTTTTCCCTCCAACAAAACCTCTTAAATGTTATTGTATCACTGTGTATCCCAAAGTCAAGAACAAAAGGCAAGTGATGAAGAACCCACAGAAACACCAATAGAAAGCTAAAATCGAGATTTTTCAGCCGACATGAGCAATGAGAGTGCTGGGACTCGAACCCAGGACCTACGGCTTAAAAGGCCGTTGCTCTACCGTCTGAGCTACACTCCCGAAAACAACCAAAATGAGAAGTTAAGCTAACGTTCAAAAAATGTCAACACTAATCGGCCACAAACAGGCCAAGTTCGGCCATTTTATGAATGACAAACCCCATCTGACCCCGTTAGAAGTGGTCTTCCCGCAGAATTGGCATATCTTCGGAACAAACTTCTAACGGGGTTGACACCTTCATCCCTAAACAATAGCATATATGATTTATCAAAAGCTGGGAGTGTTGGGAAAAATGACAATGGTAACACTGGTTACAGGCGATGGAATAGGCCCGGAAATCGCTGAAGCTGCGCGCAGATGCGTCGACGCTACCGGTGCCGGGATTAACTGGCAACAGGCCGAAGCCGGCGCGGACGTAATGAACAGGCTTGGTACTCCCCTGCCGGATGCTACAGTCGAATCGATTAAGAAAACCGGCGTCGCCTTAAAAGCCCCCATAACAACGCCGGTGGGAACCGGCTACAGAAGTATAAATGTGCATCTGCGACAGAGCCTCGATTTGTATGCGTGCCTTCGACCCTGCAAAAGCTACGCAGGTGTTCGCAGTAGATTCACTGATATCGACCTCGTCGTTGTGCGTGAGAACACCGAGGACCTTTATGCAGGCATCGAATTTCAAAAGGCAAAAGACGACACCGCTGAACTCATCAACTGGATAAACGACCACAGCGAACGAAAGATAAGCAGCGACTCAGGGATAAGTATAAAGCCGATTTCAGTCAAGGCTACGCAGCGCATAGTGCGTTTCGCATTTGACTACGCCCGTAAAATGGGACGCCGAAAAGTAACAAGCGTTCATAAGGCCAACATTATGAAATTTTCCGACGGCCTGTGGCTCGAAGTAAGCCGCGAGGTCGCAAAAGACTACCCCGACATCGAGTTCGAGGACCGCATCGTAGATAATATGTGCATGCAGTTGATTCAAAAGCCGCAGCTTTATGATGTGCTCGTGCTGCCCAATCTTTATGGTGATATTATAAGTGATTTGTGTGCCGGCTTAGTCGGAGGCCTTGGCGTCGCCCCCGGCGCCAATATCGGCGAAAAAGCCGCCATCTTCGAGGCCACTCACGGCAGCGCTCCCAAATATAAAGGCCAAAACATCGTCAACCCGACAGCCTTAATACTCAGTGGCGTGATGATGCTGCGCCATATAGGTAAATCTGCCGAAGCTGACAAACTCGAAAACGCCGTCGCTGCGGTAATTGCCGAGGGCAAAAGCGTAACCTACGACCTCAAAGCCGACCGTAACGACCCAACCGCCGTTGGCACAAGCCAAATGGCCGACGCCATCATTGAAAAAATGAGGCACCTCTAATTGAACCAGCAACGTTTCCATAAACTGATTTCAGGTCAAACCCAGGGCTTTGGCGCAAGTTGTCTGCGCTTTTTTTTAGGGGCCGCCGCAAAGCTCTACGCGGTGATTATCACCCTGCGAAATCTCGCATATTCCAAAGGCTGGCTGAAAATACAGCAGGTAGATGCACCGGTCATAAGCATAGGTAATATTACAGCCGGCGGAACCGGCAAAACCCCACTCGTAATCTGGCTGGTAAAACAAATAACTAAAAACTTAAAACTTAAAACTAAAAACTATGGATGTGCGATACTAACCCGCGGCTACAAGGCAACTCAAAATTATTTTGATGAGCCAGCGATACTGGCCGAGACCTGTCCAAACGCCAAAGTAATTGTAAACCCTGACCGTGTCGCAGCAGCACGCGAGGCCATCGACAAGTTCGGTGCAAACGTACTGATTATGGACGATGGATTTCAACATCGTCGTTTAGCACGGGACATTGACATTATAACAATTGACGCAACCTGTCCTTTCGGCTACGACAAAATGCTGCCGGCTGGATTGTTGCGAGAGCCTGCTGTCGCACTTAAGCGTGCTGAAGCGGTGGTTATCACCAGATGCAACCAGACCGGCGAAAATGAATTAGCCGAACTCGAAAAAAAACTAAGGCTCCTTAATCCTGATATGATAATTGCACGCTCAATACATAAACCCGTTTATGCCAAATCCATTGATGGCCAAATCAGCATCGATGAATTAAAGGACAAGAAAGTATTGGCCTTTTGTGGCATAGGCAATCCTGATGCATTTTTCAACACCGTCAACGAGCTTGGCTGCAATATAGTCGGCACGAAAATTTATAACGACCATTATCGGTACACTGATGACTGTTTAGCTGACATTTACGAACAAGCCGGACATCTCAAAGCAGATTTTGTACTGACTACACAGAAAGACTGGACCAAAATCACCCCGTTGGCGCCGGTTAAAAAAGACATCCCGCTTGCATATCTGGCAATCGAGCTAAAATTCATTAGCTCAGAGGACAAAATAACACAGTTGATTGAAGACGCGTTAGCGGGTAAAATCAGCGGGAAAATAACAGTAAATAGTCAATAGAAAACAGTCATTCGACAAGATGTATGAAAAACTGTTAAAAACGGTAACTAACCTCGGCTCGCCGAAGGTCTTGGTCGTGGGCGATTTTATGCTCGACGTCTATATCTACGGCGATGCGCTGCGAATAAGTCCGGAGGCCCCCGTCCCGGTACTGAAGGTTCGCAGTACCACACACAGTTGTGGCGGAGCAGCCGCTGTCGCAGCCGACCTGGCGGCCCTCGGTGCGGTACCTGTCTGTCTTGGCGTCATCGGAAGTGACCGCAACGGCCAAACCCTGAAAAAGCTGCTTAAAGAAATCGGCGCCGAGACGACCGGCTTGTTTGAGGTTACCGACCGCCCCACCATCAGCAAACAAAGACTGATAGGCCTTGCGCAACACCGCCACCAGCAGCAGCTATTCAGAATGGACGAGGAGTCCACAGAGCCTTTGTCCGAGTGGCAATACGAGGCGATTCTGCAAAGTTACAAAGACAAATTAAAGCAGGCCGATATCGTCTGCCTGCAGGATTACAATAAGGGCCTGTTAAGCGTATCACTTTGCGAGCAAATGATACAGCAGGCAAAAAAGGCTGACAAAAAGGTACTTGTTGACCCTTCGCCCACGAGTGATTATTCAAAGTACAGCGGCGCCACTCTAATCACGCCGAACCGTGAAGAAGCTTCGCTGGCCGTCGGCTTTGAAGTCGAAACGCCGCAGGCAGCGGCAGCTGCGGCACAGCAGCTCGCACAAAAGCTAAAGGTCGAGGCCGTCGTAATCACACTCGACCGCGACGGAGCATACCTAAAAACGGCCGATAACAGCGAAATCATACCCACCCGGCCTCGCAGAGTTTATGATGTAACCGGTGCCGGTGACATAGTCCTGGCAACGCTGGCGATAACGCTCGCCGCTGACTGTGACTACACAACCGCCGTACAATTAGCCAACATAACCGGCGGAATCGAGATAGAAAAATTCGGCGTAGCGACCGTAACCATTGAAGAAATCATCAATGAAATCATCGGACAACATCGGGGCAGAAGCGGTAAAGTCCGGGCCGTCGATGCTCTAACTGAAGAGCTTGACTGGTATCGAAAGCAAAAACAGAAAATTGTCTTTACCAACGGCTGTTTTGACGTGGTGCACAGAGGCCATATCGAATTTCTCAAATTCTGCAGGTCCCAGGGCGATATAGTCGTAGTGGGGCTAAACAGCGACAGCTCCGTAAAAGCTATAAAAGGGACGGACCGGCCGATTAACAACCAGTATGACAGGGCCGCCGTCCTCGCCGCGCTGGAAACCGTCGATTACATAACCCTCTTCGATGAGCCTGACCCTTTGAACTTAATCAAAAAACTAAAGCCGAACGT
>Ga0315545_1001246_pt1 | contig 25313 bp, 20 predicted proteins | sample SalMarSW160210MG_FD_203096 | JGI IMG/M metagenome (GOLD analysis project Ga0315545, IMG submission 203096) | Salt marsh sediment microbial communities from the Plum Island Ecosystem LTER, Massachusetts, United States - Salt Marsh Sediment SW1602-10 ...
AATCCTGTTGTACTTATTGTTGATGACGAACATGCCAATCAGTTCCTGCTCGAAGGACTTTTGAATGCGCATGGATATGAAACCCTGACAGCCAGCGATGGAGAAGAATGCCTTGATATTCTTAACTCTACGCACCCTGATCTCATATTACTGGATATTATGATGCCAAGGATGTCAGGAGTAGAAGTGTTGAAATCGGTGATGAAATCCGAGGAATTGCAGCATATACCGGTTCTTATGGTTTCGGCTAAAACAACCACGGCTGATATCAAGGAGGCACTGGAGATCGGAGCAATTGATTACATTAAAAAGCCTTTTGATGAACTTGAATTGCTGTCAAGGGTAAAAGTCGGGATCCGCCTGAAACTTAAGGAAGATCATTTAAGGGACATGATAAAGCAAAGGGATGATTTTGTAAAGATCATTTCTCATGATCTGCGATCTCCTTTCACCGCAATAAATGGTTTTGCCGAACTTATGTTAAAGGCTGACAATCTTACTGAAAAACAAAAAGCATCGTTGAATTACATTATCGAATCAGTTGAATTCAGCAACGACTATTTCAACAGGTTGCTGAGCTGGACAATGCTGGAATCTGAAGATCTTTCTCTGAACCTGACCAGGAAGAATATTTCAGAAATTGTGGATGGTGTTTTCCGCTTGTTTGATAAGAAAGCCGGGGAAAAACAAATTCAAATGGTAAATGAGGTGAATAAGCATCTTTCATGTAAGATTGATGTTACTTTCTTTCAGCAGGTTATAGCAAATCTGGTCAGTAATGCCATTAAGTTTTCCAATTCAGAAGGAACTGTAAAATGCAGTTCAAAGCAGTCGGATAACGTCACAGAATTTATTGTATCGGATCATGGCATTGGTATGCCGGAAGAAATAGGGCAGGAAGAATTGTTTCAGGATAAGTTCAGAAAATCACGCAGGGGGACCAGCGGTGAAAAGGGAACGGGAATAGGATTGAGTATTTGCAAAAAGATACTTGATGCACATGGTTTTGGAATACGCTATACCCCGGGCAGGAATGGAGGTAGTGATTTCATTGTTCGTCTTATTTGATCATTAACAAGACAAAAAGGATTATCCACGAAATAAAAGTTACCAGAGCCAGGCAGATAAACGCTTTTTTAAATCTGTTCTTTTGTTGGTATAAAGATTTAATCTTTAAAAGGTTATTGATTTTGGTGAGCACATTTTCTTTTGCAAATTTATCTTTTACAATATAGTCAAATGCACCACCTTTTATTGCATCTACTGCTATTTCAATACTGCTTTGTCCTGATAAAAAGATAAATTCTACATTGTGATACAGGGGAATAACTTTTTCAAGTACTTCAAGACCGTTCATTCCCGGCAGATCAAAATCCTGTATAATAATTGTTTCCTCATTACGATCAAGAACATTCAACATTTCTTCGCCTGTGAAAAAGCCTTTCACATTTTTAAAATTGTGCAATTCCAAAAACTGGCACAAAAGATGGTTTATCGGTGCATCGTCTTCCACAATGTAGATTTTCGGTTGTCTTTTTCTTCCCATGGGATTGTTTTTAATGTGATTAAGATGGGGATTTATAAAACGTTGTGAAAATACGGGCAATCCGGATTAACAAAATCAAAACATTAACGCAATTCAAAGTTCTTTCCGAGGTATACTTTACGAACCTGTTCATCTTCAGCCAGATCATGAGCTGTACCTGATTTAAGTATATCACCTTCAAACAGGAGGTAAGCCCTGTCCGTAATGGAAAGTGTTTCATGAACATTATGATCGGTAATCAGAATGCCGATATTTTTATCTTTTAACTTTGATACTATCTCCTGTATATCTTCAACAGCAATAGGGTCAACTCCTGCGAATGGTTCATCCAGAAGAATAAATTTCGGATCGATTGCAAGAGCCCGCGCAATTTCCGTGCGTCTGCGTTCTCCTCCCGACAACTGAATTCCTAGGCTCTTTCTTATTTTTTGCAGGCCAAACTCACTCAAAAGAGCTTCCACTCGATCTTTTTGTTCTCCATTAGAAAGATTCGACATTTCAAGCACGGCTTTTAGATTATCTTCCACACTTAGTTTTCTGAACACAGAAGCTTCCTGCGCAAGATACCCAATCCCTTTTTGAGCACGTTTGTAAACAGGTTCCCGTGTTATTTCTTCGTCATCCAGGAAAATTTTCCCGTTATTCGGAGTGATTAAACCTACAATCATGTAAAAAGATGTAGTTTTGCCGGCACCGTTAGGTCCGAGCAATCCAACAATTTCACCTTGTTCAACATCAAAAGAGACTCCTTTAACTACCGTACGGCTTCTGTATTTTTTTGTCAGATTTTCAGTTCTGAGTTTCATGCATACATGAGTTGAAGTATCAAATGTAAAAAAGTTTATTAAAAGATTGTTGCTAATCAACAATTGTACCAGCAATAAAAGCCTAAAAAGTCAATTGCATAGTTGCTCTTAAACCAAAAATCTGGATATTATCATGATTCAGATATGACAATCTCCACATTGCATCAATTCTGAACAGTTGCAATATATTCTCAATTCCGATGCTAACTTCCGAGTATGGTTTTTCAAGATATGTTAAACCTTCCGGAAACTCCATGATATTGCGATTCTTCTCGTTCAGATTTCCAAGCAACAATTTTCCTGTTACCACTTCACGCAGTTTCAGCCAGCGCAACAATGGAACCCGGTTAAAGAAAAATCCCTGGAAATGGTGCTCGGCAGAAAAAACCACATATTCATCACTGACAAATTCGTAATAGTTCATCATATTGAATGCAAGTGGATCGTATGCATAGGTTTCATTTCCTGCATGAAGTTCAAGCAATGGGTAGGGTAATTCTCCAAAGATTTTACCACCGGTAATATGATATCGCAAATATCCGATTGGATTTACTTCCACTTTATCCGTTATTTTCAGAACAACCTTAAAGTACTCGTATTCACTGTCAAAAAAACCTTTCGGGCCATAGGTCAGATGCAAATCAAGCATGGGATATTTTGAACCTATGCTTTTTCTGTCAAATTTACCCAGTAAGAATTTCTCTCTGTAGGCAAAATGAGTACTTAAGGTGATATTTGCTGAAGTTAATTTATTTAATGGGATTACATTTGATTCACCTTCTATGATATGAAAAGGAACATATTCAGTCGGATAGATAGTCTGGTATTTAACAGAGATTGTGTTGGAAAAGCCCTGGAACCATTCACGTTCAAAATAACCGTTAAACTGATCCACCATAGTTAACTTGTAATTGGGTTGTCTTCTCAGAATAGAAGCAAAAAAATTATCATCAAGGAAAGCATTTTCGCTTTTGCCCAGTTGCCGGATATCATGATAATAAAAGGCTCCTGCACTGATCCTGGGATTTTTATCAAACAAATATTCTGTCCCAACTCCATATTTAAATCGTTCGTCGAGTGTTCCATAAGCAATATGACCACTGAATCGTATCTTGGTACTGAAATTATTACTTGTTCTTCCTCCGAATCTGAACCGGTGTCCTTCAATAGGATTATGACTGTAAATAGTATAATAGGGGCCCAATTCAACCGGCCCCCAAACAAGATAATAGTCCACCAGCATTTCGATCAACCCGTAGATCCTTTTGTATGCAGGCACCTCCATGACTGAATCCACCATTTCATAAATATCATCATCTTCCTCACTCAGATCAATTTTTCTGTTCTCCTTCCAGAATAAGGAGTCTTTTTCAAGATCCTCATGATCTATATAGATATCTGTTCTCAATTCAAGAATACTATCAGGTATAGGCTGATCAACAATTATATCTTCATAAACGGATGTTTTTCGTCCAAAAAAGCCTGTTGTATTGTCGGTAATGTAAAAGTCAAGCAACAGATCTTCACCTGTAAGAAACCATGTAGAATCGTTTATTTTAGAGTATTCATTTATGGCAATCAAATCGTTCAGATAATTGATATTTACAGTTTTTGACACACGCAACTGTACTTTTTTAATAGCAAAAGAAGTGTCGGCAACCCAAAAATATCCATAGAACGTTCTTTCCAGGATTCGTTTGGGCTTAAATGATATTTTATAACACCACGAATCATCAATAAATGCACTGTCTTCGAGGTAATACTTGTAATACATTTTTCCAAAATCAGCGATCGGACTTACAAATCCCGGTTCAAACAGGTCCATGAAATTATTGTATATATTCAGTCTCTGATACATTTTCCCTGAAAACTGAGAAATTGTGTTGTTCTGAATGCCACTTATTTTAAAAGCATCAATCGTTTCCCGTTCTACTTTTGGATCTTTTTGATAATAAAAGTTGGTAACACTTTCAGATATGAGAACAGGAAGATAGTTTTTACTAAATACTTCCGAACTGTCCATATAATCAAAAACAAACTGGAATTGTTTTAGAATAGGTTGTTTTTTAAACTTATCATCAATGTTATTGAGATCAAGGCGAAGTTTATTGTATGATTTATACTGGTAGCTGGAAAATCGATCAGGATTGTTTTTTTTCTTGTTTTTTTCTATTTCGCGTAATATTCTGAAGGCAGGATTTTCACCCGGTGTGACAACCACTTCTTCAATAGCAAGGCTTGTTGGTTGCAGATTGATCTGTAACTCATGAACAGATCCTTTTTTAATTGGCACTTTATACGGGATATATCCCAGGCTTGATACAATAAGGGTATCAGTTGCCTGTTCGGTTGCCAGGTAAAAAATTCCGTCAAAATCACTAATTGTCCCAACTGTACTATGAAGAAAAACTATGTTGGTAAATGGAAGGGGTTTTCCTGTCTCTGCATCTTTAACAGTACCCCGGATAAGTGTATTTTGCGCACTTAAATTACCATATAAAACTATAACAAGCAGTAAAATGAAAAATTTCCTTAATACCATTGCGAGAGTATGCTAAAAAGTCTGAATATAGTACTATTATGGTAAATTTTATTCTATAAAAGACATGTGTATTATCAAATAGTTGTCATTTTTTTTCTTTCTCACTGATCATTTCCTGTTTTTTTGTAATTCTTGCAGAAATTTGAATACTTATCTCATATAACAGCAACAAGGGTAAGGCTACCAATATCTGACTGAACACATCAGGAGGCGTAATAATTGCCGAAAGAACCAGTATGATTAAAATAGCATGTTTTCGGTATTTTTTAAGGAATGCAGGTGTTAACAGTCCTATTTTACTTAAGAACATTACAATTACAGGCAATTCAAACAATACTCCTGAACCAAGACAAACACTTGCAATCAAGGAAATATATGACATCAATTTGATATCATTGACCGCAAGATCTGAAACCTGGTAATTGTACAAAAAATTAATGGAAAGCGGACAAATAATGTAATATCCAAACGCCACCCCTAAAAAAAAGAGAAACGAGATGGCAACGATCGATCCTTGTGCCATTTTTCTTTCTTTCGTGTATAATGCGGGTTTTATAAAGTTCCATAATTCAAAGAAAAGATAAGGGAATGCCAGTATAATACCGGCAATTAATGAAATTTTAATATGGGCAGTAAATTGACCTGCCATTTGAATGTTTTGAAGTTTGACAGGATTGGAATTTATACAAAGTTTTAAAGTATTCAGAAACGAGTTTGTACCTATGCGGCATAACCAGTAATTGGTAAAGAAGTCGGATTGACTTGGGCCAAGGATAATGACATCAAATACAAATTTCTTATAGATAAAAGCCAGTATTCCAATAAGTATTACGACAATCAATGATCGTATAATATGCCATCTAAGTTCTTCAAGATGTTCGAGAAAGGTCATTTCATTATTATCCTTCTTACTCATATAGTATCATCTCTTATTTTCACACAAACATAGTTAATAATGATTTCTGATATTGTGACTGTTTAAAAAAAACTTAGTATTTTTAATATAGAAAGGAGGCGAGTTATTGACTGAATTGCAAATGATATATGAATTCATAACTTTTTATACTTTGGTGCGTATATTAACAAGCAATTTCAAATCCTCTAAATCAAATCCAGAATAAGAAACACACCCTAGAAATTAATCGAGGAGATAATGAGTGTTGGAACAGACATTTCTCTTAATGAAGTACTGAAAAAGTATTTCGGTTTCACCAGTTTTAAAGGAAATCAAGAGCTGATAATAAAGAATGTTTTGGCTGGGAAGGATACTTTTGTACTTATGCCAACCGGAGGAGGAAAATCTTTGTGTTACCAGTTGCCATCACTTATTCTTGACGGAACAGCAGTAGTAATATCTCCACTTATCGCCTTAATGAAAAATCAGGTTGATTCGATGCGAAGTTTCAGCGAAGATGATGGGGTAGCTCATTTTTTGAATTCATCGCTCACAAAAAGTCAGATCAACCAGGTAAAAACAGATGTTATAGACGGCAAAACGAGGCTGCTTTATGTAGCTCCTGAATCCCTTACAAAAGATGAGAATATCAATTTTTTAAAGCAGGTGAGAGTTTCTTTTTATGCAGTTGATGAGGCACATTGTATATCTGAATGGGGACATGATTTCAGACCGGAATACAGACGTATCAGACCGATTATCAATAAAATAGGGAAAGCTCCGATTATAGCACTTACAGCAACTGCTACGCCAAAAGTGCAGCATGACATTCAGAAAAATCTTGAAATGCTCGATGCCAATGTTTTTAAATCTTCATTCAGGCGTGAGAATTTATACTATGAAGTACGTCAGAAGAAAAATGCTACCAAAGAAATTATTAAATACATTCGGAACAACCAGGGCAAATCGGGGATAATATACTGTTTAAGCCGGCGAAAAGTAGAGGACCTTGCCGAAACCCTTAAGGTAAATGGAGTAAAAGCCTTACCATATCATGCCGGTATGGATGCTGCAACGCGAACTGAAAATCAGGACAAATTCCTGATGGAGGATATAGATGTTATTGTAGCGACAATAGCGTTTGGTATGGGCATTGATAAGCCAGATGTTAGATTTGTAATTCATTATGACATTCCCAAAAGTCTTGAAGGGTATTATCAGGAAACCGGAAGAGCCGGTCGTGATGGCGGTGAAGGCAGATGCATTGCATTTTACAGCTATAAGGATATACAAAAACTTGAGAAATTCATGCAAGGCAAACCTGTTGCTGAACAGGAAATTGGAAAACAATTGCTTCTTGAAACAGTTTCCTATGCTGAATCCTCTGTATGCCGCCCGAAACAATTGCTCAATTATTTCGGGGAGGAAATGACTGAAAATTGTGATAATTGTGACAATTGCCTGAATCCGAAAAAACAATTCGAAGGGAAAGACGATATTGTAAAAGTCCTGAACACAGTTATTGCTGTCAAGGAAAAATTTAAAGCTGATCATATTGCCAATATATTAGCAGGAGTTAAAACACAGGCCATTAAGTCATACAAACATCATCATCTTGATGAGTTTGGGTCCGGAGATGGCCATGATATTAAATTCTGGAATGCGGTAATAAGACAGGCACTGATTGCAAAATTTTTGCAGAAAGAAATTGAAAATTACGGACTGCTGAAGATGGAAGAGAGGGGTTTGAAATATCTTGAGAATCCATATTCTTTCCTGTTAGCAGAAGATCATGATTATCCGGATACAGAAGATGAAGATATTATCGTAAATACTCAGGCCGGATCGGGAGCCGTTGATGAGGAATTATTTAAAATACTGAAAGATCTGAGAAAACAGATCTCAAAGAAGCTAAAAGTACCTCCATTTGTAATTTTTCAGGATCCTTCGCTGGAGGACATGGCAATTCAGTATCCAACGAATTTTGAAGAACTTCAGAATATTTCAGGAGTCGGAGTCGGAAAGGCAAAACGATATGGTAAAGAATTTGTTGAATTGATAGCCAAATATGTTGAGGAGAAAGAAATAATTCGTCCCCAGGATATGATTGTCAAATCTGTTGTAAATAAATCGGGACTTAAAGTATATATCATTCAGAGTATTGACAGGAAAATTCCACTGGATGATATTGCTGATGCAAAAGGCATAAGCATGAATCAATTGCTGGACGAAATTGAGGCCATTGTAAATTCAGGAACAAAATTGAATCTTGATTACTATTTAAATTGCGTAATGGATTCTGAACATCAGCAGGATATTTACGAATACTTTCGTGAAGAAGCTGAAACCGAGTCTATCGAGGATGCCGTCAATGAACTTGGGGAAGATGAATACTCGATTGAAGATATACGATTAATGAGAATAAAATTCATCTCAGAATTAGGCAATTAACCGGAAACTAACTCCTTTTATTTTATTATCTTTAATAGAACGTTTAAATCCAATTGTCATGAAAAAGATAATTGTTCTTATTCTTTCAATAAGTTGTTTTGCGATATCGTACTCTCAAACTGTTCTTAAGTTTGAAAATCATGCCTTAAAACCAGGTGTACATAATCCGATGTCCTATTGTTCATTCGTGGATCCCGGAATAGCAGGATCAGATGTAACTTGGGATTTCAGTGAACTTAGGTTCATTAAATCTTTTAAAGGGTTTATCAATGAATCCAAGGATTCAGAATTTGGCAAATCCTTTCCGGAATCGAATACGGAATTGACGGAATTTAATTCAAGATTCTTTTTCAAAGTTAGTGAGGATAAGATGGAACAATTCGGATATTCTACTGATGATGGGAAAAATCAGATCCATTTTTCTCAACCATTCATTAAAATAAAGTTTCCTTTTGCATTCAAAGATGTATTTTCCGGACGTGTTGAAGGTACTGCTTCATATCATGGCACCATAAACAGCACAATAAACGGATCTTATTTTGTTGAAGCAGATGCATATGGAACGTTAATACTTCCAGGCAACACAATATATGAAAACGCGCTTAGGATCAGGACCGAAAAAGAATATACCAACCATTATTCAAACCTTGATCAGGAGGTTTATATCATCACATATCGCTGGTACAATTCGGCGCACAGGTATCCGTTGCTTGTTTTAACAACATATATTACTAAAACCAGGAATTCCGAAAGTATACATCATCAGGCAGCATATAATGTAAATGCATTAAAAAGTGTTGAACAGTTTTATAAAGAGGATGTTGAAATCTACCCAAATCCGGCAAGTAAGACACTTAATGTAAGGCTAAATGCTTTAAGTGAAGGAAGTTATTATTTTGAAATTTTCAATGCTTCGGGCGAATTAATAAATTCTTTTTACAGGGAGACTTCTGCTGTTGGATTGCATGATTTTGATTTATCCGGAATTATTGTCGACCTGAAGCCTGCAAATTATGTACTGGTAATTTCAAATGCAAATACACGCATCTCTAAAAACTTTGTACTGGCAGAATGATTTTATTCGTGAAACTCAAATTTTAAAAACCCTGCCTGCCGAATAGGCAGGGTAGTGCATTGAAATTTGTAAGTTGAACGAACATAACGAAGTGATCTCATGACCAGAGGGAATAATCCCGATAGTGTAGCGTATCGGGATAAATGAGTTTAACCTGCCAGCCGGCAGGCTGGTACTCCGCTGCTTGCAGCGATAGAATTTAAGTTCCTTTTTGATACCTCGACAGCTCTGCTTCGAGGTAGTTCATTTATTCTTTTTGATGGGTTTCCATGAATAGGCATTGAATATACCACTTACTGCTGCCAATAAAACGTAAAAAGGATAAAATAACTCAAATAGGGGTAACCATAATAGGTGTTTGGTGTTACCAAAATATTTTAATCCGCTTCCAACAACAAATATATCTCCTGTAATCTTAAGGATTATCAATGAAAGAAAATACCATAATTTGCCAAATGACACCAGACAGAGAACTAATGATATAGCCATAGCAATATTGGCAATGAATATTAGTAATGATAATAAAATGGTATCTGGATCTGAATATAATTTGCCTTTTGATGCCCATCTGATTCGTTGATTAAAAAATTCCAATACATTTTCCGGAGTCTGCGTTTTCACTATCCCTTGTTTTGATTTTAAAACAGAGATAGGCTTGTTACTGTTTTTTTTTAACTGGTGTAAAAGAAATACATCGTCGCCTGAAGGAACATTCGGGATGATATGATCAACCAATTGCATGTATACATCTCTTTTCACAGCGAGATTTGCACCATTGCACAGGGTTGGTCTTCCTGCAAAAGCAGAACCGGCACCTGCAACAACCAGACTGATTAAATCAAGTCTGAAAAACTTTTTCATAACCCCGGCATAAGTCAGATAATCCACCAATCCAATAATTAAGTCAGGACGATCCTTTGTGTATTTTGTCACATGCGATTGAATCCATTCAGGAGTTAATCTACAATCTGCATCAGTAAATAGTAACAGTTCGGCATTACTTCTTAAGGCACCGAAATGAAGAGCTTTTTTCTTACCGATGGTTCCTTCAGGCAATTCGAGTATTCTCAGGTTTTTAGCTTCGGTGGTTTTAAAAAAAGGAAGATTTGATATTTTTTTTTTTGAATGATCATCAACCAGAATGACGTCAAAGAGATGGTTTGGATAGGCTTGATTCAGTATATCTATCATCAAATCGGGAAGAGTATATTCTTCATCGCGGGCGGCAACAATAACACTTACTTCGGTATGGTTGTTATCTGACAGTTCTGTATGTATCGGAATGTTCTTCCATGCATACCAAAGTTTAAGAACTACAATGAAATAGAGAATACCAATGAACAAAGAAACAATAAAGAGAATATGAATTGTATTCATGGTTGTTTAGGGGTGAGCCATTGGTCTATTTTCACGAACAACTCACTGATATTGATGGGCTTTGTTACAAAATCATTACACCCTGCCTCATAACATTTTTGTTTTTCTTCTGCAATGGCATTTGCAGTCTGGGCTATAACGGGAAGATCTTTGCGAAATTCTTTGATCAGTTTTGTAGCTTCAATACCATTCATATCAGGCATTTGAACATCCATTAATATCAAATCGATTTTGCTATTTTCCCTGCAGATTTCCACAGCTTGTTTTCCATCCTCTGCATGAAGAATTTCGGCATTTGTTTTTTTCAGGAATCCTTCAAGTAGTTTATAGCTAAATGTATCATCTTCAGCAATCAGAAAAACTTTATTCTGCCAGTTGTAATCTGCTTTTGGTTTCTTTTCGTCAATATCCGACTGAGTTTTTTTCTTTGAGGGTGTATATGGGATTGAAAAATGAAAAGTGGAACCTTCATTTAATTTGGATTCAACCCACATTTTTCCTCCTAATAATTCAACAAATCCTTTCGAAATTGCCAATCCAAGTCCGGAACCGCTATATTTTCTTGATCTGGAGTAATCTGCCTGAACAAAGCGTTCAAAGATCAGCCCTATCTTGTCTTCAGGAATTCCAATCCCTGTGTCTTTCACATAAAAGTCCATCATCCCTTCTTCAGGAGCAATATACCCGAATTCAATATAACCTTCTTTTGTAAATTTGAAAGCATTGCCCACCAGATTTGTTAAAATCTGTCTTAGGCGATTTGGATCTGACTGAATGTAGCATTCTTCATTGGCAAAAGCTTTTCTGATACGAAGTTTTACACTTGTTTTATCTTTCTTGAGGCTTTCTGAAAGAAAAGAAGCATGTATCTGGGTTAACAGAGAATTTAAGGAAAACTCCTGGTTGAGTATTTTGATCTGGCCAGCCTCAATCTTCGCAAAATCAATAATATCATCTATCAGGCTCATAAGCATTTTGCCGTTGTTGTTGATTATTTCAACATATTTTTTCCTGTTTCCTTCACTCAGGAATTCATCGTTAAGCATCTCGGCAAATCCCAGTATACCATTCATCGGAGTTCTGATCTCATGCGACATGTTTGCCAGGAAGGCAGTTTTTAACTTATCAGATTCTTCCGCTTTGGTTTTTGCCTGTAAGAGTTCATATTCCAGTTGACTTCTATGGAGGGCTACTGATATCTGGTGGACAAAAGTCTCTAGGATATGTTTAAATTTAATGATTGTTTTGTTCAGAGTCAGGATGGTAATATTTCCAAGCAGTTTGTTGTCACGAGCCATGGAGATATTATATACCTTATTCACATTGAGTGCTTTGGAAGTTTTTTTAATATCTGCCTTTTTTACTTTATTGAGTTCAATTTTCTCAAGTCCTTCGGCAAGAATTGTGACATTTCCACTATTCTCAAGGTTTTCAGGCAAATAATTATTTCCATATTGAAGTCCCCTGGGATCTATACCAATTGTTTTGTGTATGATCGACAAATGTTCTTCAATTCCTTCTATTTCTTTTATTTCGAAACATTTTTGATTCTCTTCATACGATGATACAATAATTACTGAATTCTCGAGAAAACCATACAATTTCTTGCCAATGAATTTATAAATCTCGTCCCTGTCAGACAGACCTAAAAGTTCAAGAGCCGAATTACTCAAAAAGATCAAATTGTCATGATAAACACGTTCTTTTAATTCTGCCATTTTACGGTCGGAAATATCACGTGTATTAACTACGATCCCTTGTATTGACGGATTATCAAGATGATTGGAAAATATTGATTCAACATATTTCCATTTTTTATTTTTATGCAAACTCCGGTATTCACATTTTGTTTGTGCTCCGGGTTCGTCCATAATTGTATCAAGACATTCTTTATATTTAATGACATCTTCCGGATGCACTATTTCCTGATAAGATTTCCCAATGATTTCATCAATCATGAAATCTGAAATTCTATTGCGTAACGAACTTTCAAAAATTATTTTCCCCGATTTATCCAGAATTGTTATTGCATCTGAAGAATACTTAAGAAGAGATCTGAAATGTTCTTCATTTCGGATAATCGTATCCTCCATTGTTTTTCTGTTTGTAATATCGCTGGAAATGCCTGATATTCCAATAAGGGATTTTTTATCGTCAAATATGGGAGTTGTATAAATTTCTACCCAGCAGGCAGTATTTTCATCTCCCCAATTATCTTCCTTAAGCAATCGTTTTTTGTTTTTTTTCATCTCTTTGTCATAGGCTTCATGCCTTAGAGCAATTTCCAGGGGGAAAATATCCCGATCGGTTTTTCCCAGAATTTGATCATGATTCAGATGAAAGAATTCGATAAATGAATTGTTTACAGCCAGGTATCTCCCATTTTTGTCTTTTAACCAGGTGAGATAAGGAATATTATTTAAAACATCAGTTTGCTGCAAATCTTTTGGGATCCCCTGAGTTTTGACAGGAACATCAGACGGGGTATAATTTTCTTCAAAATCAGAATGTGGAACTAAATTTTTTAAAAGACTGCAATATCCAATGATTAATTCTTCTTCAAGGTTAACTTTTTCCAAAATCAGAGAAATGGTTAAAGGCTTTTTCTTTGGAACAGATAGTTTAACAATATGATGAGCAGAAGCACCTTTGGGTTGAATATCTTCGACGAGGTTTTTTATCAGATGAGCATCCTGAAAGACATGAAATACATTTTGGTTAAAAGCTTTAAGTGCTTCATTTTCATTTTTAAAATTCAATAAATTCAGAAGGGAATCATTTAATTTAATCAAACGGCCTGCTCTATCGCACCAAAACATCCCAACAGAAGATATTTTGGTAAACTCCTCGATACTATAAACACTGGATCTGGTTATTTTTTGGGAATTCATTTTATCAAATTAACTAATCATTCACCAAGTAAGCAATTTATTAATTTTCTTTGATTTTGGAGTGCATTTTGAATTTGTAAACTTTTATTCCTGTATTCGATTGATGTTTTAAAATTAAATGATACAAATCCGATATGAACTACTTGTGAAATTTGGAATGAACTATACAATGAGAGAGTGACTAATTTGCTTTTCTTCGATTCAATTCATCTCGAATTTTTGATGCTTTTTCGTAATCTTCATCCTTAATTGCTTTTTGAAGCAAATGTTCCAGATCTTTGATATTTAGTTCACTGAGTTTGCTATCCTTCAGATCATCCTGAACTTCAATGTCCTTTTTTGATTCAGATTCTTTTTCATCGAATTCATCAGATTCTTGTTCAAAATCAAGCACTATGCCTGCCCTGTCTATTATTTCACTGGTTGTATAAATTGGGCACTTAAACCTCAGAGCCAGTGCTATTGCATCAGAAGTGCGTGTATCGATATCAATGGTATCTATTCCATTGTGGCATGTCAATTTTGAATGAAAAACACCTTCTTCAAGTTTATGTATTGTAACTTCGAGAATATCGATTTTAAATGTGCGGGCAAAATTATGGAACAAATCATGGGTTAATGGGCGAGGCGGCTTTAAGCCTTCCAATTGAATAGCTATTGCCTGGGCTTCAAATCCTCCAACGATAATAGGAATACGTCTTTTCCCATTTTCCTCTGCCAGGACCAAAGCATAAGCACCAGTTTGAGTCTGACTATAGGAGATGCCCAATACATTTAGTTTAATCTTATCCATTGAGAAATGATTCCTAAATTCTGAAAATTAAGTAAACGCTTTACAAATATAGTGAAATATGTAAGAGTGATAAATCAGCATAAAAACAGATACAAAAGAAAACGTCTTCCTGCAGTATGATTAAAAAAACGACTGAAATTCGGTTTTATTGAATTATGACATCAAACACGTATTTTATTTATTCTGTTTTGTTTGTAGTTCGATTAAAATTTATATTTTTGCACTCCCAAGTTCCAAAACAGAAATTAACATACTTAAAATGTACGCAATAGTTGATATAGCCGGACAACAAATAAAGGTAAAGAAAGATCAGAAAATTTTTGTAAACAGGCTGGTAGGCAAAGAAGGAAGCAAAGTCGATTTTGATCAGATACTTCTCGTTGATGACAATGGGAAAATACAGGTTGGAACTCCTGTTGTGAAGGATATGGTTGTTTCAGCTACTATTGTATCTCATGTAAAAGGTGATAAGGTCAAAGTGTTTAAAAAGAAAAAAAGGAAGGGATATAAAGTACTTAATGGTCATCGTCAGCTATTGACTGAGCTTCTTATTCAAAGTATTGCTCCGGGGAAAGCTGCAACTCCCGTAAAAAAAGCAGAAACAAAACCTGTGCAAAAGGCAACAACTGAAGGAAAAGTTTCTGAAGCTAAAAAACCAGTGCCAAAAGATACTTCCCGGAAAAAGGAGTCACAACCTAAAACTTCGTCAAAATCAACGGCACAAAAAACAGAAAACAAATCCAAAGCTTCGCCGGGAGCAAAAAGTACTGTTGCAAAAAAAGAAACAAAACCTCAGTCAAAAGCTAAATCGGCAACAGCAAAAAAACCTCAGGCAAAAAAAGTTACTAAGCCTGCAAATCAAAAGAAAGAGAGTTAGTTAATAAATAATAATTAAGTAAAAATGGCACATAAAAAAGGAGCTGGAAGTTCAAGAAATGGTCGTGAATCGGAAAGCAAACGCCTTGGAGTAAAAATATACGGTGGTCAGTTTGCCAAAGCCGGAAATATCTTAGTTCGGCAACGCGGCACACAACATCATCCCGGCACGAATGTCGGAATAGGAAAGGACCATACATTGTATTCTCTTATTGACGGTATTGTAGAGTTCAGAAAAAAGAGAAACAACAGATCTTATGTTTCAGTTGTTGCACCTGCTGAATAATCTGAAAAATTCTTTGATAGAATCACCTCCTGTAGATTAAGTTGTTGTAATTTGCAGGAGTTTTTTTATTCCTAACTTTTGTTTGTAATGCTTCAAATCAATTTCATTAGAGAAAACGCCAAAATTGTAATTGAAAAACTAAAAATTAAAAATTTCGATGCAGCTTTAATTCTGGATAAAATCCTGGAAGTTGACAAACAGCGAAGGCATATACAAAATGAGACCAATTCTCTGGAGGGTGAGTTAAACTCATTATCAAAACAGATTGGTATACTATTTAAAGAAGGTAAGACTGAAGAAGCAAACAGGATGAAAGAAAAAACGGTTCTTATTAAGGATAAAGTAAAAGAACTGAATCAAAGATTAAATGACAGGAACAAATCACTTGATGATCTGTTGGTTCAAATCCCGAATATTCCTCATGAATCAACTCCTGCCGGGACAAATTCAGATCATAACCTGGTTATACGTGAAGGAGGTTCTGTCCCTGAATTAATGAAAGGAGCAATGCCTCATTGGGAGCTTGCTGCCAGATACAAATTAATAGATTTTGAGCTTGGGAACAAGATTACAGGCGCAGGTTTTCCTGTATACACCGGAAGGGGCGCGAAACTTCAAAGAGCATTGATAAATTTTTTCCTCGATGAAAACCAGAATGCAGGTTATGAGGAAGTTCTTCCTCCCTTGATGGTGAATGAGGATTCGGGCTTTGGAACCGGACAACTCCCTGATAAGGAAGGCCAGATGTATCATGTAACCTCAGACAATTTTTATTTGATTCCTACAGCTGAAGTACCTGTGACAAATATTTACCGGGATATTATATTGGATGAGAGTGAATTTCCCATAAAAAAAACTTCCTATACACCTTGCTTCAGAAGGGAAGCAGGCTCTTATGGCAAAGATGTACGCGGGTTGAATCGTTTGCACCAGTTTGATAAAGTGGAAATTGTTCAGATTCAACATCCGGATAAATCATATAAGACTCTGGAAGAGATGGTTCTTCATGTTGAAAGTCTCATTCAAAAGCTTAATCTGCCCTATCGGATTATGCAACTTTGTGGAGGTGATCTGAGTTTTGCATCTGCACTAACATATGATTTTGAGGTATTTTCTGCTGCTCAGAAAAAATGGCTGGAAGTTAGTTCGGTCTCAAATTTTGAATCTTTTCAGGCCAATCGATTAAAACTGCGTTACAGGGATAAGAGTTCAAAAAAGCCTGTTCTGGCGCACACACTGAATGGAAGTGCATTGGCTCTTCCCCGAATTGTAGCTGCATTGCTGGAAAATAATCAGACCACAAAAGGTATTTCAGTACCTGATGTTTTGCAATCTTTTACCGGATTTGATACAATTCGGTGAGTTAAAATTCTGTGATGGAGATTAATCGATTACTTTGTAGGCGAGCTCTCTGATTCGCTGGTCAGTTTTTATCTTGTGCGAGGTGACATTGGATATTTTCATTTCAAATTTAATGGTACCATCCCGTATTACAAAATTTATTGCTGAACCCTGATCAAGAAGGCCTTCCATTTCTGTAATTATCAATGACGGATGATTGCTTAGTTTGTTTTGAATAACCGGCAAATATCTGCTGTGCCAGTGTCCGACAAACATGATGTGGCATTTGCCTGTAGCTTCAGGAGTTTCAGGGTTTCTAACAACGATATTCTGATTGCCTATCTTTTTGTTTGCCGTAATTCTCAAAAGCTCGTCATAGACCGACTTATGCCCCAATACTTCAATAACAAAATCTCCACTTTTTGCTGTTTCCGGCCAGTCAAAATATTTTGTGAAATTGTATATAAACAACCCGATATATTTTTCTTCCTGAGCTTCAAGGTTAAAAGTAAAAATTACAGAAAAAATGAAGGATAGATGGACTATCTTAAGATTTCTCATTTTTCAATAGCAAATTTTATTTCCTTGATACTTTTATTTCCCAGTACATCAAAAGCTTCAATTTCAACAAGGTAATTACCGGGAATCAATCCTTTTATGGGGTTTGCTGTAAGTTTGCTTCCTTCATTGATTTTATATTCTATTTTCTCTCCCCCTGAACTGGCATCTGTTGCTGCAATGTAAAGCATTGTATTGGTTGGGTAAATAGTGTATACTTCATCTCTTATGGTTTTATTCCCTATAGATTCAACACTAAAATGATAATGTATAACCGGGGGGATATTGTCGACAAAAATCTGTTGTGTTTTAACGGCATCTGTATTATTTACATTGTCTGAGGAAGTCCAGGACAACATATGGAAACCGGGTTTTGTGATTGTGAACGGAGAATTATAAACCATGCTCTCCTCACTGTTCAAATAATACGTTATTTCTTTTATTTCCGATTGATTGTCACTTGCATTTATTGAAATCTTTGTTTTATCGGAAACAAACAGGGTATCCCGAGAAGCATACTTTGGCGAACTTATTGTGACACTTGTAGTCGGTGGTGTAATATCACAGAAATAAGCATGAATCTGAACAGGAGATACATTTCCCACATAATCTGATGCTTTAATACGCAAATACTTTAAACCTTCAATATCGATAGCAAATGGTTCACTATATTCATTATCAAGAATATTTGAATTGATACTGTATAAGATCTTTTCAACTCCGGCCTTTTCATCCTTTGCTTCGATCTTAATCTTACTGCGGGATGAAATAAAATCGTATTTCCCGTTGTAAATATCATTCTCAACGGATAGTTTAATTTCAGGAGGGTCCCTGTCTACATAAAACTCAAATGTAATATTTTCAGGTGTGGATGAGGTCTCATTTTCCAAAGCACTTTCTTTACCACCTATTACCTGTTCGGTTTCTTTGTTTCCAAGATTATCAACAGCATAAAAGCTGATAGTTCCTGCACCGGCTGCAAGAAGACTCACAGGTATCGGTTTATAATATCTGTTAATGTCCCCGCTATTTATACGGTAGTAAATTGCCTTGACTCCTGATAAGGAATCAGTGCTTGTGAGTTGTATTGTCGTATTTGCTGAAACGTATTTTTCGTTTGTCATTCCGTCAATTACAAAATCGGTAGTGGGAGGTGTGTTGTCGATATAAAATACTTTTTCGGTTGTTTTTTCCTTGTTGCCAACATTGTCGGTACTATAATAAATAAGGATATTTTCTCCTTCTTTGAATCCTGTCAGTTCTTCTTTGTATTCTGTAAATGGCTTGTCATTAAAAGAGTATTTTATTGATTCTATGCCCGATACTGCATCAGATGCATGTATTTCAACCTGAAGATCGGATCCATAATATTTTTTTCCTCCGATCATCGTGGAAGAAGAGGCCCGGAATACTGATCTGCTAAACGGAGGAAGGCCATCAGCGTAAACTTCGAAAATTATATCCTCGCGAGGATAAATAGGGATCTTGGTTGTTGTATCCACTCTCCATGGTGATCTGACCGTATTGTACCCTTCCGTATCAAAAAACATCGGGTTTGAATACTTTTTTGATGATTCGCTCATCAAACGGATTTTCTCAGCATTTGAATCGGGAGATGTCGATAACCAGAGATATATGCCGAGATCCTTATTTACATACAATCTGTTGTTCTCTTCAGATTTGTATACTTTCTTTTCATCTTCAATGGATTGATCCTGCGATAAAATCCATGAAGAAGTGATGGCAAAGACAAAAAAACCGGCAAGTAGCTTTTTCATTTTTATAGAAAGTGTTTGATTTTTCACCAAATTACTAAAAAATACATAATTTTCTAATTGCTTTATGAAAAGCTTTCGATGAATATGGAATATTTTATACGTATCAGAAATGAAAAAGTGAACCAGATAAGCTTGGATTATGACATATTCATGATTATATATTTTGAATGGAGATATTTCCCGAATGAACATTAAAAGTACAGTTATGGGATTGTATCAATTTGAGATATATGAAGTTTTTTAAAACATTACTTACTCATAATTTCGTTATTCTAAGGTTAAATTGAATGAAATTCCTTGTCTGCTTTTTTGAACAATAAAATGATTATATCTAAAGAGGTCAAACCAATATAAAAAAGAATATATGTCGTTTCAGGAATAATAGCAACTACAACCTCGGTAATGAACAAGACAAGGCAAAAAGGAATAAGACAGTGACATCGGGAATCCAGAGTAAATAAAGTTCTGGATATTTTATTTGAACACAACTCATGTCTGATAAAATGATTTTTCTATTTTTGCAGCGGCCTCGTAGCTCAGCTGGCAGAGCAGCAGACTCTTAATCTGCGGGTCGTGGGTTCGAGCCCCACCGGGGTCACCTTATGGGACAACCCGGTATTTAAGCCGGGTTTTACTTTTTCATGTCTTCTGTAAGACCTGTCAATACTGGAAATTAAAGATACTGCCTCATTGATCTTTGTGGTTCGAACTTTTTTATCCTTAAAAACTAAATTTCCTGTAAAAATCGAACCAATAATTTGTTGTTTTCCTTCAACTGTTGATCTCTCATAAAATTCAGGAAGTGTCACTAATACATCCATGCAAAATTCTAACTGTTTAATTGTATCCTTATTAAGGTTCTTTAATTCTGCTTTTTCAAATTTCAACCTATAAGTTTCGGTCTCGTATTTTTGTTTCAATTGCTGGTATTCTTCTTTTGATACTTCTCCATCGACATACATATCTTTTAGACGTTCGAGTCGCAAAGAATTTTTTTCAATTTCACTATCCATTTTCTCTAATCTCTTTGATTTATTTAAATTCGACAAATTAATTTTATCGATAAGGATTCTTTTGAAAATCTCTTTTGCTCCTTCATTAAACTTAAACTGATATAATAGTTTTTTAAAACTCACCTCAATATGTTCAGCTTTAATTCGTTCTTTGCACCCTTTTGAACAGTGATAATAAGGATATTTTCCACCATTACCCTTAGAAAAACTACCAGTAAGAGTTTTACCACATCGCTGACATAGTAAGAATCCCCTGAGGGGAAAATATTTATTTGCTTTGTGTATTTTCGGATGACTTTGTTTTTTGGCTCTTCCTGATAATATATTCTGAACTTTAGTAAATAACTCTTGGCTTATTAAGGGTTCATGAATACCGTCGGTAATCATAGCATCTTCCTGATCCCTGGCATAGGCTTTGATATGAATTTTACCACAATAAACAGGATTTCTAATTAGACTATAAAAATTATTTTTACTGCAAGTAAATCCTTCTTTGTTTAGTTCATGCCGAATACAATCTATAGGTTTAACTTTTTTTGCAACTTCTGAAAAGGCCTTTTTAATATAATCCGCTTCCTCATTGGGTACAATTATGGGTTTATTTTTTTCGTCACGTCTATTCATGTATCCTTTTGGCGCCTTGCATACCCATCTACCATCTTTCATGGCCCTTCGCATACCACTGGTTACGTTTAATGATCGTCTGTCATTTTCAACTTCCGGGTTTATAAGATACAGTGCGAGCATTATCTTATTCTCGGGAATGTTAAGGTCAATAGGTTGTTCAATCGCTACAGACTCAATATTTAATTTTGACAATTTCCGGATCATATTGAAAGCATCAGTGGCATTACGTGAAAATCGGTCCCATTTAAGAAATATAAGGTAGTCAATCTGATCCTTGTTTGATTTGATAAAGCTGAGTAATTTGCGAAATTCAGGTCGCTCAAATGTTTTAGCAGAAAAGTCTTCTTGAAAATGTTTAACAATCTTTATTGTATTACACTGACAATATTGCCGTAATCTTTCTTCCTGATAAGCAAGGCTATTGCCTTTTTCTTTTTGCTCATCAGTACTTACACGAGTATATAGAATTGCCTTTTTCATATAATTTATAGTATTCACATATAGCTATATCAGCCAAATCGTTTAAGAATTGAAGTATGAATTCAAGTTCGACTTCTGAATAATTTTCATTGAATTGATCAAATATCTTTTTACATTCTTCTAATTTAATCACTTGTTTCAACCATAATACACCTCTCAAATATTAAGTAAGCGTATGGGATCGACAATTAGTCTGCTTTATTCAGTACTCTTATCTTTAATTGGCTTAATTTTTTTAATATTACTGCAATACACAATCTTACCCGCTTGAGTTTTTAATTCTATAGTCTGGTAACCATCTTTGATTATAAAATCAAGCAAACGGGATTCAGCATCAATCTTATTATATTTTTTTGTAGTTTCTATTAATTTAATATTTTTTTCATCATCTATATAAACAGTTAATGAACTTAATTTTTCTTTACGCAATAATTCAATTATCTGTGCTTCTCTACTTGATAAAAGAAATAATTTATCTGAACTCAAATCAGATTTAGAGTCTATCAAATATTCTTTTATTATTGATGAGATAGAAATAGAAATATGACTGGATAGAAATGAATTTTTACAATCTCTATCATTCATAAATTCATCAAAATGATCGAGACTATAAGAATAAACCTCTCCTTTTTTATTAATAATAATAGCAACGTGCATTCTGGAAATTATCGCGGATGTTACGAATATATTTAATAAGTTGAATTTTATTTCATCTGCATCTAATTTATTTTGAAGTTCATTTTTAATTTCTTTTTGAAATTTAGGATCATGAATTATTTCCAAAAAAGATTCTTTTTCATTTTCAGGCAATGTTTGAACTAAGTACTCCAATAAACCAATTTCCAGAAAATAAGAAATGGGAATTGATGTGATTAATTCATTTTTAATATTCTTGATTAACTCTAATGATAAACCGTAGTCACGCATTTCCCTTATTATACTGAACCATACATAATCAAGAAAACTGAAACGCAAATGATCATGTTTCTTTTCATCATACTTTTCAAGGAGAATATCCTGTTTTTTCCAATAATTTAAAATCCTGCTAGACACTTTCAAATCACTTGATTTGAGATATTTCTCAGTTATTGACTTGAGTATTCCTGGATCAGCTTTTATGCCTTTTCCAAGGGAAAAAAGAATTTCTTGCTTCGGCATAAGGTAAATTTTTGTAATTAAATTTACGCTAATGTAAATATATTTTTATATTTTTACAATAAATATTCTAAATTTATGCCTTACTTGAAAATCTGCCCTGTTTGTAAAAAGGAATTCGAAGGAAGAAAAAATAAAGTCTATTGTAGTTTTATATGTAAATCTCATTTTAATAACAATAAAGCTACTGTACTTCGATCTGAATTAACAGACAGTAAAGCAATGTTAAACAATTTTCGAATATTAAAGGAATTTTATGAATTAACGGAGAATGGGAATCCCATCAAAATTGGTGAATTTTATAAGAAAGGATTCAATTTTGAGGGACCATCACGAAAGATTACATCGCCAAAAAAAGGATATAAATTTTACCTTATACATTCATTCGCATTCCGTATAATAACGCAACAAGGTAAACAGTACATTGCTGTTTATAAAAAAGATGAAATTAATAATATATAGTAATAATGGACTACATAGAATTTAATCCGGTAGAACCCTCAGTATACAATGAGTACGTACCTTTGGAGACAAGAGAAAGAAATAAAAAAATTGTATTAATTCTGTTAGGGACACTAATTATTATTCCTGCAATAATTGCTGGTATCCACCTATATCAAATAAACTCAAATAGCAACAAAAAGAAAAGCAAAATTTAACTTTTCGTGTTTGAAAATACAGCATATTTAAATTTCTTCAAAAGGAATTTATTTGTATAAATACGCATTAATTCGAATTAAGATTCATTACTCATTTGACACTCCTCCCTTTTAATAACCATATTTTAAGACTCTTCTCATGAAATAATATACCTGAATACTTATTGCATGTGTTTTATTATTTCATAATTGCAAAAAAACAACCTTAGTTACACAGATATGTCATTCCCCTTTATTACTATTTAAAGATTTCTCTTTAATTGATAGTTTGTAATTTTTTAAATTAACCAATTTGTTTTACTGGTTTTTATTTGAATTTGATTATTTGAAAACTTCCCATATCATCACTTATAATTATACCCTCTCCGTTTGGATACATATTTTTACATTTCTTTGTCATTGTAGTGATTAGCTTATCCGGGCTATTACTCCAAACTACTTTAAGGCTAATAGTTCCCAGGTAATCGTAATCTTTGATTGGCTCACAAAAATGAAAAATATAAATGCCATCAACTTTATCTACTTCTGCATAGCTTTCATTTTGATTGTCGATTACAGAAAAAGAACTTAATAAAAGTCCTACAAAAAAAACAACTAGTAAAATAAATTGAAGCTTTTTCATATCTATTATGTTTTTTATAGCTCCAGTTCCAAGAGTATATAATACAATAAAAAAGCGTGGAACTGCAACCTATTCGTATGTGAGGTTCTAGCAAAACCCAGACAGCAAATAAGTTCAGCCCACGCCATATAGCGTAAGCATCACTTATTGTTTGCGCTGTCTGTAGAAATTTGCTAGATTTCAAATACACAAATAATAAGCTGACGCTTTTTTATATTTTATCTTATTCAAAGGTATGAAATATTGTAATGAATACGACTTCGTGTATTTGAATATTTACCTTTAAACTAAGAATTTGAATATTGAAAGCGCAATATTTTACATATGATTAGTTATACGACAAATATTAAGCTTTGATTTGGATCGGTTTTTAGACATTAAATGTCTGGTTTTGTAAAACTTTTATAATAAGATTATAGATTAACTTCTATAGAAAGCGAATTTACAAGCTTCGTATAGCAGGGGTGAAAAAATTAGACCTATTTAGACTGTCTTGTCACAAATTTGTTCCTGATAATGATTCATCAGCTGGAAATCCGTTGTATATTAATGAGATATATTAAAATGTTACATTTGTAGATAAAATAGTACCATGTCAATATGATACAGGCGAAAGATTTTTTTAGATCTTATCAAACAAGTTTTTTCAAGCTCCAACAATTAATTAATAAGGATGCTTTGGATAATGTTGATTTATGGGAGGAAAAATTTAAGGATGAATCTTCTAGTTACAGCAAAAATGAGATTACTCAAGTTATAAAATCGCACATTAGAATAACTTACTTACATTGCATAGATACACTTTTTGAGCTAATTTTTGGACTTTATCCCATAGATGGTGTAATAAATGATAAAAATCTACCATTAATTATTTCAAAGAATAATGACAAATTTAATAAGCCTCGTATCCAAGGATTGGCCAACAAAGAAAATGATACAATAACGGAAATTCAACAAGATATCACTTATGAAGATAATCACATAAGCTTACTTCAATATATTTTCTTCTACCAGATTAATCAAAATAACACTCGAAACACAAAGTTTCTTAAAAACATTGAAAGTAGTCTCGAACCTATTTTAGACCTAATTTCAATCTTTGCTGAAGATTTAATTGATAAAAGTGAGTATAATTCTTTAAAACATGCTCTAAGGATTTATCCATTTACAGGTTCATTGAAACTTCTCAATAAAGAAACTAATAAACCAATAGCAGGCATTAATTTCAAAGATGCACATCAATACATCCTTGATACTAATGATGAGATAAAAATAATATCCAAAAGTATTAACAGCGACCGGGATTTTAAATATACAATGATTGCTTCAAATATGATATGGAATATTATTAAAATAAGAGACAAGTTTATGGTTGATACACCAACCGAAGATCACTGTTATGTTTATTTTTTTAATAATAAGGATTATAAGGAAATTGAAAAATCACCAGATCATAGGCAGAGACTACTTTTCAATATAAATAAAAATTTGGATAGATGATAGTAGGTATTAGTCAAAAAATAGCTCCAATTAAATTTGGGA
>Ga0315545_1001248_pt1 | contig 25294 bp, 21 predicted proteins | sample SalMarSW160210MG_FD_203096 | JGI IMG/M metagenome (GOLD analysis project Ga0315545, IMG submission 203096) | Salt marsh sediment microbial communities from the Plum Island Ecosystem LTER, Massachusetts, United States - Salt Marsh Sediment SW1602-10 ...
CTCGAAATTCGCAACTGGGAGGAGAATGCCATATGGATAGAAAATGCTGCACATATTGAGATCTCAGATTGCGAAGCCTACGATGTCTTTTACGGTATCGGAGTCGCAGACGGAACATATGATTTTTTATTCAACAGAATTAATGTACATCACTTTGATCTATATGGATTCGATGTTTCACCTTCTGGGGGTGATGATTGCTACAATGGAACATTCAACGATTGTATAGCTCATACAGCGAGAGACCCTGAACAAAATGTTGATGGTTTCGCCCTGGGTCATGGAACGCAGCATGACTTCACGTTGAACCGCTGCCAGACTTATGAGGTTTACGATGGATTCGACATAAGCGCTCGCAACACCACACTAAGTGGTTGCTCTGCTTATAAATGCTGGAATAGTGGGTACAAGATTTGGCAAGATAATGTTAAATTAGTGAACTGTCTCAGCTATAACAATGCAAATTCAAACATTGAATTGGATTGGGACGAAGAACCGGGTACTACTATACTTCAGAATTGCACCCTTATGGATGCCCAGACATTTAACATATGGGTGGAAAATTCGGCCGATTCCCTTCAGATGTATAACTGTATAGTCGCCGGTGGTGATAACATCGGCTTAGCATTTGAGCAGATGTCATCTGGTAACTACAAAGGTGATTACAATTTGTTCCATAATGATAGTGCCGATCGAGCCATCGTAGTTGGTTATGAGGAAGAATTCTCACTTAATCAATTCGAAGCCTGGAGGTCATACAGTGGGCAAGATAGCCACTCCATTTCTACGAATTCAGTGAAAGAACTGTTTGTTGATTCAGGTGGCTTCAATTTGCATCTATCCGCAGCAAGTCCTGCAGTAGAACATGGGACAAACACTGGCGCCCCTTCCTATGACTACGATGGCAATGTTAGACCACAGGGCACCACTTGTGACATAGGTGCCTTTGAGTATTTCCATTAAATTTAAAGGTGTAAAGGTGTTGTTCTACCTATACTACGCAACATATTTATAATTTAACGGCTTTTTAAATAACCTGCTACAGAATATTATAAATATAATGAACAATAAATCGCTGCGGAGAAGCTAAAATGAAGAAAATAACAATTAACCTACTAATAACTGTTTCACTTTTATCCGTTCTTTGGATTGGAGGTTGTAACAACGGAGATGGAGCAACCCCATCAACTGGCGGTCTGCCGGATCTGATTTTAAGTGTTGATGGACATGGCGTTTCTCCATGGCCACCACTTACCGCTCAAACCGCTGTGATTGAGGTAGTACTGGAGAACATAGGCAATGAGCCTGTCGATGAGAGCTTTAACATTGAGCTATATGTAGATGGTAATCTAGTTAGGTACTGGAGATTCTCACCAGTATCGGCAGAAGAAGACCCTGAACATGCGCATAATCCTTTGAATCCTGGAGGTACTCGTATTTATGGTTATGATGATGTTTTTTCAGAGGGGCACCACACCATCCGCTGGGTGGTTGATGGCCAAGATGAGGTCGGAGAGAATGACGAGGGCAACAATGAGCTTGAGTTCACCGCCTTTTGGCAGCATCCACCTGACCTTGTTGTAGAAGACATTTGGCCCGTTGGTGCTGCTTCTGGCGGGCAACAATCAACCTGGATGATAAGAGTCACTAATATAGGGCAAGGGGCAGTAACAATTCCATTTCTGACCACTCTGTGGCCCGAAGGGATTGCCGGAGGAGCACAGGAGAACTTTTGGACGCAGTCTCTTGATGCAGGTCAGTCGGTTACTTTCGAGACCACCCAAGCGTTCAGATCATCTGGTGGTTTGCAATTAACCGTCACTGTGGACCCGAATAATTCCGTTCCTGAAGTGTTGCCAGATGGAGAAAAAAATAACGTTTTAATCAAGCAGTTTGAGTTGAATCCTGTTGATTTGCAGATCGAGAATGTTATCGTGAGTCCACAGGAGCCGCGGAGTTGTGATCTTATAATTTTTTCATTTAGAGTGAGGAACATTGGTGATGGGATAGCCAGCCAACCATTCAAAGTGAAAGTGTTTCCAGGCGTAGTAAATGAAGGTTTGACCCAGCCTGTCCTTCTAACAGTGAATGCACTAAATGCAGGGCAAGCGGTCGATTTACAGCACACGGTGAGGTTGACGGAAGGTGACTATCAAGTCCAAATAGAGGCCGATTTTCCCGACCCAGATGTAGTCTATTTCGAGCCAGATCGAAACAACAATGTAGACGTGAGGCAGTTACACGTCCGAGAATCATTTGATGGTCTTTCAATTTGTTTTGGTGAAAGCATCTACACAAATCCAACCGACCCGGCAGATAGTGCCAGAGATCAAGATGGGGATATGTTAAAAGATGATTTGGAGAATCAACTGGCTAATGGCTTTCGTCCATACTTCAAATTCGATGATGCTGAAGCGGCTCGCAGACCTTTTGAGCCGGTTACCCTGTTTCAAGCTAAGCCTATGGGATGCACTGGAAGCGGATGCGGCGGAAAGACCGAAGTCTGGATCCGATGGGCTTTTATGTTTCAGTGGGACGGCGGGTATGGTCCGGACTCCTACTGTCTCGATGAACATATGGGGGACAATGATATAGCAACTTATATCTTTACGTCGTCCGATGGCGGATATTCTTGGGAACTAACTTCAGTATCCGTTGGGGGTGGAGAATACGCCCTTACCTGGCCGAAGGGATACCAAAAGGAAGCTTACTTAGGACCACGTGTCGTACCAGTCATGACCTCAGTTAATCTAGAGATATACAGTGGGCATCACCCAGTGATATACATGTCTGCGCATAAGCATCATATGTACTTTGATACATCTTATGACCATAAAGATTCATATTACAGCAGCGTTCCCATAAACCCCTGCAATGATGATGTAAATGGCAAAGGGGCAGCATTTCTTTCTGACCTCCATTCCGTGTTCGGAGATCACCGTTTCAACAATGTTGGTGAACCGGGAAAGCATCCAAGTGATTACTTCGTTAATTGTATGTCACAATTCCAGGCAACGGTTATTGGTAGAGTTGTAGATGTCGGTGATAAGGAATGCAACTATGACTATTATTCCGCTTGGGGGACTTCTGACTTCTATGAAGTAGGACCGAATGCTGAAATCTGGCTTCAGCCCTAGTTTGTTAAATTGGAATCGTTTTCGGGCTGCTCGTTAATTCAATGGTCTAAACTGTCCCACTATTGCTGACTACATACACATATCACCTGGGGCGTTACTAGCCAAGGTGACACAAGCCGTCAAAAGGTTTAATATATCCATAAAAGAAAGTAGAAGCTCTGGGTGGCAAAATTGTGACTCCTAAAACTACACAGGTCCAAGCCTTTAGGGCTTATTTTAATGATCCTATTGGTAATATATTTGGACCTTGAGAGGAAGTTAATAACAGCAGTAAAAAGTAGGTAGGCTACAGTTCTGCACTTTTAGCCAAGCTGTGCTCTTGTCATACCTGTCGAGAACCCAACTTAGAGAACTACCCTGCGAGGCCAAGCCTCTTGAAGACAAGCTTTCCACAGGGTTTCAAGATATGCATGGGTATATACTTTCTCAATAAGATGGAAGAGATATGCTCCCATATCAGTTAGACGGATGGTGTTTCTTCTCCGATGAGTCACACCCAAGAGAGCGAGCAGAGACAAGAAAGCTCGGATTCGGTATGGCAGGTCTCTGCCAAAAATAGACTGGAAGAGGTCAGTGTCAATACCCAGGTCGTAGCAGTGCCAGAAGAGCCAGTAGGCCATCTTATCACCGGTATCCAGCTTAGTAGCCAGAGCCAACGGTGAGCCTTTTCCCACAGCCTTGATATACTCGGCTACTGAAAAGGTGTTAAGTGTGAAGTAATCTCCTATCCTGGATGATGCGCTGGCACCGATGCCTACAAAGGTATCTTTAGTAACTGTCGTATAGCGAATTGTCCCCGGCCTATTGAAGCTCCAAATCGAAGTCCTCTGGTAACCAGAATCCTGCGCTTTTTTCACTACTGCTCTTAGCATTTGCTTTTCTGCCCACCAGGACGGCAAGGTCACTCTCGCTTTATGCAGGTGCTTCCTGAGTTGCGTATAAGAGAAAGGGATCAAAGGATAAGTGGATATCTGGTCTACACCTAACTTGCAAGCTATTTCGACGTCAGTCTCCGCCTCCTCCCTATTCTGAGTAGGAATTGAGAATATCAAATCAACATCTGCAGTATTAAAACCAACCTGAAGGAGCCGTTCGCAAGCCTGTCTAGCCAGCTTTCCGTTGTAGTCTCGCTCCAGCATACTAAGAAGTCGGTCATGGAAGCTCTGCACACCTAGACTTGCCATATTGACACCACTATTTTTGAGAGAGCCAAGAACAGCACTTTGGGTATCTAAAGGGTGAATCTCCACTCCTACCTCGCGCCCCAGATGGAAATTCCTAGCTATCCAGGACAAAGTCCTATCTACTATCTCGGGTGTCAGGGATGGCGTACCGCCACCAAAATATACTGATTCGACTTTAACATCACCCCATAACCTTCGATAGCTGTCCAACTCTTGGAGAAGAGCGCCCTGATAGGCAGCACTCATCACTGGGTCATAGACTTCTTTCACATACGGGCAGAAAGTACAAATCTTGCGGCAAAAAGGCAGGTGGATGTAAAGATTAAGGCTTACTGGTCTTGATAGCTCCATAACTTGCTGCCGGTCAAAGACGAATGAACCTTTTATACCCGGGAAAAGCAACCTCAGAAATCTAGGTAAAAGAGGCCTCATGAAAGGAATTATACCAAATATCCGCCGGTAATAGCACGTCAGAGTGTGTGAAAACCATTTCAATATTCCCTTTATCCTGATATAGTTTTCTTATTGGAGAGATAGAGAAGGGGGAATAACATGTCATATCATGTCATATATAGAAGGAGTTGCGCGTAACCAGTTAATCCTATTCCCTGAGTCCATTGATGAGTATATTGAAGAAGACAACCCTGTTCAATTTATTGAAGCCTTCGTAGACAGCTTGGAAGTAGATGAGCTTGGGTTCAAATATTCGATAACAGAAGCTACTGGTCGCTCTCCATACAATCCCACTGATATGTTGAAGCTTTATCTTTATGGATAACTAAACCGGGTTCGCTCCAGTCGCAGCTTAGAAAAGGAAACGCACAGGAATATTGAACTGATGTGGCTAGTTAAGAAACTTACCCCTGATTTCAAAACCATTGCTGACTTCAGGAAGGACATAAAAAGGTATGCCAGGGATTTACCCTTTTATGTAAGGGTCTTGACCTTTTTGGGGGAGAAATAGTAGCTATAGATGGCAGCAAGTTCAAGAAGGCGATAAAAGAGATAGATGAAAAGGTAGATGGGTATCTTGCTGAGCTTGAGTACAATGACAACAAAGAAGCTGATATATCCCATCTTATGGTAGAGGAGATACCGGGAGTAGAAGAGCTAGAGGCGTTAGCAGACAAGTGGTACTATAACGGAAAAGAGATAAAAGAGTGTGTTGATAATGGAATAATACCCTATATTCCCAAGCCGGCAGGCAATAAAGGTGTCAATACTTCTGAGGCTGGTTATTACAGGGGAAACGAGTGCAAGCAGATAAGGAGAAGGTGAGGATGAGGCAGTGGCTAAGTGAGCACCCCTTCGGCACAATAAAGCGGTCATTCAACCAGGGTTATATGCTACTCAAAGAGCTGGAGAAGGTAAGTGCAGAGGCCAGTCTCTCTGTTCTTGCCTATAATATCAAGAGGGTAATAAATATAGTGGGGTTAAAGGAATTGATTGAGGTGTTGAGCTAAATTGTAACCATTATCACCCAATAATAGAGGACAGGAGAAGCGACAGGGTAAAATCTCCTATTGAGAGAACAACCCACTTGCTTTGAGTATAGGGAGCGTGCTTAAGACGCTCGAGGTATTACTTTTCGTATAGTCTGACGTGCTACGCTTCCAGTCCTAACAGGACTTTTTCAGCCTGTGGTTGCACATCACGCCCTAATGTTCAAGCAATTAAATCATTAAGGTACATATCAGATCAGAATAGACTACAAACTCCTGGACGTGCCAGTTAGTGGTATAATTTAAGCATCAGTATGGAGGATGAGTTTATGGGGGAAAAAAGAAATATAGCCGCCTTCTTTGATTTTGATGGTACATTGTTTACAGGTCACTTATGGCAGGGAGTAGTAAAGCACCATATCAAGTATAAAGTAAAACTCGTTTCAGTTCTTATTTATCTCGCCACTAACTTTCCCTTGGCGCTTGCTGGTGAGCTTGCCAGCAAGCTTAATATTATGAGTGAGGAGTGGTATAAGATTAAATGGGGAGAGGATTTAGCTACCTTGTTAAAGGGATATAAGAAAGAAGAGGGCGTGAGGATCTTTAAGTGGATAACTCATAACTATTTCATGAAACTTCTGAGACCCGATGTTATGGCATTACTACAGCGGCACAGAAATGAGGACCACATAACTGTGCTTCTGTCTGGTAGTTTTAGTGATTTTCTGGAAATAATTGGGCACGAGCTAGACATAGATTACATAGTGGGTACGAAACTTGAGGTCATAAACGATGTTTATTCGGGCAGGATTATCAAACCATTGTGTTTTGGAATAAACAAAGCCAAGCTACTTGAAGAATTTATTAGTCAGGCACGGCTAAACATAGACTTTGGTCTCAGTTATGCATATGCTGATAGTATACTCGATGCTCCGATACTTCAATTAGTAGGTAATCCTGTAGCCATCTACCCTCATGGAGAACTACTTGCTCTAGCCGAGCGCCGAGGTTGGCAGATATTATCTGGTTCATACTCTCCTGAATTAAGTCAACCAAAATAGAGATGATATGAATTAGTAATAAACTCCAAGTCGTGCGGAATGTAGTTGCGACATTGGAGAGGGAGGTTGAATTAGCTAAAGACTTAGGCGATATTTCGTCACTTTGTATAACGAGGCGTAAAATATCCTCGTGGAGACTAGGTATATATCTTCCATTTCCGCAGATAATTGAGACTACAAGTGCTTAGAGGTAATCAGTGGCTCGTTGACATGTATATCAGTAGTTGCTTATAGTTTCAAGGGATTAGTAGCTTTACATAAAGGTTCACCTTTCCCCTCCAGTTTTTTGGTTCGTAAAAGCACAAGTGGTACAGCTCAGGTCTTCTTGAAAATACTAAGAGTCGTAATCCGTATTTGTCAGCTTTCTGGATTTTATTATCTTACTCATTAGTCGACTTGTGATACTCTCTCGCGGTATGCCTTCATTATGTCGTGGCGGCGCAATATCCCGAGCAAGCGAGTTCTATCATGCCGTTCCACAACGGGGATACGTCCGTAATCTTTGTTGGTCGCTCGTAACACCTCATATAAAGTCTGGTCGGGATAAGTCACGAAAAGTTCCTTAGTGGCAATATTGCCTACCTTAAGGTTAGTCTTCCCACTTCGCACAGCACTCGCCAGGTCGGCTACTGTAACACACCCAAATAGACGCCCCTCCTCGTCTAGAACCGGGAAGCCATGATGACCTGTATCACGTAATCGTTCTCTTAATTCCTCCAGAGATATAGTGGAAGAGACTGTAGGGAAATCGGGGGTCATTACCTCTCTAACCTTGATTGCTTTCATAATATCCTCCCCGACTTCTTCCCGATAAATGTCCAATATCTGCTCTTTTGGAAAATCAATCTGCTCGATAAAATATTCATTGAAATCGAGACGGGAGGAAAGCTCAACATGTTCAATAAAATGGCCAAGCTCACCAGCCATCTGCCAGTAACGCTTGGATAAAAGAACCATGGAAGCCCCGGTACTGGCAGCATTACCTAAGGAGGATATAATCCGCCGATTAACATTGGGAATAAGTCCGATGCGCACGGCGCAATTAGGATTAACATAATTTCCAAGCGCTCCTGCGAGATACACACGCTCAATATCCTCGATCCCGATACCCATTTCGTCCATTAGAGTTTTTATGCCGGCTGCTATAGCCCCCTTGGCGAGTTGAAGCTCGCGAACATCTTTTTGGGTAAGATAGATTGGTTTACCATTGTAGCTTTCCTCTGCGGAAGCGATGAGGAAGTTATTGACTGCCAACCCATCGCCAATTACTCTTGACTTCAGATTCTTTGCTGCTTCTACTTGAGGGGGACGAATTAGACCTTCATAATCGATGATGCCCAACTCCAAGAGCACGGCAACCAGTTCCACTAATCCGCTTCCGCAAATACCCTTGGGCTTTATATTACCAATTACCTGATAATGAAGGTCGCCTTCTTCAAAACTGACGGCTTCGATGGCTCCAGCAGCAGCAATCATCCCGTAGGAGATCCTTGCACCTTCTAAGGCAGGACCGGCAGCGGCAGAGCAGGTCATGATTCTCTTGTGATTGCCAAGAAAGATTTCTCCATTGGTGCCAAGGTCCAATGCCAGTATTAATTCGTCTTCTTGCTCGGCAGCACCGGAAGCCAGTATAACACTCAGCAAGTCCCCGCCAATATATCCAGATTTTACTGGCATCATATAAAAAAGCGCCTCGGGATTCAATCGTAGACCAACATCTGATGCCCTCACAATTAGACCATCGGTTAAAACAGGGGTAAAGGGTGCCTCGGCAATTCCTGATGGATCCAGCTTCAACAAGAGGTGTTGCATAGTGGTATTCCCCGCAGCAACGGTAACAAAGACATCGTCTGGGTGAAGCCCTACTGTTCTTAGAAGACGGTCAGTGATATGATTCAGGTCATCGATGATAATTTGGTACAGATTCTCCAACCCATTAGGATGTTCTTTGACATATTGATGACGAGCGACAACATCCGTGCCATACTTACTCTGATTGTTGAGACAAGAAACAACGGCAACCTCTGTCCCATTCAGCAAATTGAAAAGCTTGCCTACCAGAGTGGTGGTGCCGAGGTCAAAAACCAGTCCATAGAGTGAGTGCATTTCCTCCACTTTCTGCCAGGTCATCAGGCGGTTCTCATGAAGCACTGCCGCTCCACAGAATTGGGCTTCCTTTAACATATGGGGTAAGGCACGAAGACAGTGAAGCGAGGCTTTCAAGTCCATATATTCGGGTCCCAACGAATGTTTAACCCGGTCTAAATCGGAAATCCCTTCATTCTGATGTGTGGAGGATAAGGCAACGACTCGCTGGTCAAGAAGTGGATTAATATGAAATTGAGGGGTATAGCCAGTTTTAAGGATTTGAGAATACTCTATCTCAGACTCAGGTTCCGTGAGGTAGACCACTAAATCCTTATCCACCGTGGTGCGGCAGGCGAGACGAAAACCTTGTTCTATCTCCTCATCATTAAGGAATCCCCTTTCTTCGTTGGATAGGGAAACTATTGAAGAGAGGACCTTAATCTTGCATTTACCACATTTCCCCAGTCCCCCACACTCCCCCAGGTTTACACCTGCCTCTTGCAAAGCTTCCCAAATGGTCTCACCCTGGTGAACCTTCAGCCAGAGGTCATCCGGCAGAACATTCAATGAGAAATATTTCTTTTTTTGTTTTTCGTGTGGAATAAGACCAATAGGGCTTTTTTCCTTAAATTTGTGGTTCTCCGGCTTCTTCATCTTCACTACTCCTAACATAAAAGCTAGATCAACTTGATGAGCTTTTTTTCAAGATGCGAATAATCCACATCTCTTATCTCCAAAGATAAATTTAAAAATTTGGCTATTTCCCCAGCCTGGAATGTAAGGTCGGGGTCTTCGGGTTGTCGCACATAGAGCAATCTCCGGTAATGTTCAAAACAATATTTTCGAATTTCCTGGTCATAGAGTTCCAAGGGATTCATACAATATTCTTCAAAGTTTAGAATAAGTTCTTTTTCTAGAAAATAAGTACCCGCCGTATCGTCAATGAGCTGCTGGAATAGCTCAGCACCGAGAAGCATTTCATAGCAGTAATCCCCTGGCACTTTGATCGCTCCGTGGTATTGGCAGAACTCACTGATGCCGGGGAAACATTCCCCATAAAGGCATATGATTCGCTCATTCCTTTTTTTAGCGGAAGCAATCACTTCTAGCAGGCGACCTTTTAACTCTTGCGGCTTCAAATGTAGGTTGGGTGGTAAATAAGTGAAAAGCAGTTGGGGATATCTCTCTCTCAGACGAATATGTTCAAGGGCTGGTTTGAAAACCGAGCAGGCAATGATGCGCGTCGGTCTTTTATTTGCCCCTCTTATTATAACCTCCTTAAATATATTGGCTACCAGGGAAAGCCTTTTTTATATCATCAATCAGGTCCACATCTAAGAGACCTTCTTCACTCTCTGCAAGGATTTTTCCAACTAGTTCATTGGCACGGCTTAACATGTCTGGATGACCCATTTCCTCCCAGATGTCGAAGTTGCAACGTACCTGCAGGTTAGGATAAAAGAACTCGTCCATCATGTGGTTAATAGTATGCTCTTCAGCAACGAAATTTCCGCCGGGGCCAACTTGCTCGATTACATCGTAGCCTAAGGTATCTTCGTTCACTTGAATTCCCTGCAATACGCGCTGAGTCATTCCGATAATTTCATTGTCAATAACATACTGTTCGTAGGAGATGGAATTGCCCGAATCAATCACACCGGCCGCCAGGTGAATAAAGTCTGCCCCAGTCATTGCCACCGTCAGACTTGAAACAGTTTTCTCGAAGCCAGCCTGGATATCAGGCCTTTTAGCTTCAGTTACCCCGCCCGAGGCATAAATGGGCAGGTTATAGAGCTTTGCCAATTGGACTGCGGCTGCATTCATCATTCCCATCTCCACTGAGCCCATTGTGAATTCCATCTTTCGCAAATCCATGGTCGTCGCAACCGCGCCATAAAGCACCTTGGCTCCTGGAGCAAAAACCTGAGCAATAGCGACTCCGGCTAAGGCTTCAGCATGCATTTGGGAAAGAGTCCCCGCTAAGGTAGCAGGAGCAGTAGCTCCGGCTATGGGCGCCGGTGCACAGGTAGCGGGAATACCATGGGTGACGCAGAAACGGAGAATCTCCAGTGTTTCGGAATCAATAGTAAGAGGACTTATCGGGTTGGTTATTACCGAAACGAAGGGCTTTTCTCGAAGGCGGTCTTCTCCTCCGGCAATTATACTTGCAAGTTTCCACATCTGCTCGGCTCCATGCAGGTCGTCACAGCCCCCCATCACGTGTTTTGTGGTATGGTTGAGAGCGTAATAGAAATCGAGCAGATGATAATTTACCGGTTTTATGTCATGAGCCTGGCAGGCAATTATATAAAAACGAATGTGATCCAATTTATCCACTAGGGCAGCAGTATTAGCCACATCCCTTAGCAGGGTGAGGCGATATCCGCCTGTTGACATATCAAGGATGCGAAATACCCTTCCGCCGTTGCCGAAGTAGACATTGCCTTCTCCCAGGTGAATGTCGTTTTTACCGTCACGGGAATAGAGGGTAAAGTATGAAGGTACTCGACCTAGAACTTCATCAAGCCAGCCTTCTTCAAAGCGGACCCTTTGATTATCAGAATCAACCTTTGCCCCGGCTGCTTTCAGTATGTCTAGAAAGGCGCTGTCAGCAATCCTGACCCCAATGCGTTCTAGTATACGCCGACCCGTCTGGTCGATTTTTTTTAAATTTTCCTTGGTAAGTGGTCTGTAGAATGGCGAGCTGTCTCCCATAGTTGAACTCCTTGTCAGTGCCCTTGGAGAACTCCAGCGATTCCCTGGAGTACTTCGGCAGGTTTAGGCTCTACCTGATGTTCGGAGAGGATTCTTCTTGCCTCAATATTGCAGCGCTTATAAAGGTCTGTGGCTCCAGCCTCTTCCCAGGAATCGTAGCGGGAGCGATCTAAAAGCTTGGGCAGAAACTGCGCTTGCATAAAGTATTTAAAGGTGTGATCATCCGTAAGAAAGATGGAACCAGGCCCCCCGCTTATCACCCTCTCTAGCGCTTCGAGAGCCAGCGTTTCATTATTAACAGGAATTCCCTCAGCGAAGAATCGGCTCATGGCTACCAGTTCGTTGACCATGGTTACCATTTCTAGCGAAGAGGTGCTTCCGTATTCTAGAAAACCTACGTCGTGGATCAGGTTGCAGCGAGAGAGCATTGCACTCAGGATAGAGAACATGGCTTCGGCTCCTGCCTGAGCATCCATGACTTTGGCGTCTGAAGCTCCGGCAAAAGCCCAGATGGGCAGACCATAGATTTCATCACGCATATCAGCAAGTGCCGCTTGAGTGAGACTCCACTCAGGACAACCATAGGAGACAACGGTGGATTTCATGTCCAGAACGCTGACATTGGGTCCAAAGAGGAAGGGCGACCCTTTGCCAGCCAGTTGATGAACTACCAGTCCTGCTAGATTTTCGGCGATTCCTAAAGCCATGGCTCCGGCAAGGGTTACCGGCGCTCCACCTCCAGCATTGGAGCCAGAAGGAAGGCAGAGGGGTATCTTCTTTTTGGCACAGAAAATGAGTTTTTCCATTACATTTTTGGGAAAGTGTAACGGGCTGATAGCCTCGGAATAATTGAGAATAAATGGTTTACTCCGGAGTTTGTCTTCACCTCCTGCTACCAGGCAAGCCATCTTATAGATTTTAGCAATATCCCTACCACTATCGGCAATGAATACAATAGGCTTATTGGTATTTTTGACCATTTCGGCAAAAACATAAACGTAGATATCCTCAACAGGAACGTCTTCAGGGTTAGCCATAGACATAGCAAAAGCGATGTTTTCTAACCCATCAACTAACTTGGCAAAATTGGCAACGTCTTTCAAGATAGCTCGACGGCGTTCACCAGTTTCCAAATCCAAAGTAAAGGTGGCATCCGAACCTGTGCCGTAGAAATGATTTCCGTTTGTGAGAGGCATCGCTTTTTTGCCCTTGTGGTCATAAAGGTCAATCTGACGGGGTGCTGAGCTTAAGGCTTCTTCAACAAGGTGGCCGGGTAGCCTGACCCAATCATCGGAAATTTGGCACCCAGCGTTGGCGAGCATCTCCAGAGCACCAGGGTGCTCCATCTTAAAGCCTATCTCTTCCAAGATTTTCAAAGCGGCAGTATGAATTGCTAACGCCTGTTCTCGGCTCAACACCTTGAGTTGAGGTTGAAACGTTGGGATATCTATCGGTTTCATTATTCCTCCTTTCCTTTTGAGATGAGAATCCCAATGCTTACCTGTGACTTTAAAGTGCTCCAAGCAATTCCTTGGCTTTGCTCACCGCAGAACCGGCGTCGGATGCATAAGAGTCCGCCTTGATTTCCCGGGCATATTTTTCGGTAACCGGTGCTCCGCCAATCATCACCTTGACTTTATCTCGGACGCCGGCTTTCTGCATAGCTTCGATAGTTCGGGACATGGATGGCATGGTGGTAGAAAGCAACGCCGACATACATACGATGTCCGGCTCCAACTCTTGTATCTTTTGGACGAATTTTTCAGGGGGAATATCCACCCCTAGGTCAGTTATATCAAATCCCGCTCCCCCCATCATCATACCAACCAGATTCTTACCGATGTCGTGCAAATCACCCTTGACCGTCCCGATCAGCACCTTCCCCTTGGAGGTAACATCACCCTCTTGAAATAACGGTTGGAGCAGCTTCATGCACTCTTGCATTGTCTTAGCAGAGCGCAACATCTGAGGGACAAATATCAACCCTTTTGAATATCTATCACCCACCTCATCCATAGCTGCAATGAGTCCCTTATCAAGAATGCTCTTAGCTTCGCTTCCACCATCCAAAGCTCTCTGCGTTTCCGCCACCGCTGTCTTGATATCGCCCTTTATGACAGCTTGTGCCAATGCCTCAAATTCATTCATATTTATCCTCCTTAAAAAGTCTATCTCATTAAAAACCAAAAAGCAAAATCAATTCCCAACTATGCGTCCGCTTTGGTAAGCGTCAATAAAGTTTCCGCAATATTCATCGCGTCCTAGGAGCATCTCAAGCGTAAGGAGTGTTGACATAAGCTGCTTGTCGAGCGGGTCTAAAATGACGGCTGACAGATTATAAGCAATGCAGAGAGCCAGGAAGTTGCGATTGATTAAGCGGCGTTCGGGGAGACCGAAAGAGATGTTGGAAAGCCCACAGATAGTATTCACGCCTGGGAAATCGTTCATGATTTTGTGGATAGCTCCCAGAGCAGCCACTCCCATACTAGTATCCACTGAAACAGGAAGCACTAGTGGGTCTACATAAATCTTTTCCAAAGGGATTCCTTCTTTAGTGAGCTTCTTTATCAGTTCTGAGCCAACCTCGACTCTCTCTTCTATAGTGGTCGGCATCGAAGTTTGACCCATGCAAAGGGCGACTACATGACAAGGCTGGGAAGTGATTATAGGTAGAAGGGAGTGAAATCGGTCTTCTTCTAGTGAAATGGAATTTATCATCGGCTCGCCTTTGTGTTTTTTAATCGCTTCCGACAGAGCCTTGGGATTGGGGCTGTCTAGGCATAAGGGTAGATCTACTTCGCCTTGAACCGTTTCTACCAACCAGCAGAGGTAGTCAACTTCCTCGTCCATAAAGGTTCCGGCGTTAACGTCTATGTAATGAGCCCCCGCTTCGGCTTGGTCCCTGGCCACTTTGGCAATAAATGCGGCATCTCTTTTATTAACAGCTTCTTCTATGCTCTTCCGACTCGTGTTGAGCTTCTCTCCTATAATTATCATGTTTGCTCCTCCCTTTGAAATCGTTAAATCTAAAGCCAGCCCCTTAGATTTTCAGTTTTCGTTTTTGTTCAGGAGCTTGGTTAAGTGATTCTCTTTGATGAGTGAATGATACCTTATGGTTGTTAAATTATCAATACTGTCTGTTTAAGGCATAGCCTGCCTTAAAGTTAAACAAACAGTCAAATTTTACAATAAATCTATCTTAACAAAAAAAATTGTCAATTAAAGCGTCCACACTCAAACTGTGCTACATATGGTGACGATGCATATATATCAGCTAGGATACTGAAACCATAGTGCATCTGCCTGACTATGGTGAAACAGCAAGAAAGGAGGAAATTATGGGGCTGAGAACAGGGCAAATATCACCAATGATGGCGTTAATCATCAACGATGTATTTGGGACAGCCACTGCGGTGGGGCGAGCACTAAGTGATTTAGCCAATGAACTGCGCGCATTGGGAGTAAAGTTCGTTATATCGGTTACTTTGGACGACAGACGTACAGTCATTGCCTCTGACCCTTCAATCGAGTGTGTCCTGCTTGATTGAGATTTGAAAGGAGACGAATCCGATGTTCACCCACAATCCAAAGAACCGCTAAAGCTACTAAGGGGACGGAATGAAAAGGTGTTGGTGTTCCTGCTTACTTGTTTTTTTAATAGTTGGATTACTGCCATCTACCTGAGTCACTAAGATGGCTATACCGCTCTATGCTCTGATTATTTTGGCTGGAACGGCTATAGGCTTTGCCACCATTTGTCTTATTGCTCTTTATGAAGCCAAACTGGTCACAGCTATCACAACTTGTGAAGGTTAATATGTGTATTGTTAGGTTAGTGGAAGGGTAAAATAGAGGGATTGTATTTATAATCTACTTGATTATTATCAATAAGACCCTCTACCAGTGCTATCTACTCCGGAGTGAGGTTATAGAGTTCAGATACCTCAGCCATATTTGAAAAGTTTTTGCTTTTAGGTTATAAATATAGAGCGCCCGGTTAATTCTTTCAGGGAAAGGCTCAAAATTGGCTAAAAAGAAGGTTGAAAAACCCCATCGTGAAGTTACTAAGCGTCAGCTTTCCCATTGGCAAAAGCAGAAAAGAAGGCAGAGTATCATTCTTATCTCTGGGATTTTCATTATTGTCGCTGTTTTAGTAATTATTGGAGTCGGGGTTTATAACAAGTGGTATATTGCAGATTATAAACCAATGCATCAAACGGTAATAAAAGTAAATGATACCGAATTTAATATGGATTACTACATAGATATGCTCAAATTATACAGAGAAAGTCAAACAAGTTATTATATTTCTAATTTAGCTGATGAAGTAGTGAGTTATATTGAGCAAAATGAGCTAATAAGGCAGGGGGCTGAGGAACTGGGCATTACTGTTAGCGATGCTGCTGTTGACGATACGCTAAATAGTTATAACATTCCCCTAAGTAGGCATTATAGAGACGTAGTGAGAGCGGAGCTGTTAGCAAGTAAGGTGCGTGATGAGCATTTTGAGCAGCAAGTGCCAGTATCTGATGAGCAAAGGCACGTAATGGCAATGCTCCTGGAGAGTGAAAGTCAGGCAATTGAGGTTACAGGTAAGTTAGAAGCTGGCGACGACTTCGCTGAACTGGCTGGTGAGCTTTCTCTGGAAGATGTTTCCAAAAATAAGGAGGGCGACCTTGGTTGGCATCCTAAAGATATTTTCACGGCACTGCTGGGTACTTCTATACCTGATGAGTATATATTCGGCTGTGAGGTAGGAGAATTAAGTCAGCCATTACCTGATGAAACTATAACCAAGAAGGTAGGTTACTGGTTGATTAAGGTCTTAGCAAGGGATGAGGAGTCAGGGGAAACCCATGTTCAAGCAATATTGCTGGGTAGCGAAGAGGAGGCACAAGATGTGATAGCCAGGCTGGAGGCAGGTGAGGACTTTACCGAACTGGCTAAGGAGCTTTCTCGGCATGAAGAGTCCACTTTAGTTGGGGGAGATTTAGGCTGGCTGGCTCCTGGTACGATGAGTTCAGTTTTTGATGAGTTTGTCTTTGATACTGAGTCGGAGCTGGAAAAAGTAAGTGAGCCGATAAGAGACGATACTGTTATCACTAAAGATGGTTACTGGCTAATAATGGTTGTGGATGAAGAGGAGGAAAGGCTAATTGAGGATGATGATAGGGATTTGCTGAAGAATAAGGCTTTGAATGAGTGGGTTTTAGGGCTGTGGGATAATGCCGAGATTGACGATAGCTATCTAGATGAGGAGAAGAAGGCGTGGGCAGTAGAGAGAGCTACAGGGAGCTAATACACTGAAGAATCAGAGCATGTTGTTTGGTAAGGGGATAAAAAGGGGCAAAGCCCCTTTAAGAAATTCCCTTCCCTCTCCCCTTATGAGGGGGAGAGGGATAAAGGGTAAGGGGTTGGTAAACAATCCTAGACAGAGTATTGGAATTGGGTTAATTGGGTTGGGCGTGGTTGGTGGGGGAGTAGCCAGAGTTTTAATGGACAAGGCGGAGATTCTGGCTGAGCAGGTTAGCTGTCCCCTTGTTCTTCGGAAGATAAAATTGTTAGCCGAAGATTTGATTAGACCGCAGGCGATGGAGATGGATTCCCGACTCTTTACCACCGATGCTGATGAGTTTTTTGCTGAACCTGGGATAGATATAGTCGTCGAGGCGATAGGAGGTGAGAGCCCCGCCTTTGAATATTTACAGAGGGCAATATCAAGCGGTAAATATGTAGTTACTTCCAACAAGGAGGTTATTGCCAAGCACGGGGCGGAATTACTGGCTTTAGCTCAACAGAGTAAAGTAGGTCTGCACTATGAAGCCAGTGTTGGTGGTGGTATTCCCTTAATTGCACCCTTTCAACATAACCTGATAGCCAATAGGATAAGTGGTATTTATGCCATCATAAACGGGACTACCAATTATATTCTTACTCGGATGGCAAAGGAAAGGGTGGATTTTCAGTCAACTCTAAAAAGGGCTCAGGAATTAGGTTATGCTGAAGCTAATCCAGAAAATGACGTGGAAGGTATAGACGCTGCCTATAAGCTGGCTATTCTTGCTTCCATTGCCTTTCGGAGTCAAGTTCAACCGCAGGATATCTACTGCGAGGGGATTTCTCGGCTGGGGAGCCGTGACTTCCAATATGCCCAGGAGCTGGGTTTCGCTATAAAGTTGCTGGCTATAGCTAAACAGGATGATAAATCAATTGAAGTGAGGGTTCATCCTGTTTTTATTCCCGAAGATTCCCTTTTGGCTGAGGTTGAGGGTGTCTATAATGCGGTTCTGGTTGAGGGTGACCTTGTGGGCAAAGTGCTTTTCTTTGGTGAGGGCGCTGGTGCTCTGCCCAGTAGCAGTTCTGTTGTAGCTGATATTGTAGAATCAGCCCAGGATATTGTTCTTGGTGTTGGCAATAGGACTATGTGGAGGCTGGAGCCAGGCAAAGTCATTAAACCTATGTCTGAGATTGAAACACGGTACTATATCCGGCTAAATGGTACTGACCGCCCTGGAGTCTTGGCTCAGATTTCTAAGGTTCTGGGTGATTACCTGATTAGTATTTCCTCAGTTATCCAGAAGCTGGCTGATAGTACAGCCCAGACGGCTGAAATCGTCATTATGACCCACCCGGCTAAAGAAGCAGCCATGCAAAAGGCTCTTAATGAACTGGCACATCTAACTGTGGTTAATGAGATAAGCAACTTCATTCGGGTTGAAGCTTGATAATGAAATCTGGAGTTCTGGTAAAGTATAAAGACTTTCTCCCCATTACGCCTAATACACCCATGTTCTCATTAGGCGAAGGAGATACTCCTCTGGTCAGATGCAGTGAGCTGGAGAAAGAAATTGGTTGTGGGGAACTATATTTTAAGCTGGAGGGGTGTAATCCTACCGGTTCCTTTAAGGACAGGGGTATGGTAGTGGCTGTAGCTAAGGCAGTAGAAGCAGAGAGTAAAGCTATAATGTGCGCCTCAACCGGTAATACCAGTGCTTCAGCCGCTGCTTATGCTGCTTATTGTGGACTTACCGCTATTATTATTGTGCCTAAGGGTAAGATTGCTCTGGGTAAGCTGGCTCAAGCCATTATTTACAGTGCCAAGATAGTTGCTATTGATGGTAATTTTGACCAGGCGTTAACCATAGTCCGCAGTCTTACTCAAAAGCACCCGGTGACCCTGGTAAACTCCCTTAATCCCAATCGTATTGAGGGACAAAAAACGGCTGCCTTTGAGATTGTTGATACTCTAGGTGAGGCACCGGACTATCTGTTTATCCCAGTAGGCAATGCTGGTAATATTACTGCCTACTGGAAGGGATGTGTGGAGTATTTTCAGTCAGGCAGGACTAAGAATAAGCCCAAGATGATGGGATTTCAAGCTGAGGGGGCTGCCCCTATTGTCCGGGGCTTTGCCATTGAGGCGCCAGAAACTGTTGCCTCAGCGATACGAATAGGCAATCCAGCTAGCTGGCAGAGGGCTATTGCCGCTCGTGATGACTCTGGTGGTATTATTGATATGGTTAGCGATGAAGAGATTCTATCAGCCCAAAGGCTCATGGCTACTAAAGGGGGTATCTTTGGCGAGCCAGCTTCAGCCGCTTCTTTCGCCGGGTTAGTCAAGCTTTCCCAGATGGGGATGGACTTCTCACTAAAAAGAGTGGTTTGTGTGATAACTGGCACCGGACTTAAGGATACTGAGACTGCTCTAAGAAGTGCCGAGCCCTTCCTTGAGCTTCCGTCTGATTTAGTAGCTGTGGAGCAGGCTTTAGGCTGGGGTTAAGGAGGTTAAAAAACGACCAAAGAAATTAGCGAAAACATAGGAGCATATTATCACCACTACCCCAAAGTAGCGGTAATAGTTACCGCTCAGGCTAAGGGAAAGGAAGATGCTATGGCAGTAGCCTGGCATACGTTTATCTCTTCTAAGCCGCCCCTGTATGGGGTATCTATATCAGCCAAGAGGTTCACCTACCAGCTTATTGCTGACAGCAAGGAGTTCGGGATTAACTTCTTACCTTTTGAGGCGGCTGAACTGGTCGCCTCGGTAGGTGGTAGCAAGGGCAGTGAGATAGATAAGTTCCAGAGGTTTAATATTGCCAGGAGTAAGCCGATAAGGACAGCGGTGCCAATAATGGAAGCTGCCTATGCTGCCTATGAGTGCCGGTTAGCTGATGATAGGGGCTACGGTAACCACAGGTGGCTAGTGGGGGAGATTGTAGCTGTGCATTGGATAAAAGAGGTCTTTACCCCAGATGAAGTAATAGATTGGGCTAAGGTTAACCCTATTCTCTATATAGGTAAAGACCTTTATATTACTACCTCAAAAGATACAGTAAAGAGTCTGGACCGTAAGGTCTATGGCAGAGGTCAAGAAGACCGCTGAGGAAGGTAGTTTTTAGCAGGTTATTAAAGGAGGACTACAGTGCTTGATGGGGATGAAATCAGGAAAGCAGTAACTTCTATCATTATGGCTATCGGGGAAGACCCAGAAAGGGAAGGCTTGGTGGATACTCCAACCCGCGTAGCCGAAATGTATGCTGAGCTTTTTTCAGGACTTGGTGTGGACCCTAAAGAAGGGCTAACAGTAGGTTATGAGGAAGGACATCGGGAAATGGTAATTTTGAGGGATATTCCCTTCTACTCTATGTGTGAACACCACCTTTTGCCATTTTACGGCACAGTTCATATAGGCTATATCCCTGATATTAGTGGGCGTATTGTAGGTATTAGCAAGTTAGCCAGGGTAGTAGAAATCGTTGCTAGACGCCCCCAGATTCAGGAGAGAATGACCGGTCAGATTGCTGATGCCATTATGGAGGGGCTTAAACCCTCCGGGGTGGTAGTAGTTACTCAGGCTGAGCATCTGTGTATGATTATGCGCGGCGTCAAGAAACCGGGAAGCACTATCGTTACCTCAGCCCTCAGGGGTTCCTTCCACAGTCATCCGCAAAGTAGGGCTGAATTTTTCTCCCTGCTACAGGGTAAATAGACTCTACTCGCCCATAACTTGCACTATGACCTGTCTTGAGCGGGGGCGATTATCGAAATCCACCAGGACTATCTGCTGCCAGGTGCCCAGGGTTAACCTCTTGTCACTGAGAGGAATTACTAATGAGGCACCCAGCAGTGAGGCGCGGCAATGAGAATATCCATTGCCATCGCCCCAGCGGCGGTCATGAGCATAGGTGATGTCTCTAGGCACATTCCGCTCCCACAGACCCTCAAAGTCAGAAAGCAAGCCAGACTCAAATTCAATAGTAGATATTCCGGCGGTTGAACCGACTACAAACAGGGTAACAGTTCCATTACTTACATCCGTCTCAGCTACCTGCTGTTCTACCTGATGGGTAATGTCAATAATATCGCAGTGTCCTTTACTCTCAAGATTAATTTTCTTGGTAACTACCATTTTAATATCACCTCCTTTCCTCAGTTATTGTAATCTAGTTCTTCCCAGAGGATATCGTCTAAGTCAAAAATAGGTCCATCTTTGCATACCTGCTTGAGCCCGTTTTTTGTCTTTACTGTGCACCCATAACAGACTCCAAGCCCACACCCCATCCTCACCTCCAGGGAAATCTGGGTAGAGTTCAGCTTTTTGAATTGTTTACTATAGTCAGCGATGGCTCGGTACATACCGACCGGCCCGCAAGCGAATATCTGGTCGGCATGGTCAACATGGTCTACTATGAAGTCAGTAGCCAGCCCCTTAAAGCCATCAGACCCATCATCAGTGGTTTTCATAATATTAATGTTAAATGGCAATACCCCGTCGGTGAGTAATCCGCGGGGCGATGCTTCTATCGGTAAAAGATATACTGCTGAGCTTGCACCCATAAGGAGTGTCACTTTTTTCTTTTGCTTGACCGCTTCATCTGCTAGAAAACGTAACGGCGCAATACCTATGCCACCTGCCACTAGTAACAGGTTATATGAGGCAGGGTGAATGTAAAAGCTATTACCTAGTGGTCCGAGCAGGTCAATACTGTCACCAGCCTGGCATTGGGAGAGCCAGTATGTGCCTTTTCCGACTACTGTGAACAGGAAGGCAATCTTGGTACCATCAATTACCTGATGGATACTCAACGGGCGGCGTAATAAGCATTCCTCTCCACAATGAACCATAATAAATTGCCCCGGTTTGACTTCAGAGGCTATTTGCGGTGATTCCAGCCAGATGAGGTGAACCATTGGCATAATTTCATCGTTAGAAATAATGGAAGCAAGGGCTTTCTTCAAGATGGTTCCTTTCTACGGTAATCTGGTAAGGGCTGGGTGCTATAAATCTGGCTACCATTAACAAGTGCCTCTACTGCGGCTCGAGCCGTGTCAAGAGAGGTAAAGCAAGGAATACGCCTCTCAGCCGCTGCACGACGAATTTGAAAGCCATCTCTCAATGAGCTGAGACCTCCGGTAATAGTGTTAATCACGCCGTTCACTGTCCCATTATTGATAATGTCAATAATATTAGAATGCCCCTCACTTAATTTCTTGCTAATCATTTTTACTGGAAGCCCGACTGCCTCAATCATAGCTGCCGTGCCTTCGGTAGCATAGAGCTCATAACCCATTGACGATAACTTCCTGATTATGGGTAGCGCTTCAGGCTTATCCCTATCAGCAATACTGATAAGTATGGCTCCTTGAGGCAATAGCATTAATCCAGCAGCTAGAAGTGCCTTGGCTAAAGCGGCATCAAAGGTATAGTCAATCCCCATTACCTCACCAGTGGACTTCATTTCAGGTCCAAGGTGGGTGTCAACACCAAGTAGTTTTGACATAGAAAAGACAGGGGCCTTAATACCGACCAGCTTCTGCCTTTGCCACAGTCCGGCGTCATAGCCCTGTTCTTTGAGACTCTTGCCCAGCATAACCTTGGTGGCTAGATTCACCACTGGCACCCCGGTGACCTTAGAAATAAATGGAATGGTGCGGCTAGCTCTGGGGTTTACTTCTAATACATAAACTGATGACCCTTGAGTGGTACTACCAGGCATAATAACAAACTGGATGTTCATTAAGCCTTTTATTTTGAGTGCCAGCCCGATTCGGATAGTATAGTCAATAATAGCTTCTACCTCTGGCTCGGTCAGGTTCAACCCGGGATAGACTGCAATAGAATCTCCGCTATGCACTCCAGCCCGTTCAATATGCTCCATTATTCCCGGGATGAGAACAGTTTCCCCATCACCAACGGCATCAACCTCTACCTCTTTTCCCTGCAGGTATTTATCAATAAGGACAGGGTGCCTGGTATCCAGTTCCATAGCCTGCCTCATGTAACGGATTAACTCACTGGCATTGTGAACTATTTCCATAGCTCTACCACCAAGGACATAGCTAGGGCGAACCAATACCGGGTAGCCAATGAGCTTAGCTACGCTAATGGCTTCATCTACCGAGGTTACCCCGGCGCCTGGTGGTTGGGGGATACCTAATTCACTGAGGAAGTTCTCAAATCTACGCCTGTCCTCAGCCAGGTCAATGGCTTCGGCACTGGAACCGAGGAGGAGCATCCCACTGCGAAATAGAGGCTCAGCCAGGTTTATGGCTGTCTGACCGCCAAATTGAACTATTGATGGTGGGGCATTGCCAGAAAATTCAGTTCCACCTTCATTTTCCAGGATGTCGCGCAGGCTTTCCTCATCCAGGGCTTCAAAGTAGAGACGGTCGCTGGTGTCAAAATCGGTGGACACCGTTTCTGGATTGGAGTTTACCATAATGCTCTTATAGCCAGATTCCTGTAGTGCCCAGGCAGAGTGGACGCTACAGTAGTCAAATTCAATGCCCTGACCAATGCGGATAGGACCACTGCCGATAACTATAGCCTTGTCCCCTTCAAGCGGCTCAGCCTCATTCTCCTGTTCATAGGTACTGTAGAAGTAAGGAGTGCCAGCATCAAACTCAGCGGCACAGGTATCAACCATCTTATAAACCGGGCGGATATTCCAGCTATGACGTAGTTGCCTCACCTGCTCAGTGAGTCTATCAGCCAGGGTTCCAATCTGCTCGTCGGAGAAGCCGAGACGCTTTGCCTGCCACAGAAGCTCTGGCGTCAGTGGCTGAGACAGGAGCTTTCTTTCCATATCTACGATGTTCTGGAGCTTATCTATAAACCACAGGTCAATCTTGGTGTGCTCAGCCAGTTCTTGGGCATTTATCCCCCTTCTTAGCGCTGCCATAATTGCCCATAATCTCAGGTCATTAGGCTCTAAGGGGTAAGAATCTATATTTGTGCCCATCTCCCACTTTGGGTATTCCCACAGTAGCGACCTCTTACCAAACTCCAGGGAGCGTATCGCCTTTTGTAGACCTGCCTCAAAGCACCTGTCAATTGCCATTACTTCACCGGTGGCTTTCATCTGTGTTCCAATAATCCTGTCGCCTGAGGCGAACTTGTCAAATGGCCAGCGAGGAATTTTGACTACCAGGTAGTCCAGTGCTGGCTCAAAGGAAGCCATGGTTTTTCCTGTCACCTGATTAGGTATTTCATCTAGCCTTTTACCTACAGCTATCTTGGCTGCTACCCTGGCGATGGGATAGCCGGTAGCCTTACTGGCTAAGGCTGAGCTACGGCTGACCCGGGGATTGACCTCAATTACATAATAATCATCGCTATTTGGGTCGAGGGCAAATTGTATATTACATCCACCCTCAACACCGAGGGCTCGGATAATCTTGAGACTGGCTGTTCGCAACATCTGATATTCTTTATTGGTCAGGGTCTGGCTGGGAGCGACCACAATGCTGTCGCCGGTATGCACCCCCATAGGGTCAACATTCTCCATATTACAAACGGTGATGCAATTATCGGCAGCGTCTCTCATTACCTCATACTCTATTTCCTTCCAGCCAAAAACCGAGCGCTCAAGAAGCACCTGGTGAATAGGGCTGGCGGCTAACCCTACATTTACCACCTTGCCCAGTTCCTTCCAGGTATTGGCTATTCCACCGCCGGTGCCACCCAAAGTATAGGCGGGACGAATTATCAAGGGCAGACCTATTTGTTTAGCTACCTTCCTTGCCTCTACAAGGCTGGTTACGGTAGCGCTCGGTGGGGTTGGTTCACTAATCTTAGCCATCAACTCTTTGAATAGCTCCCGGTCTTCGCCATTCCTTATTGTCTGTATTGGCGTCCCCAGGCTCTTTACATTGAATTTATCCAGAATGCCAGCGTCAGCTAAATCCACAGCTAGGTTAAGTCCGGTCTGACCGCCGAGGGTAGGCAATAGCCCATCAGGGCGCTCACGCTCAATAATACGGGCTATAATCTCCACGGTTAGTGGTTCTATATAGACGATGTCGGCAATGCCCTCATCGGTCATTATGGTAGCCGGGTTGGAGTTCACCAGCACTGAGATTACTCCCTCTTCCCGCATCGACTTGCACGCCTGGGTGCCGGCGTAGTCAAACTCCGCAGCCTGCCCGATGATAATGGGCCCCGAGCCAATGATTAAGACTTTGTATGGTTTAGCCATATACACCTCAGTTACAGTTTCACAACCTTTCCTTCACTGTCACCCTGAGCGGAGCGAAGGGTCTTTCTGCACCCGCTAAAGGACAGATTCTTCAGTCGCTCCACTCCTTCAGAATGACAACGTGCCTGCCCGATAATGATGGGGCCCGAACCAATGATTAAGACTTTAGATGGTTTGTTTGTCAAGTTT